>JACCDI011698688.1_pt1 | contig 13599 bp, 12 predicted proteins | sample 7442791 | NCBI WGS metagenome assembly JACCDI01 (sample SAMN15323434, study PRJNA562643) | freshwater metagenome | isolation source: river surface water | place: USA:Blue River Watershed | collected 2017-08-15
ACAGCTATGTCATGTGGCGGGTGCTCGATCCCAATCGCACCGCGGCCCACGGCCCCGAAGGCAAAGTGCGGATTACGGCCAAATCCGGCAGCAAGCTGCTGTTCGAAGTTGGCTATGACGGCGAAACCACCTGGAACGACAAGGGCGTGGTGCCGAAGGCAGAAGCCGATGCCTATTGGGCGGCGAATTTCGGCTTTGGCATTATCCGCATGGCGCTGAAACAGGGGATCAAGCTGGAGCGCGCGCCAGACCGCACTGTTGACGGGCATGCGCTCGACATGGTGCGGATTGTTGACCCCACCGGCCAGCCAACCCTGTTCGGCATCGACCGCACCAGCCGCTATATTCGCTACATGGGCTTTGCCACCCCGCGCGGCTGGCATGAACGGGTCTATGATGATTTTGTGTTCTTCCGGAACCCGCGCTGGTTGCAGGCCCGCAGCGTCACGCTGTTCTATAACGGGGTGCGGCAAAACACGGTTTACTGGGACAAGGCGGTGGTTGGGCAGCCGATTGACCCAATCATCTTCACCATGCCCGCCAGCTATGGAGCCAAACCATGACCGCCTGGATGATCGTTACCGCCCGCATTCATGATCGGGAGAAGTTTATCACCGGCTATGGACCGGCAGCGGCCAAACTGATCGGGCAGTTCGGCGGCAAATATGTCGTCCGGGCGCCAGGCGCGGAAATCCTTGAAGGCGAGGGCTGGGCCGGGGCTTCGGTGGTAATCTCGGAGTGGCCGGACAAGGCCGCCATTCTCGCCTTCTGGAACTCTCCGGAATATGCCGAGGTAAAGAAGTTGCGCGAAGGGCTGGCCGATGTTTCGATCATGGTGATCGAACAGCCCGGCTAGAGCAGCAGGACAGCAAAACCGAGTGCGGTAGCAAAGCTGGCCAGGGTGGCTGCAACCACCGGAATGGTGGCCCGCCAGCCCATATCGAGCAACAGGTCCATCCGGCTGCGCATGGCCGTCGCCGTGACGGCCAGCAGCAGCAGGCCCTTCGAAGCGATCAGGGCGTAGTGGCTGATGACCTGCGGCATGGCGATCACGCTGTTGAGCGCGACAGTACCCAGGAAAGCCGTGATGAACCAGGGCAGGGCAAGGCGGCGCCACAGCGGCTGCGCCTCTCCCGCCGCCTCGCTGCCGCGCATCATGAAGCTGACCAGGACGACGATCGGCGCGAGCAGAGCAACGCGAGCCAGCTTGACGATCGTGGCATAGGATCCGGCCGCATCGGAAAAGGCATAGCCGCCGCCAATGGCCTGGGCGACATCATGGATCGAAGCGCCGATCAGGAAGCCGGCCTGCTGGTCGGTCAGGTGCAGTTCCGCCGCCAGCACCGGATAGACCGACATGGCAAAGGCGCTGGCCAGGCTGATCCCGACCAGGGTCAGCGCAAACTGGGCCTGGCTGAGCCGTTCCTTGCCGATCACGCCATAGAGCGCGAGCGCGGCGCTGGCTCCGCAAATCGCCGTTGAGCCGCCAGCCAGCATCCCGGCATAGCGGGACTGGGTCGCCATGCGCGCACCAGCGATCCCGGCTGCAAAGGTGGTGGCCATAACCACCAGCAGGGCCAGGAACGGCGCCGCACCCAGCGCGGTGATTTGCTCAACCGTCACTTGCAGGCCCAGCACCACGATCCCCACCCGCAAGCAAGTCCGCGAGGCAAAGTCCAACCCGCGGTGCGAGCGCGGCTCGCGCGCGATAAAGTTGAGTGAAAGACCGATCAGCAGACCAAGCAGGATAATCGGAAAACCGTAATGCTCGGAAAGCCAAGCTGCGGCTGCGGCCGCCACGCCACAGATCGCCAGGCCGGGGAACACGCTGTCTTTCTTGCTGGCGGCCTGGGCGGTCAGTTCCGCCAGGTGCAGTTCGCCATACAGATCGCCGCCGTGGGGGAGGGCATCCCAGTCGATCGCGGGGCGCTTGCCCACGTTTCTGTCCTGCGGTGTCATATTGACCTTCCCTTATCCCGCCGAAACGTTAGTCTGCAAGCAAGCAAAAGACAAAGTCTGGGGAAGAGCCATGGCCACCGGCGGCACCAATCAAACTGAATTGAGCCTGATCCGTTCGCGCAATCTGCTGATCACGCTGCTGTTTTTCGGCACGATCATCAACTATGTCGATCGGCAGGTCCTCTCGCTGCTCAAGCCGAGTATCGAGGCGGAATATGGCTGGGGCGATGCCGAATTCGCGCACTTCGCGTCGATGTCGCAGCTGGCGGCAGCCTCGGCGCTGATCTTCGTGGGCTATTTGCTGGACCGGTTCGGCGTGCGCCGCGCCTATGGCACCGCCGTTGGCCTGTGGAGCCTGGCGGGCATGGCCCATGCCTTTGCCACTACCGTTACCCAGTTTGTATCGGCCCGCGTCGCGCTGGTCGCGGCAGAGGCCATCAATACCCCCGCCGCGGTCAAGGCGGCGGCCGTGTTCCTGCCGCTGAAGCAACGCTCGATGGCGATGGGGATTGTTAATTCCGCGCCGAACCTGGGCAATATCATCGCGCCGCTGACCGTCATTCCTTTCGCCGCCCTGTTTGGCTGGCACGCCGCCTTTATTGTTACCGGCCTGATCGGCTTTGTCTGGCTCGCCTTCTGGATCGCCGGGACGCGCAAGCTGCAACCGGTGGCTGACACGCTGGTCGAAGCCGCCAAGCCCTCGTTCGGCGAGGCGCTGAAGGACAAGGTCACCTGGGCCATCGCCGGGGCCAAGGCGCTGACCGACATGTTCTGGTGGTTCTTCACCTTCTGGCTGCCTGACCTGTTTGTGAAGGTCTTCGGCCTGACGCAGAAGGAATTGATCGGGCCGACCGCGCTGGCCTTTACCCTGGCGGCGGTTGGTGCGCTTTCCGCCGGTGTGGTCTTTCCCCGGCTGCTGGCCCGCGGGATGAGCGTCAACCGTTCGCGCAAGACAGCACTGCTGCTCTATGCGTTGATCATCGTGCCGATCCCGCTGGCGCTGACCGCCAGCAGCCCGTGGACCGCTGCCGCGATCATCGGCATGGCCCTGTTCGCGCACCAGGGCTTCTCCACCAACATCTTCGGCTTTGCTGCCGACGCCGTCCCCAGCTCGCGCGTGGGTACGGTGATGGCGATTGGTGCCATCGCCGGCAACCTGGCCGGCTTCGGCATTCAGGAGACGACTGGCTGGCTGCTGACCAACGGTTATGGCTATACCCCGTTGTTCTATGGTGCGGCGGTTTCCTACCTGCTGGCGCTGGGCGTGATCCACTTCCTGGTGCCGCGGATTGTGGCCCATGATGAGGGGTGAGGGCGGCCAGCCGATCTATCTGAACGTTTGAGCGAAACCCCGCTCGGCCTGAGCCTGTCGAAGGCCCTGCGCGGCGCTTAACCGAGGGGGCTTCGACAAGTTCAGCCCGAGCGGTCAGAGGAAGTCCTGCCCGCCCTGGTCTGTGATCAAAAGAAAAGGCCCCCTGCCTTGCGGCAGGGGGCCTTTCTTTATGGCCGTATGGCCGGGCTGGATCAGAAGCTGAACCGGCCCGTCACGCCCCAGTAACGGTCCGCATCGCGCGGGATCTGGTAGCGGTAGGAACCGCCAACACCGCCGTTGACGATCGCCGCCGGATAGGCCTTGTCGAACAGGTTGCGGACCACGAAGGTCAGCTTCCACTTGTCGTTCGGATCGACCAGGCCAACGTTGGCATTGACCAGGGCATAGGCCGGGATCGTGCCAAACTGGCGCTGCACGGCATCAGCCGCGAACAGCGAGAGCTGGCTGCTCTGGAAGTTCATCGAAGCGCCAAACGCAAGATTTGCGAAGGCACCGGTTTCGATGGTGTGATCCACGGCCATCGAACCCTTCCAGGTCGGGGCATAGCCCAGCTTGGTGCCAGCCGGGATCGCCGCGGTCGAACCGAGCGGCGCCTTGAAGTTCACCACGTGGGCATCGTTAACCGACAGACCACCGCTGATGTTGGTGTTCGGGCCAACGCGCCAGGCGAGATCCATTTCGATGCCCTTGGTCGAGACCGAACCGGCATTGGTGAAACGGGTCACAACCACGCCAGCCACCAGATCCGGGTTGTTGGCCTGGAAGTTGTTGTAGCGGGCATAGTAGGCGGCGATGTTGAAGGTCAGCGCACCGCCGAGCAGCGTATTCTTCAGGCCGATCTCGTAAGAGTTCGACGTTTCCGGCTCGATCACATTGGTGCCGGTGCCGGTCAGGTTGAAGAAGACGTTATAGGCCGGACCCTTGTAGCCACGCGCATAAGTTGCATAGCCCATGGTGTCTTCGTTGAGATCGAACTGGAAGCCGACCTTGCCCGACAGGTTGTCGTTATTGGTCTTGGCCGTCCAAGGAACGCCATTCGACGAAGCTGCCGCAGCAGTGGCTGCTGCTGCCGGGGCGGTGCCAAGGCCGACCAGACGCAGGTACTCGTTATAGACGCCCTGATCGAAGTTCGGCTGGATGCCCGGGCCGGTCAGCGGCGACTTGCGGCTGTGGAACACCGACAGTTCGTCATGCGTGTAACGCAGGCCAGCGATGAAGCGGGCGGTGTCCGACAGCTTGTAAGTGGCCTGGCCGAAGACCGCGACGTTGTTGAAGGTCGAGCCGAAGGTGGCCGAACCGCTCGGGGTGGTCGACGGGTTGGCGAAGGCGCTGCCGCACGGAACCAGCGTGGTGGTCGGTGCGCCGGCAGCGGCCGTGCACTGAGTCACATTGCGGGTAAAGGTACGCTCGGACTCGGCGCGCGAGTAGAACGCACCCAGCACATAGGACAGCGCCTGATCGGCAGGCGAGGTCAGGCGGAGTTCCTGGGTGAAGGTGTTCGAGGTCTGCGGACCCGAGTCATGCAGCTGGGCAAAGCCAACATAGGCGCGGTCGAGCCAGTCACCGTCACGGATTTCGGTGTTGTCCCAGCCGCGATAGGCGGTGATGCTGGTCAGGTTGTGATCGCCCAGACCGATGTCAGCCTGGAACGAAACGCCCCAGCCTTCTTCCAGGGTCGAGGTGACCAGGTTCTGCGCCACGGTGCGGGTATCTGCGCCCAGCGGCGTGGGCAGGGCCAGGAAGCCGAGGTTGGTGGTCGCCACGCCAGCGCCAGTCAGCGCGCCAGTAGCGATGATATCGGCGCAGCAATCGTCGTTGTTCTTGTAATAGTCAGCGGCGAGGTAGAGGCGCAGATCGTTGCTCGGCTCGTACAGGAACTGGCCGCGCACGCCGTAGTGCTTGTAGCCGTTGACCCACGAGTTGGTGGTGGTGTTGCGGATGTTGCCATCATACTCGCCGTAGAAGCCGGTGAACCGGGCAGCCAGATCCTGGCCGACCGGCAGGTTGACCGAACCCTTCAGGCGATATTCGTTGCGATCGAAATAGCTGGCTTCAAGCGCGCCGCCGAATTCCATCTTCGGCATCTGGGTAGTGATGTTGATCACACCGGCCGATGCGTTCTTGCCGAACAGCGTGCCCTGCGGGCCGCGCAGAACTTCCATCTGGGCCACGTCGACCATGTCCGAGAAGGCTTCGCCCGAACGCGAATAGACCACGCCGTCAACCACGGTCGAAACCGAAGGCTCTCCGGCGATCGAGAAAGTGGCCGTGCCGACGCCGCGCAGGAAGATCGTCTGGTTCAGCGTCGTGCCCGACTTCAGGAAGTTGAGCGACGGCACCATTTGCGAGGCGCTTTCGATCGACGGGCGCGAGGCTTCAGCCAGGCGTTCGCCGCTGAGCACCGAAACGGCAACCGGCACGTCCTGCACGTTTTCCGCGCGCTTCTGGGCGGTAACGACGATTTCGCCCGGGGCGCCATCATCGTCCTTGGCCGCGTCCTGGGCATAGGCCGGGGCAGCAAAAGCAACCAGAGCCAGCGCTGCCAGGGGCAGGGCCGACGAGGTACGAAGCATCGACTTCATGGAAGTTCCTCCCTTCAACCGGGGGCCTCCTGCCCCACGGCGTATTCTCCTCTGCCGGACAGGGCGCACCCTTCCGGTTGGTGCTTGAATTGCTGTGAGGCGCCCGATATGTCAAGCGGTGTCATACGGGACACACGTGGTTCGCGCGATGCTTGTGACATTGACGCAACAGCACGGGTGAGAGGTTGGGTAAATGAACTTGGAAGCCGGATTTTCGGCGATTGATGGCGGTTTTGATCTGCATTTCGCGGGGCGCTTGGTCTTGCGTCACCGGCCGGAAGCGCCTGTGCTCGACTCCGCTCGCGGCAATCCCTCCGTTGTCATGTATCGCGGCAACTTCAAGATCGACGATGCGCCAGAGGGACAGGTTACGCCGCTTGACTGCGCGGTTGAAGATAAGGCTGTCACGCTTTCGAACCTTGGTGCCGCCGTGGCGCGGCTGGAGCTCCGCGACAATCGTCTGTGCGTGACCCTGCTTACGGCCGGCCATGACCGCATCCGCTTGCGCTGGCATGCCGAGCCTGGCGAGGCCGTTTGGGGGGGCGGTGAGCAGATGAGCTACCTCGCCCTCAACGGCCGATCCTTCCCGATGTGGACCAGCGAGCCCGGCGTCGGCCGCGACAAGACCACCGAGCTCACCCGTCAAATGGACGAATCCGGCATGGCCGGGGGCGATTACTGGAACACCAATTACCCCCAGCCTACGATCCTGACCTCGCGTTGGCTGGCGCTGCACCTGGACGCTGCCTGCTATAGCGTGATCGACTGCACTGACCCCGCCGCCCACGCCTTTGAAGTGTGGAGCAACGAAGCGGCTTTCGAGCTTTATGCGGCGGATGGCCCGATCGAACTGGTCAGCCAGCTTTCCAGCCGGTTCGGTCGGCAGCCGCCATTGCCTGACTGGGCGATTGGCGGAGCGATCGTTGGCCTCAAGGACGGCATCCGCAGCTTTGAGCGGTTGGAAGGCTTCATCAAGGCGGGCGCTGCCGTTTCCGGCCTGTGGTGCGAGGACTGGGCCGGCATCCGCGAAACCAGCTTCGGCCGCCGCCTGTTCTGGGACTGGCGCCGCGACAACCAGCGCTATGCCGACCTGCCGGCGCGGATTGCCGCCTTGCAGGCGCGCGGCATTCGCTTCCTGGCCTATGCCAATCCTTACCTCTGCAACGATGGCATCCTTTACGAGGAAGCACTCGAAGGCGGCCATTTCTGCCTAAAGCCCGATCGCGACGAGGTCTATCTGGTCGACTTTGGCGAGTTCGATTGCGGCGTGCTGGATTTCACCCGCAAGGAAACGCGTGACTGGTTTGCCGAGAAGGTGCTGGGCAAGGAAATGCTCGACATCGGCATTTCCGGCTGGATGGCTGATTTCGGCGAATACCTGCCGACCGATGTGCGGCTGGCCGACGGCTCGGATCCGATGGAGGCGCATAACCGCTGGCCGGTGCTCTGGGCCGAGGTCAATGCTCAGGCCGTGGAAAGCCGCGGCAAGACCGGCGACGCTGTGTTTTTTATGCGCGCCGGGTTCTCCGGCGTGCAGGGTCATTGCCCGCTGTTGTGGGCGGGTGACCAGTCGGTCGATTTTACCCGGCATGATGGGATCGGCACGGTCATCACCGCCGCGCTCTCGGCCGGGCTGGTGGGCAATGCCTACAGCCACTCCGATTGCGGCGGCTATACCTCGCTGCTGGGCAATGTGCGGACCGTCGAATTGATGGAGCGCTGGTGCGAACTGTCAGCCTTTGCGCCGGTGATGCGCAGTCATGAGGGCAACCGGCCCGACGACAACCTGCAATATGACAGCACGCCCGAATTGTTGGCGTGTTTTGCGCGCTGGAGCCGGGTCCATGCACACCTTGCGCCCTTTGTGCGCCACCTGTGCGACCAGGCGGTTGAACTCGGCCTCCCGGCCCAGCGTCCGCTGTTCCTGCACTATCCCGAAGAGGAGCGTCTCTTCGCGGTGCAGGACCAGTACCTCTATGGCGCCGACATGGTTGTCGCCCCGGTGATCGAGGACGGCGCGCGCGAGCGGCAGGTGATCCTGCCGGGCGAGGGCGAGTGGATCCACGCCTTCACCGGTGAGGTCTATCCTGCTGGCGACCATACGGTTGCTGCGCCAATTGGTTGCCCGCCAGTTTTCTATTCTGCTGCAAGTGATTATGCTGAACTGTTCGCAGGGCTTCGCAAGCTATGAGCGAGCGTTCGAATATCCGCGACGTGGCAGCGCGCGCCGGGGTGGCGGTGAAGACCGTCAGCCGGGTGCTGAACGATCACCCCTATGTTTCGGCCGAAACCAAGGCGCGCGTGCAGGAAGCGATGAAGGCGCTGGATTTCCGGCCCTCGGTTGCGGCGCGGATCCTGTCTGGCGCGAAGAGCAACCAGGTGGCGCTGATTTACGACAATCACAGCCCCTATTACATGTTCCAGATTCAGACCGGTTGCTGGGATGTCTGTCGCGCCAAGGGTATTCGCCTGCTGGCCCAGCCCGTCGATGTTGCCGACCCGGATGTGGGCGATCAAATCCGCGGGCTGGTGACCGAAACGCAGGTCGACGGGATCATCCTCTCCTCACCGGTGACCGATTGCGAGCCTGTGCTGCGCGCGCTTGAGGCGCTCGACATTCCCTTTGTCCGCATTTCGCCCGGGACCAACCACGCGCTGACCAGTTCGGTTTTCATGGATGACGCCCAGGCCGCCGATGACATGACGACCCACCTGATTAACGCCGGGCACCGCCGGATCGGCTTCATCAAGGGGCACCCGAACCACAAGGGTTCGGAAGATCGTCTGATCGGCTATCGCCGCGCGCTGGACCGCGCCGGGATCGCTTTTGATCCCGTGCTGGTCTGCGATGGCGAGTTTGATTTCGATTCCGGCGTGCGCGGGGCCAACCGACTGCTCAGCCTGCCCGAGCCGCCCACCGCGATCTTTGCCTCGAACGACGACATGGCCGCTGGCGTGCTGGCCGTGGCGCACGATCGCAACATGAACCTGCCCACGGAGCTATCGGTTGCCGGGTTTGACGATACGACTCTGGCCCGCACAGTCTGGCCGCCGCTGACCACAATCCATCAGCCGATGGCCGAACTGGCCCAAACCGCGGCTGAAATCCTTATCGAAGGGGGCGACATCACCCATCGCCGCCTGCCACACCAGTTAATCGAACGCGCCTCTATCGCGCCGCCAATCAGGAAAATGCCATGAGTGAACTGCCTCTTCCGCCCGCAAACCGCCAGCTTGGTGCCAGCGGCATTGCCGTCTCGCCAATCGCCTGGGGCATGTGGCGGCTGGCCGAAAATGGCCGCAGTGCAGCCGATGCGGCCAAGCTGGTTCATGCCGCGCTGGATGCGGGGATCAACTTTCTCGACACGGCCGATATCTATGGGTTCAACGGCGCCGGCGGGTTCGGCGATGCCGAGGCGCTGCTGGGCGAGGTCCTTACCGCCGAGCCGGGCCTGCGCGCTCGGATGGTGTTGGCGACCAAGGGCGGGATCATGCCGCCGCTGCCCTATGACCAGAGTGCGGACTATCTGCGCAAGGCGATCGATGCCTCGCTGACCCGGCTGAAGACCGATATGGTCGAGCTTTGGCAGGTCCACCGTCCGGACATCCTGGCCCATCCGCAGGAAGTGGCGCGGGTGCTGGATGATGCCGTGGCCGCGGGCAAGATCCGCACCTTGGGTGTTTCGAACTTCACCATGACGCAGACTGCGGCGCTGAACCAATTTCTGGGCCACAAGCTGGTTTCGACCCAGCCCGAGATCAGTCCATTGCGGATCGATTGCTTTGAAAACGGCGAATTGGATCAGGCGATGATGCTGGGCCTGACCCCGCTGGCCTGGTCACCGCTGGGCGGCGGACGCCTGGCCAAGCCGGAAAGCCCGCGCGATAACGCGATCTGCGCGGCGCTGGACAAGGTTGCGCAAGAGCATGGCGTCTCGCGCGCGGTCGCCGCCTATTCGTGGCTGATGGCGCACCCGGCCGAGATCATCCCGATCATCGGCTCGCAGCAGGCGGAACGGATTGCCGAAGGCGCTGCGGCGCTGAAGGTGCGCTGGACCCGCACCGACTGGTACGCGGTGCTGGTTGCCGCCCGCGGCGTGCCGTTGCCGTGATGCGGCGGTGTTGAGCTACATCAAGGACAAGCGAGGGCAGATGGCCTTCGACAAGCTCAGGCTGAGCGGGCTGGGCTTGCAATTCACACCAGCCCCGCTCGTGCTGAGCCTGTCGAAGCACCTGTACAACGTCTGATCAAGGATTGACGCCATGACCAACCCGCCCGAAATCGCCTGGTTCTCTGCCCTGTGCGACGACGATTACGAGTTTCTTGGCGTTCCCGATCAGTACCTCAAGTCCAGCTGGGAGCATTGCCGCAACATCGTGATGCGGGCCGAAGAAGGCGGTTTCGACAATATCCTGCTGCCTTCGGGCTATGAACTGGGGGTCGATACCACCGCCTTTGCCGCCGCCGTGGCGACGCAGGTCAAGCGGATCAAGCTGCTGTGGGCAACCCGCATGGGTGAGGATTGGCCGCCGCAACTGGCGCGGCGCATTGCCACGATCGACCGCATCCTTGGTCCCAATGCTGCGGGCACGGGCGGGCGGCTTAACGTCAACATCATTTCCTCGCCGATGCCTGGTGAAACGATGGAGAGCGGCCCCCGCTATCGACGCGGGACCGAAATCATGAAGATCGTCCGCACCCTGCTGAATGGCGAGCACCTCGATTTCCAGGGTGAGTTCTACAATCTTAAGCTCGACCCGGCGCGGATCACCACGATCTCTGGCAAGTGCCCCAATTTCTACTTCGGCGGGCTGAGCAACGAAGCGCGTGAATGCGCTGCCGAGGCGGCAGACGTCTATCTGATGTGGCCGGACAAGATGGAAAACGTCCGCGAAGTCGTGGCCGACATGAAGGCCCGCGCCGCTGCCAAGGGCCGCACCCTTAAGTTCGGCTATCGCGCCCACGTGATCGTGCGCGAGACCGAGGATGAAGCCCGCGCCTATGCCGACCGCCTGCTGTCCAAGCTGGATGATGAAATGGGCCGCGCGATCCGCGAGAAGAGCCTTGATGCGGCCAACTATGGCGTCCAGCGTCAGCAGGAACTGCGCAGCGCCGCCGATGGCGACGGCTTTGTCGAGGAAAACCTGTGGACCGGGATCGGGCGTGCCCGCTCGGGCTGCGGCGCAGCAATCGTCGGCAATCCCGATCAGGTGATCGCCAAGCTGAAGGCCTATCAGGACGCCGGCATGGAAGCCTTTATCCTGTCGGGCTATCCGCACATGCAGGAATGCGATATGTTCGCGCGCTATGTCCTTCCCCAGATCGAGCACGCACCCATCGCCGGCTGACGAAGCCGATGCCGGGGCAGCTGTCGCTGCCCGGCTAGAGCATGTGCTGGACACCTTGTTGGCAGCGCAGGCTGAACTGGATGCGTTGAACGAGGGGCTTGCCGCAGTGCGGCTTGATGCAGCCATCGAGGCCGTAAAAGCCGCGCTGGTTTCAGCGCGTTAGCCGCGCTGCGCTTCGCGAAAACAGCCAAAACTAGTGTTTACGCGGATAGATAACTGCCATTTTGGCGATAAACTTACGTGTTCTTGCGTTCCTTTGTGGGTGGGGGGATATGGGACACCACGAGGTGGAATGGGCCGACGGCAATGAATTGCTGGCGCGTGCCGGCGCGCACGCGCAGCATCTGCGAACGATGGCCAGTAGCCTGTTGGCCATGGCCGAAGCGATCGACAATGATGCCGGGGCACTTCCCGCCGCAGCGGGTACAGCGGCCGTTGCGTTGGGATTTCCAGTGATACCCAGCCGGCAGGCGCTGCTCGATCAGGCTACGCAGGACTATGGCCACCGCCGCGCCAGACGCCGACACTTTCCTGCCGATCTGTTTGGCGAACCGGCCTGGGACCTGCTGCTCGACCTGTTTCAGGCGCGACTTGAAGGCAAGATGATTAGTGTCACCAGCGCCTGCATTGCTGCGGATGTCCCGCTTTCCACCGCCTTGCGATGGATCGGCGTGCTGGAATCCGCCGGGCTGGTTGATCGTCGACCGAATGCGAAGGACAGCCGATCAACCTGGGTCAGCCTGACTGATCGGGCGGTGGCTTCCATGACCGACTATTTCGAAGGCTGTCTCGCGCGCGAACGCCGGACAGAGCGGCTGGCGGAGGAGTCGCTGATCGCAATCCGGGCAAATCAAGCAGCCTGAAACTGCCTGGAAAGGTGGCCGGTCAATCAGGGCTGATTTGGGGAGTGGTGCCCGGAGGCGGATTCGAACCACCGACACGCGGATTTTCAATCCGCTGCTCTACCAACTGAGCTATCCGGGCAACGCATCCAGAAGAAGCCGTTGGGGCCGCTTCGCGTTTGGAAGCGCGCCTATGGCGAAGCTGGCGCGCCTTGGCAAGAGGCTTTCAAGCCTTTCCTTCGTCCTCGTCGAGCGCAGGCGGTCCGGGCAGGGCATAACCGTCTTCCAGCCAGCGCATCAGGTCGCGATCCTTGCACCGGGTGGAGCAGAACGGCGCATGTTCAGGATGGCGCGGCTTGCCGCAGAGCGGGCATTTGCGGATGACAGGACTGGTCATAACTGCAACGCCTGCGCGAAACCGCTTTCTGGTGCAAGGCCGGTGTCATCCTGCCAGCGGATTGCTCGTCCAGCCCGGCGCGCAAGTTCGGTTTCCCATTCGGGGATCACTGCATGACGCACGTCCGGGTGCGCGGTCAGCAGAAGCTGGCTTCCTGGATCCCTTACTTGTTCCGCACGGCGCAGCAGCATCAAGGCAGCAGCGCGATTGCGGTTCATGGCAAGCCGATGCAGCAAGGAAGGCCGTTCCAGCCGCGCCACCAAGTGTACCAGCCCAAAGCCGTTCATGGCAGTACGCTCATGCGGCCAGCCTTGCAGGGCTGCGGCGAGAGCTGTGTCGACCGCCTGCCGATCGGCCTTGTCTGCCAGCGTGGGAAAATCGATCGCGATTGATCCCGCCAGATCAAGCCGCCGGATGCCGGCAGCCAAGGGCGCGACCGCCGCGAGGGCCAGTGACCGTGCGGGCAGGTCGCCATCGATGTCGATAACGGTCATCGCGGGCGTGGGGCTGATTGTCAGCGTTCCGCCCGCAAAGTCGACCGAGCCATCCCACGCCTCGCCCCAAACCTCTTCCCATAGACCAGCAGGGAAACAGGGAATGATCTTCCCCGGCGGAGAAGGAGCAGGGCAGGGCGCATCGCCCGTCGGCCGGGCCTGGGCGCGCTTGAGCCGGCCAGCTTCGGCGAGTGCGCTGCGGGTCACTTTGAGGCGGATCGGAGCGCCCTCTTGCGCATCGACCGGCAGCTGGTCAACCAGCGCTTCTTCGCCGTTGGCGAACCGCGCAGTGCCGCGGCGTGAGCCGGCCGCACGGGCGATGAGGATCGCATCTTCGACCAGGCCGGCGGCCAACCGACCAGGCCAATCAAGGCGGGCAGCCAGTACTTCGCCGCGGTCGACCAAAAGGGCGCGTGTCTCACCTATTCCGGCTTCGACCAGCCACTCAGCCAAGGGGATAGCCTGTTGACAGCAAGAGGGCGCGGGTTTCAAACAGCGGCAGGCCGATGACGCCGGAATGGCTGCCGGAGACGAAACGGATCAGGGCCTCAGCCCGGCCCTGGATGGCATATCCGCCAGCCTTGCCCAGACCTTCGCCGCTGGCGATGTAGGAATCGATTTCGGCATCGGACAGGCGCTTGAA
>JACCDI011578087.1_pt1 | contig 13596 bp, 9 predicted proteins | sample 7442791 | NCBI WGS metagenome assembly JACCDI01 (sample SAMN15323434, study PRJNA562643) | freshwater metagenome | isolation source: river surface water | place: USA:Blue River Watershed | collected 2017-08-15
CTCATGACTTCACAAAGAACCAAAGAAGGAGGCACAGGAATCTACAAAAGAGGATTCCCGGGAATCATGAGAGAGGCGCAACTGGGCATAACACCACCATGTCATGGTCCCAGTTTACTCAGTGCCATCACCCTGATCATCTCATTTGTGATCCATTTAACCCATGCAGAAATGAGGACAACTACAAGGAGAAATCAACTGGCCACAGGAACTGGTACTGGAAAATGGACATGGGCATAAAGCATTGGATAACATTTTTCAAATTGGCTGCAGTAACAATGAGGGGAAAACAACTTGCCTTTACAGAGCCTTCTTGGTTGGACTTGAATTGGGACTTCCCATGAGGCTTCTGGTTGGACTTTGTATCAGACATCCTGAATATTTGCAGCTGGACTCAAGAAAATCTGAAATACAAATGCCAGTGCCACAACTGCCAGAGATGCATGCCAATAGGAGGACAGAAGCCATGGTGGCAGTTGGCAACAGTAGACAGCCAATGGAGATGACAGAAAGAGATGACAGAGAGAGAGGACAGAAAGAGATGGTAGAGAGATACTGCAGAGAGGGACAACAGATGACAAAGAGATTTGGCATCTCAATAACATTGGCTCAAGATATTTTGGGGGATCCCTTCTTCTCAGGTCTCCAAGTTATTGACATCACCAGGTGTACACTTGTCTTTCAAACCTGATGGTCCATCAACAATGGGCAAATACCAATCTGGGACCTGATCAGATTTGAAAAGAACAATTATGCATCCAACTGATTATGAAAATTGCTCCAACAAAAAATGATTGTACCATTTATCAAATAGCAAATGGTACCATACAATTTTATCTTGTCCCAGAAAATTCCAGATAACAATACAAGCAACATACTTTCACTGCAATATCAGGCAAGTCATTGATGATTTCCACTGTGACCATTGTCAAACAAGCTAAAATTGTAAAATTTTACCTACACACCATGGTATAAAGTTACTATCAACCTATTGGAACATGGTCCACAAGATCACTCCAATTGTCAATTCTGTGCACTGAAATGCATAGACATCACTACAAACATTTTTGAATTAGTTGATATTGACTGCAATGCTAGTGATTCGTTGTACCAAAAATTGAACAAAAATAGTTTGCTCAATATCCAAGACCAATACAAGTTATCCATGACAACAGTGGCAAGTCTACAAGGTATGCCTTTACCAGCCTTCTCAAGATTCTTGGAATAAAAAATGACCTGAGTACAAGTAACAATCCACAATCTCATGCTGTATGCAAATGCTTGCATCAGACCATGAAAAAAGTGATAAAGATGCTCCTCCAAGCTTCTGGCACATCCACACACACTTGTTGACAATGGTCTAACAACCACAATGTATGTCATGAGATCAACACCATCTGTACAGTATTTCAAGCCACTCTGGGTGCCATTATAAATTCGCTGGAACAGCAAATTACTGTCCCCAAATCTAGATATTCTTGCATCTGATATCTTGTTGAAAGCCAACCAATATTTCATAAACTATCATTACTCTGTCATGCAATGAGTCTAATATATGATACAAACAACCAAAGGAAAACTAACTGTCAAAAGCACTGTCCTGTTTGAAAATATTATGTGGATTCATGTAAATGGAAATTACCATACAGCTCCATGATATTGTTACTATTAACATTTGCTGCACTGCACCATATAAAACTCTTGAGTATAAATGAAGGAACATATATATACTAGGAGAGAGTGTGGTGCCCACAGAAAGCATTGCACTATTTTATGAAGCCTCACTCCAAAGAATCCCAAGACACTAGATTTCCTTGACTCATTTGCTCTTTGTATCCTAGAAATGAGTTGTTAGCCAATTTCAGTACATCAGATGACACTCATAACCACTGTCCTCTTTACATTAGTGTATAGACAATGGTATCATGTAATATATTTTAGTTATCTTGAATTACTGTTACCCTGTGAGTGAAAATGAAGAAAATAAATAATAATATTCAAACGTGCTAAGACATAACATCATTGGTGAAAGCCAAACTTAAATATTGTACATAGTCCTCAAAATCATCTGAAGACAGATTTTAATCTGATTGATTTAGTCGAAAATTGAATGCAATACCCACATGTATGCTGATAATCTCCATTACTCATACTCCTACACTACATGGCAAATAGGCAACCAAGCTGAAATACCTAAAGTTCAGAGTCTAAACTTGCATTCATGGAACCATAATAGTTCATTGCTAACCAATAACCCTAATGACAACATCAGATAAATTCAACATGGCACGAAAATGATTTTGACAGTCCTAGTTAGAGTACTTGAAAAATCTCTTTCAGGGTAGCATGGAAATTTAATAGATCCAATATCTCAAAACTATTCTCCCTCTAATGAGACTTCAATGTTTCTCTACTCTTTCAAAATTGATGTTTGCTTCCCTTTCATGAGTTATGATAATGTTCTTTGCATACAATTCAGAAAATTGACACCAACAATGAACACCAAAATTGAATTTGATAATACCATCTCAACGCTTTCCCTATGATTGAAGAATGCCCTAACATTCATGACTTATTTGAAAATATACTGGACATGTCCATGACATGTCCTTGGGACAGGGATATGGCCTAATACCCAGTATCAGAATGCAATTGCAGGAAGTTTTTGAAGTTTCCTTGTGCTTGGTCACATGTGTGCACTGCCTTGCATATGTATCCTCAAAAAATTAAAAATCATCCGATTCTTCAAATAAATCTTTAAGCAATTAATTTTCTTGATGTTAATTTTTCTTTTTTGAAATTGCAATATTTTTATTTCTTCCATAACAAAAATGAGGCATCAAGGAAAGATAATCATCACAGACTCAACAAATACATTGCAATGCTGATTCTGATTTTAATTTTTTGATCACTTCAAAGCACACAACATCAAATTGAGATAACCCCCAAAACATAAATATTCTGTGCTTAAAATCCAATCAGAAAATAGCTATTAGACCAAGATTGATTGTAAAGCATATTGTGACACTCTTTTGATAACAACATTTTTGCCATGATAAAAAATGGTTGTATCAAATTCTAAATTTCATTCCCTTTCAGTCATAGGATAAATATCAACAAAAATGTAGATATTATTTACCCTTGGATGCTGGATGCCTACATTGGATGATACTTTGCATTGCCTGGAGTAAATGAAATTAATGGTGTGTAAAAAATTATTTCTTTCAATTTAATCTAATTTTTTTAGATATAACATATTTATCATTTGTTCTAATATGCTCTTCCTTGTATGTTGTGAGAAAAAAGTGGTCAATAATGTTTGCACATCATGCCTGCATTGATTGGAAATCCAATCACTATTATCATTCAGGCATGGATATGATAAATTTTAATCATTTCATTCGAACCAATCCCATTGAAATTTATTCAACAAACTTGTGTTAAGCGATAATGACCACCTTTCCATGTATGAGGTTGCACCTTAAACCAATTAAAAATCAAATTTAACACAACACAACACAATTAAATCACCAATAATGAAGCAGCAATCACTGACATATATCTGAATGTAACTCAACAAGAGATTAAAAAGTATCAAGAAGAAGGAGGGCGAGAAAATGGAAAAATTTCATCAATTCTACATTTAGGGAAGCTTGTAAAAATAATCCTAGATGTAAAAATTAACCTACACAACAATTGAAATGAAAGGTAAAGGAAAAAGGTCACACTGTTTTCATGTGAGATGTATTGTCTGCCAAACAAATATAACTTACCTGTAATGTCCTGTATTGGTCAGAAAAAGGACACAGAAGAATAAGTTCTTATTCTGGTTTCATGACATCAAATACTTGGGAGAGGTATATGACAAAAATAAAAAACCAAAAAAACAAATGCAAACAACAAAATGCAACTAAAAATCACACAGGTAATTTTGACCATGAAAATATGTTAAAAATAAAGTTAATGCACTTCAATGAGTATATCATCAATTTTTCTTGCATCAATATCTAGTATTTTTGTAATTCCTTGTAAGGAACCAATCTGATTACCTTATATTTAAGATACCCATATGAGTGATTAAGAAACTTCTTTGAAAATCACAAATATATCTACCTTCATGACACCATCACAAAAATCATCCTAAATTAATTGACCAAAACAAGTTTAACACCAAAAAGATACATCACAAAAGTCTATTCAAAATTGGACTTTTTTGTGTTGCACATTTTGTACAAATTAACAAATTCCTATGAGAGCTTTGAAATTTAAAATGAATTATTTTTGACAGCAAATAATTGGCAGTACTTCTGGCCTTGAACTCACTAAGATATTTTAGCTCCAAGAATCTGAATAGAGTGGTTCATGCAATTGTTGATTCTGTTATTATACTTAATGATGAAATTTTCCTTTTGCCTCATTCTTCATTAGCAAATATGAAGTGAAGTTGTATGAGGTAAATATTGAGGAGAAAACAGTGAGGAAGTTTGTTAGAAAAAGTGAAAATTTAATCTTGTTTTCCTCCTCTGTCATTGTATTTTAGAATGCTCTAACATTTTTCCAGAAATTCTGAGCCTTCAAAAAAAATAAAACTCTATGTATGTTATTATTCCATTCCTGATACACATCAAAAACAGGTTTGGACATGATTATGCCAACACTCCATTTCTCTCTCCTTGCTTGCAGATACTGGTGGTGATGTTGCTCAGATATTTGATTGAGAAATGAGAATTCTTATACAGACAGCTCTTCAAAATTTGCATGTCCTCCCAAGAAGAAAGTCACAAAAGATGAATTGACATATTCTGCAAAGAATTTGACAATAGTAACAGAAAGAGCGGGTATTACTTTGACAAACATCCCATTCAGTTATTAGATTGGAGTTGGTGTCAAATTTTTTCTTTCACTGGTGTCTTAGTTTTGTTACTAGTCAAACTACTCAACAAGATTTTGAATTTGAAGTAAAAGTTTATAAAAATCATTTATGCCTGTCAATGTTTTCAATATGTTTGGATATCTGGTGTCTGTGTCCTTGTCCATGCATTTATGTATTATTAGAATTCCATGTAAGTGATTGACTCCTTGTATCTTACACCCGTGAGGTTATATTGGATCTCTGAAATAGAATGGTTTCTAATACATCATCTCTGAGTAAGACTGAATGACTTCTTTATATTCAATGCTGGGTGTATGCTAGACTGATGCATTCAAAGTGGTTCGAATCGTCTTGTTGTCAATATAAATTCTGACTCCTGCCATAACAATTAGGGATTCATTGGAGAATCTCATACATGTGAAATTATTGAGATGACAATTTACTTAAAAAATGGTAACATCTATAAAGCATATAGCAGGAAAAGATTCGAAGCAGGATATAACATATTGCAATTACTATCAGTAAAGCTGTGTGTGGCCATTTGGTTAATTTCTTGATAGCTGAGAGATATGAGCAATTTTTTTTGTGTAGAAGAAATTCTTGGTGACATTAATCTTTACTGTCCCATCTCAAAGATCCTCATGTATTGATAAATTTAGCCCCAATAAAATTCTTCTAGATCAAAGCAATACAAAAGCCCTGATTTAACTAATTGCAAAAGTGTAAAAATCTTGTATTAGTTGTGCCTTGTGCCACTTTGTAGAGGAATATCCACAGTAAAAATACCAGTTTTACATTTGGGTTTGTGACCATCTTTCTGACACAAAGTTGTTTGTGCTTACAGCAACAATGTACTTTCTTTGTCATGCAAAGGATTATCAAATGCACTGTTGGTGTGTATGACATGGTCAATTCCTGCTTGTTTCGATATTGTTGAAATCCGCTCATCAATGACTTGAAATTTCCATTGTTACTTTTTTCAAAACCCACTGGTAACAATAATGTAAATAAAAAATGAACTGATTTTGAATTTTGTCGAAAGATTTATGAATAAAGTATCACAATTTTTGTATGTAATTAAAACATAGGATAAAGAGACAAACTGTTTACTATATCTAAATGAACACTTTCTTATTTGTCTATGAACCATCCTTTTTCATTGAACCTTTTAGTTGGACATAACATTGGTTTTCCTTGTATCTCAACTTCATCTGGTACACTTATATTGGTTGTTTGTTTCATCACCTATGTAATCAAAAATCAATGTAATTGAATCAGTAACAGGTGGAATGTAGTTTTTATAGTTTTGCCAAAAATTTAATATCACTGACATCAAGTAAAGTTTGGATTTGGGAATTCCATTTTGATACCCAGAATACAACAAACAAGACTTTTCAGTTACTTGTAAATTTTTATCTATGATACTTTTTAAATTGGGTTGATTTTCTCCTTGCTTTGTATGATGAAATTTTGAACTAGGTATTGGCAACAAAGTATTAGTATGTTATGACTAAAGTATCTGCTTTTCCTCATGCATCAAAAATCTATGTTGAGCCCTGTTTGCTCTTATGGTTTATCTTCCTTCATGTTTTTTCCTGAGATTTGAGTTATGGTATCATTACTTAGCAATGATCGGACAAGTCCATCAGTAATCAGTTACAGAGTCTGATGAGATTTACAATTTATATAACCATCCACAGAGCTCATCTCTCCAATGGATATGTGGGGGCAAATAAAAACAGTCTAGACTAATGTGTAAACCAGCATTCTACCATTCAATGAATCTGATGATTTAAAAGGAATATTTTATCATTCTTTGTCGCCTCTACTTGTAAAGTTGTCCAACATATAGTTAGCAACTATGTTACTTTTAAGAAGGATGTGTTGTATAACAGCTAATGGTGGTGCCTCTGCTGGTCAAAAATTGTTTGGAGTCTTGCAACATCATTATCTGTATACCTTCAACTTTACTCATCTCTCAGAAAGACTATGTCATGCATTGATCTTCGATCTTCCAGCTTCCTTCACAATTTTTCCAGAAATGCTAGTTGTAGTATCATTGGTTTTTAATGATGTGGCAACTATGGGAGGTTGAGGGTTGAAGGGAGGCTCCAGATTGGGATCAGGACATAAAAAGCTGAAGTAAATGGAGACAGTTAATGTTGATAGGGTTGGATGGGAGTGGGACTGACAAGGAGAAGGAATAGTGAAGAAGAAGTTTGTCTTCCAACTATGAACAGAAAATAAGGGTAAGCTTTAAGGTGACTGGTGGCTTATGGTGGTTGGGGAGGTTGTAGGGTTAGGAGGGAGGACTCACAGGCATCTAGTTGAGGGTTATTGTATGGAAGGGAAAAATAGATGTGCAGAAGTTCTGGTGGGAAGAGGGAGTTGTCACTGGAGTTGGCATCATGAGAGATATAAGCAACAGAGAAACAAGATAGGTTAATTAGCAATTGGTTAGATGGAATTAAAGAAGAAGCCTACGGATCTAACAGGGGGTGGTCATCAAGATGGGAGTAGTTCAAAACCTGGGACTCAAGACAGGCTTGGTAGGTAGGGCCCTCTTAAACACTGTAGGTGCTAGAAAGTTTATGAGCGGAATCAGCAGATAGTATGGAAGAATTATTGGAGCTGTAATGGCATTGAATACTTGAAAAGGTCAGGAAGAAGATTGTCTTGAGTTAAATGTTGGATTGTTTGGAAAGGTACATGTCAGTTAGGATATTAAGGGCGTTTAACATGCAGAGGAACTCCATTACAACATTGTCAATTGTGGTGTCATGGGGCACGCAGTGTTCTTGTCAAAGCCAGTATTGGAGAAAACCTCAAATGTTGGCAAAAAACCATTTGCATTTGTGTAATAGAAGGATATGTAATGACATCTTTGTAAATGGCGCAGCTAAGGGCAAAAACAGGGATAGTATTGAAACAGGAGGTGTGATCAGATTGAAACTGTGGTGGAAGGTTGATAGTGGCAAAGAAACAATACTTGTGGTTGGGGTTGGCAGTGACATAGTAACCCCAGAGTAAGATGAGATCCAAATCACAGAAGTTTGCACTGACAGTTGCAGGGAAGACAGCATTGTTAAAGGCAAAGGCAATAAGTCCAAAGAGGCTTGGTCCACTGAGTGGGAGGGCGAGGGTGATTGAGTGACTGGAGCCAGGAGGATGGAGGAGTAGGTAATGTGGAAGTGGGGAAGATAAAGGAAATTGGAAGCCTCCCTGGGAGAGTTCAAAATTAGAGAGGGGCTGGATCTTGTGAAGTCTGTGTTTGTGATAAATGAAAGTGACAGGTGATCTTTTTGGGAGATTGTAACGGCAGGAATGGTATTGTGGGTGGGAGCATTTGGGTGGTGTGTAGAGATCAGGGAACCCATCATATATAGATGGGATGCCATTGTACTTGATTCAACTGACATAACTGAGTGGAAAATATGGTTTAATTGAGGGCATGAACGCAGCAGATGATGGATTTCCATTGGTGTGCCATTATGTGGCATGATCTGTTGGCAGAAAAAAGTTTGTACAGTCAAAGTGGCTGTGGTTCCATGGAATTGATTGGGTTGTAAATGGATGATTGGTGTGTGACAAAATTTGGTGCAATCTGCAGGTGTGTAAGAGTGCATTGGGGATAGTTCATGAGGTGGAACAGGGTGTAAGTGAATTGAAAGTGGAGACAGTGGATTGGGATTGACTCTGGTACCTTGAAGTGGTGTGGGCTGAGGGTGTTTGATTTGTGTTCATGTGTGTGTGTGGGGGGATGTGTGCACTGTGGATTAGTGTCCAATATGGCACTGTGATATGGCATAGGCATGTGGGTGCAATGTTGGAGGAAATGTGAGAGGGCATGTGGGGGTTCACCAAGATTTTGTGTGAGCTGTGGCACCAAAAGGGGGATGTAGAATGTAGATGGCATGTAATGGGTACATTGCAAAGGGGTGAGCTTTAATTCCAGGAGGAGTTGTATGATCAGGAGCATCACAAAACTGTGAATGGCATGGTGTTGGTGGGGTTATGTGGCAGATGTTAAGGCCTGTGGTGAGGGTTGGTCAGTGGGCAAGGAAACAGGGAAGCAGTTTGAATGATGACAGGCAAGTGCTACACAGTAGTGACACTGAAGGTGGGTGAACATGGATGGGAGGGCCAAACGTAGCAATTCATGCTGGCAGGAATATAAAGATGATCATTATGGGGAAAAAGGATTGATGGATATTGATGCTGATTGTAGCTGATACCAAACAGGCTCAGACAAAGGCTAAAAGGAAATCAAAATCATTATAAATGGATTTGTAAACTTGCATTTCATCATTCCATGAATCCCAAAATTTGTGAGGAATATTGTTTCATTCTGTGTCCCTGCTTCTTAAAGCACTGCACAACATATTAGGCAATAATGTCACTCTTAGGCAGGCTATTACAGTACTCTCACAATCCAGGTCTGTGTTTTTTGCAATCTAAAGTGGGACTAAACTAAACTGTTCAAAAGCAAAAGGTACAAGAAAAAGGTTTTGCATTATGTAATCCAAAGTAATCTGAGTAGTCCAAAGTAATCCAAACAAAATACATGACTCTACACAATTCAAAACTGGATTAAACGATCCAGACATCTTGGATTATGAAATCCAAAAAGATCAAAAGCAATCCAAAGTGATCCAAAGTAATCCAAGTAATTCAAAGTAATTCAAAGTAATCCAAAGTAATTCAAAGTAATTCAAAGTAATTCAAAGTAATTCAAAGTAATCCAAGAAAACTCCAAATTAGTCACATTATAAAAAACCACTGCCTCTGCCAACTGCTTAGACCCAACCAACATATTCAAAGTTGGGCACAATGATGGGTGAGGTGCAACTTTGGGAGGGAGAGGGTTCACAATTGTTTTTGTTTCCATTGGATTACTTCCAGTAAATTACATTTGGATTATGTTTGGATTACTTGGATTACGTTGTATTATTTAATCAAGCTTGTGCATTTTTGCTTTTAAATTTCTTCAGCATGCAACAAAGGCCTGAATTGCAATTGTCCTGTTTGCTCCAGCGATGGGTTCTACCTCCGCTGGTCAAACTTTTCTTTGGAGCCTCTCAACATTGTTTTCCGTCTACCTTTGCTATCATCTAATAGCATTCTACAATGTCAATCATAAGTTGTTTTTTGATAAAGATAGACAGTGACAGAAGTCCTAAAAACATCAGCCTCTTGATAAAAATAACAAAATAAAAATAGACGAAGTTACAAACTTATGAAGACAGGTTGCTACGATGCTTGATAATTTGGCACAGTATAATTAGCACACTAGCTTGTGGTCAAGTGAGGTTGTTCGGTTACTAGATAGCATTACTCTTCATCCTCTACACCATGTGTAAAGTGCTTCGTGCCTTTTCAACTAAGATTGAAATCAATCTATTGCTCCTTTTTCTTTCAAACGATCAAGACAGTTCCATTGTTCCCATACACTCACCATTGCATTCGCGGCACTAGCCCCACTCAACGCAACCGCAGGGATGCCGATTCCTGGAAACACCCCATCACCACAAAGAACAAGGTTTTGTATGGGTGTGCTGCCGTCCTTCAAGCAATCCTCTATGGAAGCTCCGTAAGTGCCATAAGGACGTCGAAGAAATCGTTCGTGTGTGAGTGGGGATCCAACAAGTGCTAGGACGGTACGATCCCTAGCATCAGGAATAATAGATTCTATGGCGCGCCAGAGGGGTTTTACTCGTGCGTTTTTAAGTGACTCGTAAGTCGGAGAAGAATAACGTCCAGCAGAGTGATCATCATCTGCAGTTGCATTATCACCGTTGTCAGGTGATTCACCGTTGGTAGAGGCTGACCTCCAAATTTCATACGGTTCATTTCCAGCTCCATATGCATGGACCACAATATAACCCTCTGGCGCTAAAGCCCGGTCTAGTACGCATGGATTTGAAACGGCAATCATGTTGAGTTCCCCACAAGGTCCATCCGAAACCCCGCAAAAAACTTGCCCGTCTCCTTCCAGCCCGCGATCCATTACTGTATAGTGGGGTAGAAGGCTATCGAGATCAATACCACTGGCATTTAACGCCACATGTAAATGAAGAAATGATCCTGTCATTTCAGCCGAGTCACATTTAGCAAGAAAATCTGCGGCTTCCAACTTTTCTTTTCTTTCTTTCATTGTGCGCAGGACGCTTCCTCTACCATTGATTGGATTTGCATCAGGCGCTGTAATCCATGATTGATACGACCGTACTTTAGCTGGGGCCATTGGTCCTGCGGAAATTTTGTTTCCACTCAAACGTTGTAAGGCAGTTTCCTTTTTGATTAATTTTCTCAGAGACCATATTGGAGCATTACAAATGACTCCATCTTTGACTCTCACAACAATTTTTCTTCTTTTTCCACCTCCACTAGAACGAACAGTCAACCCAATGACTCGATTCCCTTCATCATTCGTGTCAATGCTTTCGACATGACAGCGTAAATTCACTCGAGATCCTTTGGAATGGATATCTTGCTCAACACCTTTGACCAATGCATTGACAACTGTTCCCAAGCCACCTTTTGGATAATCCAATGCTGCCCCTTCCCGATGCATGTCAAACAGCACATACGCCAGTGCACCAGCACTTGTGCGCGAGGCAGGTAGGCCCGACAGAGAAAATGCTAATGCATCCAACCAATCCCTCAACCATGGATCAGTGACTTCAAATATCGGTCCATCCACTGAAAAAATATTGAAATGATCAGCCGACTATAAACACGAGCCAGTCTCGTTGAAGTAATTTTGCATTTTACAACACTTACTGTAAGGAGCAAATGGACCTGTTGATGCCTCAACGCCATTGGAAATTATTTGAAATAACGCAGGTAGATACCGTAACAGTGGAACCAATGCAGCATTCCCGGGCCTCATTGCCATTGCAGGTATTGTTGCTGCCCCGGTCACCAAAGGAGATGTTATTTCCCTCAGTTTATTGAATTCTTCGAGAGCTATCGTTGAATTTGGCGAAAATGTTTGCAAGGGCCCTTTTTCAAAATATTCAGGCCCTACTCGAAGCTTCCATCGCCTGGTTTCTGGTTTTTTCAAAGCACTATTGATGTCGCTGTTGGAGCCAGATGGATGCTCAATCATTCCCCAACCATCATATGAGATCCACTCAACATCGGAATCCACCCCCACAGCACGGAGCACTTGTTGCAGCGGGTTGTAAGGTTTTTTACTACATCCAAGAACAATCGTTGGACCAGAATCAAATGTAAATGTTGTAGGTTTCGTCTTCGGATCATCGCCACGCCCAAGTTTGACAGAACGCTCAAAGGCATGAGCGCATCCTCCGGGTAAATAGTGAGATTCGTAGACCCCAACTTTCTTGCCGTACAGCGTATTCAAAATAGCACCTGCGCACAGACCACCAATACCAGCGCCGACTATCGCAACGTCGACTTCTTCCACAGCGTAGTTTGTTGTTGCATCCTCTGATGTACTTCGAAGGGACGGCGTGCTCGGTCTCGCGTTGTGTACAAGATAGACATAATCAACTCCTCGTTGAAATAAAAATGTTTTGACCGGAGGTACAAAGGAAGTGAGATATTTTCCTTTTCCCCACAAGGAGGCGAGCGAATAAAAGCCCCTGGACAGGACAGCTTCCGAAGGGATTGTCGCTGAAGCAACCACGAGTACAAATAAAAGAATCGTCTTCATCTCAGCTTCATTTTTTCGGAAACGCGAACCTTTGTGATGGTGTTTAAGGAAATGGAGCCGGCCAATCTGAGAGACTGGATGGGGGGACGAAGAAAGTGCAAGAGAGGTGGGACGTGTTGGTAGGTAGTACCGTACAATGAAATCTGCCAGCCGTGTGCATGTGACGAAGGGTTCCGTCGCGTCCTTTTGCAATAATTATTTTGAGTTTTCTTTCGGTGCCAATAAAAGATATATCACGTACGAACAATCGCAATCAACGTTTTTGGGGATTTTACAGACAGAATATAATATGTATCCGATTATGATCTATCTCATAGAATATGTTCTACGGTATGGTAGGTACCCGCTTATCGTTCGACAAGATATGATATTTTTTTGCGAGTCCAACTGCCAGATCACAAAAGGTAGAAGAATTATACCTCGTATTGTAATACCTTTAATTTGTTTACAATTTCCTTTCTATACATTCGTCACGATGAGGAGCAGATGATAACAACGCCGTCAAAAAAGCCATAAAGGTGTTGAATCGTGTAAATCCGCGACATATCGAATGAATAATTGAAACCAATTGTAAAATAGCCACAGTATCGTCCCGGCCTAGGTGCCTGTCAGGCCAGCGGTTTATGAAACCTTTCTCTGGATAATATGGTGAGGGAAATATACTGATGATCTCTCAGTCCCGGGAGAAGGGGAGAAAAAATTACAACAGAAGATTATAACTCTTCATCCACTTTGAACCTATCTATAAGTGTCAACGGAAAAGCTCTTGATCTTCTAATATGGAAGCGAATTTACCTGACAATATAAACGCTACACCGCCTGCAAGAGGATCGTTTGAACTCTCAGATCATGACAGAACCATTCTTCATTCAGTTCATTCTACGAAGAGATGTGCACCTCTTGATTCGGCACAGAACCGGCTTGGTGGCGATATTCCAGAATCATTTCAGCAATCAGGGATAACAACCTTGAACCCGTCGTGGCATTCGCTATCTATTGACCCTTCGATGGTTGCCAGTTCATTACTCTTCACACAGTCGTC
>JACCDI011940472.1_pt1 | contig 13589 bp, 11 predicted proteins | sample 7442791 | NCBI WGS metagenome assembly JACCDI01 (sample SAMN15323434, study PRJNA562643) | freshwater metagenome | isolation source: river surface water | place: USA:Blue River Watershed | collected 2017-08-15
GGGTTAAAAACAGAAAAAATTAGATTTTATCAACAATGCACACTAAAATGGTATATTAGTTGTTGTATGTGATAATATGTTAAAAAGACTCTCTATCATTTTGTTGGTACTTTGTACTACTATCTCGACTTACGCTACTCATAACAGAGCGGGAGAGATTACGTACAAGCAATTGAGTGCCTTACAATACGAGTTTACTTTAACAACTTTTACGGATGTGAGCATGCCAGGCAATGCAGATCGACCTTCAGCCACTCTGAATTTTGGCGATGGCACCAGTTCTGAACGCCCGCGTACAGAAAGAGTTATTTTGCAAGGCACATTCATTCAGAGAAATAAATACGTTTTCATACATACCTTTCCGGGTTACTCCACTTACATTATAAGTTACCAAGACCCGAACAGAAATAACAGCGTACAAAATATGATCAATTCGATCAACACTGCTTTCTATGTAGAGACCGAATTAGTCATCAACCCTTTTATCGGATTCAATAATTCACCAATACTTTTATTAGAACCTATAGACTTCGGTGGCTTGAATAAATTATTCGTTCACAATCCGAATGCCTACGATGTTGACGGTGATAGTTTGAGTTTCAAATTAGTGCCTTGTAAACAAGATGTAGGTTTAGATGTATTCGGCTTTCAATACCCTGATGTAGCGAACGGATTTGCGAGTAAGACCTTTGAGATTGATGCAGCTACCGGACAGTTAATTTGGGAGAATCCGATTAAAATCGGATTGTACAATATTGCCATCATGGTAGAAGAATGGAGATACATCAGTAATACCAAAAAATTTCAACGCATCGGATATGTAGTACGTGATATGCAAATAGAAATAGTTTTCACGAACAACCGACCACCAGTTATTCGTCCGCTGAGAGACACTTGTATTCTAGCTGGCAGTAGCTTAAATCAAAATATTTTCGCCTCTGATTCTGATGGAACAGCTATTACATTAACTGCTACAGGCGGACCTTTTGAATTAGGTACACCAGATACAATTATTTTCCCACAACCTAATACAGGTTCAGGTACAGTAAGCCAAACTTTTACATGGATAAGCTCATGTAATTCTGTTCGTAAACAACCCTACCAAGTAGTATTCAAAGCAGTTGACAATGGTAATCCGAAGCTTGTTGATTTAGAAGATTGGCAAATACGTATCATCTCTCCTGCTCCTGATAATTTACAAGCAATTGCATTGGGCAATGGCATCAATTTAACATGGAATAAATTAAATTGTGGCAAAGCCATTGGATATAGAATATATCGAAAATCTGGCAGCAATCCATTTATACCAGAAGTATGTGAAACAGGCTTATCGAGTGATAAAGGATATACCTTAATCGGTACGATCAATAGCGTTGATCAATTAAATTTTAGAGACGATAATAATGGAGCGGGGTTAAGTATTGGAAATAATTATTGTTACAGAATCGTGGCATTTTTTACAGATGGTGCTGAAAGTATTGTATCTACTGAAGCTTGCGCATCATTGAGTAGAGATTTACCAGCTATTACCAATGTTACAATTTTATCAACTGATCAAAATTCTGGTAAAGATTCAATTGTGTATGCTAAACCTACTCAGCTTGATACCAATCAATACCTTCCTCCTTATACCATAAATTGGAAGAGATTTAGCAGCAACAATACTACTACACAAATTATAAAGACAAATGTCTTCAATTCATTCGCTGCAATCAACGATACTACATACGTAGAACAAAACATCAACACCTTAGAAGAGCAATTTACTTATAGCATAGAACTTATAGCAAATGGTACATTGATTGGTAATTCACGCAATGCTAGTTCTATCTTTTTGAGTTCTAGCTCAGCAGAAAATAGACAAGTGAATTTATTGTGGAATGTTAACGTACCCTGGACAGTAGATAGCACTGTAATTTACAGATTGAATAAAGTAAGTAATGAATTTGATTCTATCGGATTATCATTGACGAATACATTTATAGACACCGGATTAGTAGATGGAGAAGAATATTGTTATTATGTAAAAACGATAGGCAAATATTCGAGCGGCGGATTCAAAGAACCATTGATCAATTTATCACAAGAATATTGTGCAGAGCCTAAAGATACTAATAAACCTTGCCCTCCATTACTTAGCGTAGACTCCACTTGTACTGATTTTACGAATGAATTAACATGGGTCATTGATGCTATCTGTTCAGGTGATGTTGTGAAATACAAAATTTATAAATCAAGTTTCGAAGGATCAGAATTTGAATTAATAACAGAGATCATTTCTAAAGATATTTTAGAATACAACGATGTAGATTTATTTACTTCTAGAGCTGGCTGTTACTTCATCTCATCAGTCGATTCATTCGGTAATGAAAGTACTAGAAGCAATGTGGTTTGTGTTGATAATTGTCCGCAGTTAAACCTCCCCAACGTATTCACACCTAACGGAGATAATAAAAACGACTTATTCGAACCAAAGAGTGACGAAAATAAATTCATTGATAAAGTTACCATCACTATTTACAATAGATATGGTAGAGAAGTTTATCAAACTAATAATTCTAAAATTCAGTGGGATGGTAAGGACCAAAATAATGGTCAAGATTTACCAGCAGGTGTTTACTTCTACACTATTGAATTTTCAGAAATCAGAGTAAAGGGCTTAAGTCCGAAAATCAAAACAGGTTTTGTTCAATTAATGCGATAAAATGTTTACAGGAATCATAGAAACTATAGGTATAGTTAAAGACTTAATAAAAGATCAACAAAACCTACACATCAAAATACAATCAGACATCACTAAAGAATTAAAAATAGATCAAAGTGTAGCACACAATGGAATCTGTTTAACGGTCGTGGAGTTAAATGATGATGTACATACAGTAACAGCAATTCACGAGACCATTCAAAAAACAAATTTGAATGAATTGAAAATTGGTGATCGTGTAAATCTAGAGAGATGTATGATGATGAATGGTAGGCTCGACGGACATATCGTACAAGGTCACGTAGATACGACTGCTAAATGCATTTCAAAAATCGAGCAAGGTGGTAGTTGGTTATTTACTTTTGAACACGCTACGAATAAAGAATTCATTACAGTTGAGAAAGGTTCTATTTGTGTAAACGGAATAAGCTTAACGGTTGTAGATTCAAAAATTAATCAATTCTCAGTTGCGATTATTCCGTATACATATGAGCACACCAATCTATCGAATATCGAAGTAGGTAATCATGTAAACTTAGAGTTCGATATATTAGGCAAGTACGTTGCTAAACTTGCTCTGTTTCGTTAATCTTTCTGAAGGCTTCTACTAATTGATTTGCAGGCACTGCACCGCTCAATGCGTATTGATCATTGATAATGAAAAAGGGTACACCAGTAATTCCCATTGAACGCATATTACTTTGCAATTCTTTGATCTCAGCTACTCCTTCTTGTGAAGCAACTAATGTACGTACATGCTCCTCATCTAATCCGCATTTCACCGCAATACTCACTACTGTTTCTAAATCAGTCAAATCAACTCTTTCGATAAAATAAGCAGACATATATGCTTCTTTCACTACAGCTTGTAAGCCCGATTGATAAGCAAACTGTATGATACGATGCATTAAAAAGGTGTTCGGAGTTTTTGGCATTTCACGCATATTGAAATCGATTCCGATTGCATTACCTCTATCGATTAGCATTTGAGTTTTTTGCAAGAACATTTCGAAATCACCAAACTTATTAGAGATATGAGTTTTGAAATCTTCTCCTTCAAGGGGCATATCTGGCGCCAATTCAAAAGGTAAAAATTGTAATTCAAAATGATATTCAGATTTTAATTCAGCAATAGCTTTTTCTAATTCTCTTTTGCCAATTAAACACCATGGGCAAACTACATCAGATGCAATTTTAACTTGTATGCTTTTCATATTATTCGTCAATTTTTTTACCCTTCATAGCTTGCGAAACAGCCATATCCATTACTCTTTCAGCGAAAGGTCTTGTATATTCATTTAATGCGTCTACTGCATTTAATATATTATTTTTATCTGCGGATGTTAAAGCTGATTTTAATTTATCAATGAACGATTGTGTTTCAGCAATCTCATGTATTTCTAAATACTCTGAATGTTTCTTTAAAAAGTTTTCAGCAGTATATACCATTTGCTCACCTTCAGTTCTAGCTTCTATCAACATACGATGATCGATATCATCTTTCGCATGTGCAATTGAATCTAGTAACATACGCTCCACTTCATCATCTGTTAATCCGTAAGTTGGCTTCACCTCTACTTCCTGCTTAACACCTGATCTCAATTCAATCGCTTGAACCTTTAAGATACCATCAGCATTCAAAATAAAGTTGATGTCTACCTTCGGTAATCCCGCAGGCATTGATGGTATTCCCCTCAAATCAAACTCTGCTAATTTTCTATTCTCTGAAACTAAATCTCTCTCTCCTTGAAACACCGATATCTTCATGTTTACTTGTCCGTCGATCGAAGTAGTATATTGTCTACCCGCCTTCGTTGGTATCTTAGAATTTCTCGGTATAATCGTATCCATTAATCCGCCCATGGTCTCAATTCCCAATGACAATGGCGTTACATCTAGCAATAAGATATCACTTCTATTACCTGCTAAAACATCTGCTTGAACAGCGGCACCGAGGGCTACTACTTCATCTGGATTTAAATTATCATTGACATTCCTCTTAAAGAAATCAGAAACCATTGTTTTCACCAATGGTGTTCTGGTAGAACCACCCACCATGATGATGTGTTGAATTTCATCAACAGAAACACCCGCATCTGCAATAGCATTTTTACTGCATTCGATTGTTTTATTTACTAAGGGTAAAATCAGCTCTTCGAATTTCTGTTTTGTAATTGCACAATGATAATCACCAACATGTGAGTTGAAAATATTTTGAGAGCTCAAAGCTTTCTTCGCTTCTTCTGCTTTTAATCGTAATTCTTGTGCGAGTGGTACATTGTTTTTCAAGGTATCATCCGCAATATTATTTTCTTTAATCCAGTATCCTAAAATCGCTCTATCAAAATCATCACCTCCTAAAAAAGTATCGCCATTTGTAGAGAGTACTTCAAAAATTCCGTTTTGAATTTTTAAGATAGAGATATCGAAAGTGCCACCACCTAAATCATACACAGCAATCGTTTGTTCATCGTTAGGGTCAATGCCTATACCATATGCTAAACTCGCAGCCGTAGGTTCGTTGACAATCCTCAATACATCTAAGCCAGCGATTTTACCCGCATCTCTTGTTGCTTGACGCTGAGCATCATTGAAATAAGCAGGCACGGTAATCACCGCTCTGTTTACAGGAGTTTTCAGAGCATGTTCTGCTCTCTCTTTCAACTCTTTTAAAATCAATGCTGATAATTCAATCGGAGTGTAGAACTTCTCTCCTACTTTTATTTTTACAATGCTCTCTGAATCATCGTCAATCACTTTATAACTGAAAAAATCTTTGAAATTTTCAATGTCTTTATATGATTGTCCGAGTAATCTTTTAACCGAAAAAATAGTATTGCTTGGGTCAGCGATTAAATAAGGTTTCGCCTCATTGCCGACAATGATATCTCCTGAATTATGAAAATGTACGATGGATGGCACTAAAACACCCTTACCCGTGTCATTTATCACTCTAGGTGCTTTATCTTCATCGATATAGGCTATCAAACTATTAGTTGTGCCTAAATCAATACCGATAATGATTTCGTCTTTTTGTATTGTGCCTGTGGCTATATTGATTGAAACTTTCCCCATACCTGTATTTCGAAACGCAAATGTATAGAGAATACATTAAAAGCTCGTCATTGTTTTGTAAATGACGAGCTTTTGACACAATTTGATTAAAAGACTACAATTATCTGCTGAAATATAAGCGCTTACCTTTCTCAGACTCGTCGAATTGCCCTTTATGGTACACTAATCGTCCGTTTACAAAAGTCGAATCTACACTCGATTTAAAGGTATAACCTTCAAAAGGCGACCATTTGCATTTGTATAATAAGTTAGATTTATCGACTGTTTCTGCAGCATCCGGATTTATTAATACTAAATCAGCGAAATAACCTTCTCGTATGAAGCCGCGTTCATTGATGTTGAATAGAATCGCCGGATTATGGGCCATTTTCTGAACCATCATTTCTTTGCTTATCATATTTTGACTTACTTTCTCCAACATCGCCTGTAATGCATGTTGCACTAAGGGTCCACCTGATGGTGCCGATGAATACTTATTTGATTTCTCTTCAATGGTATGCGGGGCATGGTCGGTAGCAATCACATCTATTCTGCCATCGATCAACGCCTTCCAAATGGCATCTCTATCTGCTGCTGATTTAACAGCCGGATTCCATTTTATGAAATTACCTTTTGTAGCATAATCTTCATCAGTAAACCAGAGGTGATGTATGCAGGCTTCAGAAGTAATTCTCTTTTGTTCTAGCGGTATGCTATTGTCGAAGAGTTCAGTTTCAATAGCTGTGCTGATATGTAATATATGTAAGCGGGTATTATGTTTTTGAGCTAGGCTTTTAGCGAAAGATGATGATAAATAACATGCTTCAGCATCACGAATTATTGGGTGCATCTCTACCGGAATATCATCGCCATACTTTTCTTTAGCTGCTGCTAAATTATTTTTTACTGTTTGTTCATCTTCGCAATGTGTAGCAATAATAGTAGAAGCATTCGCGAAAACTTTTTCTAATACACTAGGGTCATCTACCAACATATTGCCAGTTGAAGAACCCATAAATATTTTAATACCACAAGTTGTTAAAGGGTTTATACGCATTACTTCATCGTAATTATCGTTGGATGTTCCCATGAAGAAAGAGTAATTCGCTAATGATACTTCAGAAGCTCTTTTGTATTTATCTTCTAATAAGTCAATAGTAAATACATTCGGAATGGTATTGGGCATCTCCATATAAGAGGTTATACCACCTGCTACTGCCGCCTTCGCCTCGGTATAAATCTCACCCTTATGTGTAAGTCCGGGTTCCCTAAAATGCACCTGATCATCTATCGCACCAGGTATTAACCACATACCTTCTGCATTTATTTCTTTTGCGCTAGCATCAGAAATTTGATCAGCAATTTTTGCAATGCGTTCATTTTCAATTAATACATCTTGAATCTTCGAGATTCCTTCGTTTATTACAAGGGCTTGTTTGATTAGATATTTCATATAAATAATTATGCTCAAATATAACTCTTATCTTTGCGAGAATGTCAAAAGAATTTGAAAAGTTTGAATTAAACAAACAGCTATTAAATGCCATCGAGGAAATGGGATATAGTAAACCTACGCCCATCCAAGAAAAAGGTATTCCGCCGATGATGAATGGGCAAGATTTAATGGGTGTTGCACAAACTGGCACTGGTAAAACAGCAGCTTATGTGATTCCATTAGTGATGAAATTGAAGTATGCTCAGGGCATGGACCCTCGTGCTTTGATACTTTCGCCTACACGTGAATTAGCAATACAAATTCATGAGAACATTCAAGCATTAGCAAAGTACACTGATTTAAGATCTGCTGTATTATATGGAGGCTTAGGTCCGAAGACACAAAAAGAAATACTCTCAAAAGGGATAGACATAGTGGTGGCAACGCCAGGTCGATTGGTAGAATTGTATTTATCGGGTGATTTAATTTTAAAAGATTTAAAAACCTTGATACTAGATGAGGCTGACAAGATGCTTGACATGGGATTCATCAGAAAAATTTATAGAATTTTAGAGATTGTACCACGTAAGCGTCAGAATTTATTATTCTCGGCAACGATGTCAGACAAAGTGAAATCATTAGCGGGTGACTTCTTAGAATTCCCGACAATGATTGAGATAACTTCACAGGCTACACCGGCTGAAAAAGTTAGTCAATACGTTTATTTAACACCCAACATCCGAACAAAAATAAACCTCTTACAATCATTTTTAGAGAATGCGGAAGAGTTTAAAAAAATAATCATCTTTTGTAAAACAAGAACCATTGCTGAGAACTTATATCACTATGCTGAGCGAGTTTATGGGAAGGAGCAAGTGAGAGTGATACATGCGAACAAGGGACAAAATACTAGAATGAATTCTATACAAGCTTTTAAAGAAGAAGATGTAAGAATTTTAATCGGTACCGATGTGGCATCGAGAGGTATAGATGTGGCGAAGGTGAGTCATGTAATTAATTTTGATGTGCCTTTAATTTATGATGACTATGTGCATCGAATAGGCAGAACTGGTAGAGCTGAAGAATCAGGCATCTCGATTACTTTTTGTAGTCCGGCTGAAGAATATCACCTCAACAAAATTCAAAAATTAATTCGCATGCGCATACCTGTATTGGAAGTGCCACGCGAGTTATTTGTAGAAGATACTCCATTTGCAGAGGCGCAAGATATGGCTCGAGAAATCGACCATCAGAAGAAAAAAGAAAACCCCGATTATCAGGGAGCTTTTCATGATAAGAAAGTAAAGAAAGACGAAAAAGTAAATTATACAGGTCGTGAGAAGGCGAAGATGAAATACGGACCTAGAAAAACCGGACATAGTAAAAATAAACCAAAAAGATAATACGCATGAAGACGGCAGAGATTAACATTAAAGTTACGTTAGACGATAATAAGCTACCCGAAAAAATTGTTTGGTCATCAACTGACTCAGAGAGTAGCCAACAAGTAGATTGCAAATCAATGATATTGGCATTATGGGACCAACAGTATCAGAATACTTTACGTTTAGATTTATGGACAAAAGATATGCCTGTAGATGAAATGAAGAGATTTTTTTATGAGACCTTAATGACCATGGGCGATAGCTTTTTAAAGGCTACAGGTGAGAAAAATATTGTTGAAGATTTAAGAGATTATTGCGCTCATTTCGCAGAAAAAATGGAATTAAAGGTTCAGGGTTAATACTTGGCTTATATTTTGCTATATTGCTTTGTATTTTTATACCCTGAAATATATAAATTTTGAAAAAGTATACTAAAGTAAAGCTATATAGCATTTTTGTTTTCGTGTTATTGAGCTTGATTTTTAAAGAATCAAGCGCTCAATTACAAATACGCACTGAAAAAAACTTCACCAAATTAGTCAATAATGTACTTGTTAGTTCTGGCGTAACCATTAGAAATGTTATTTTCAGAGGCGACACTTCTGCAATTGGCATTTTTAATGCACAGAATACCAACTTAGGTATTGACAGTGGTATCATCATATCAACAGGTAATGTTTATAATGCTATCGGACCAAGCAGTAACAATGCGAACACCGTAGCTAGTGGTACAGGTGATGGAGATTTAAACTCCATTTTAACACAAGGCATCACCAAAGATGCTGCCTCTCTACAATTCGAATTCAGTCCGGCTTCAAACACCGTAAAATTTAAAATCGTTTTTGCCTCTGAAGAATATCCTGAATTTGTCGACGAACCTTTCAACGATGTCTTCGGCATATTTTTAAGCGGTCCGGGTATCACCGGCAAACAAAACGTAGCGAATATACCAGGAACCAGCTCCCCTATTTCAATTAAATCAATCAACACCATTTCGAATGCGAATTTATACATTGATAATTCTTCAGGCACAACTTTAGCATATGATGGTTTCACCACTGTTATAGAAATAGTAGCTGAAAACCTTACAGCTTGCGAGCCTTATGTTATCAAATTTGCAATTGCCGATGTTGAAGATCAAGCATACGATTCAGGTATTTTCATTGAGGCATTGAGTTTCAAAAGTGAAACAACTACTGATGCAACCATTTCAAAACTTAGACCTACAGGTTCTATCGTTCAAGAAAAATGTGATAGTGCAGTTTTTAGGTTTATAAGAAATTCTGCGGATGTTAGTAAAAATTTACCTGTTTTCTACGAGGTCACAGGCACAGCAACTATGGTTGATGATTATTTAGCAATTAATACTGATTCAATTGTTATACCTGCTGGCTCTACATTCAGAGATTTGGTGATCATGCCTGTAGATGACAATATTGTGGAAGCAGATGAAGAAGTAATTATAAAAATCATCAGCAACAGTATTTGTGCGCCATCACAAGCACAAGTATCAATCAGTGATTTTGATACATTAAAAATTACGGGGTATCAAGATATCGATTGCCAAGGTGATACACTGTATAAATTAGTGAAGACAGCGGGAGGAAGTTCGCAATTACAATACACCTGGACAGACAGTTTAGGGAATTTTGTAGGTGGCGGTCCGATATTAATCGTATCACCCGACAGCTTAACCATGTATATCATTAGTATTTACGATAGTTGTATCAATCATTATACCGTTGATACTATTTATGTACCACCATTGATTGTAGTAACCTTAAGCCAACTCAACGACACCATCGTTTGTCCGCCAACAGTATTAACCTTAAATATTACTTCGGATGTACCGAATCTTGACTATGTTTGGTCTGCTGTAACACCTGCAGGTATTGACGTCGGATTCTTTGATGATAATACTTTAATGAATCCAACTTATACTGTACCAAGCGGTGTAACAGAAATTATTGTAACTGTAATCGTCACGACAGAAGGAGCATGTGCGAAGCCAATGGTCTTTACCATTCGAACGATACCGAAAGGAATTGCGAGTAAGAAACCTGCATTAATTTGTGGAAATGGAACTGTACAATTACAAGCATTTGGTGGTGAGACATATAGTTGGAGACCAGCATCCGGATTAAGTGATACTACTATCGCAAATCCTATAGCTTCAGAAGAAAGAACATATACCGTAGCCATTACAGACAGTGCAAATTGTACAAGAGAATATTCAATTCAAGTACTGATCGATACTTTACCAATTGCAAATGCAGGTAGAGATAGAATTATTTGTGCAAGATCATCAGTACAATTATTTGCACGTGGATCAGATTATAATACATATGAATGGTCACCAAGAGGAACATTAAACAAATGGAATATTGCTAATCCAATTGCATCTCCAGATGTAACAACTACTTATTATGTAAAGGCAATCAATAACCTATGTACAAGTTATGATAGTGTAACAATTTATGTAGTTGATATACCCGAAACAGATTTCGATTTTTCATTCGATAGTTGTGCAAGAATAGTTGCCTTTAGCAATAAGACAATTGGTAGCGATAGTTTAGTTTGGGATTTTGGTGATGGTGATACATCATTATTTGATAACCCGGTACATCAATACGACAGTGTAGGTACATTTACTGTTACCTTAATTGCCAATAAAAATACAGATTGTAGCGATACTGCTAGCATACAAATTACCATACCAGAAATTGATATCAATAAACGTAGAATACCCAATGTATTCACACCGAATAACGATGGTAAAAATGATACCTTCAAGATTACTGGAGGAAATGTTGAATGTTTTATAGAAAGCATTAGCATTTATAATAGATGGGGTAAGTTAATGTATGAAGTAAAAAATCAAACTAGCTGGGAATGGGATGGACGAATCAATGAAGAAGTAGTACCACCTGGTGTTTATTTCTACTCAGTAAAGGGAAAAGGGTTTGATGATGTGGGGAGCTTTTCAGTAATATATTAAATTTGAAACTAGGATTGGTAACTAGTAACTGGTGACTAGTAACTAGACCAGTTACTAGTCACCAGTTACAAGATATTAGAAACATCAAAAAACCAAAGCATGAACGGCCATTACATTCACCTCCTCAGCAACCACTTCCCCATCGTGGGATTCATCATCGGATTTCTTATGTTGACTGTTGCTTTATTATTGCATTCAAGAGCAACGAAATTAGTTGCATTAGCAATAATTATTTTCTCAACCTTAATGACCATACCTGCGTATATATCGGGTGAAGAGGCAGAGCATGCTGTAGAGAATTATGCAGGAGTTAGCGAGTCGAGTATAGAAGAACATGAAGAGATTGCAGAAACTGCATTTATATTAATAGACATAAGTGGAGCATTAGCTTTGATATCTCTTTTGTTAACTCAATCATCACATAAATTAAGTGTGTGGTCAAATAGAATTACCTGGATAATGGCATTAGCAAGTATTGTATTACTAATCAATGTTGGCAAAACAGGTGGAGAAATTAGAAGACCAGAGTTAAGAGATACAAACAATATACAGCAAACAGATAGCACAGAAATTGAATCTGAAAATGAACATTAATCTTAAATAAGATGCGAAAAATCAAGTTATTAATAATTATAGTATTTAGTATAGTCGCATATAGTTCATGCAAACATGAACCTGATTTAGAGTCATTGCCAAATTTTACTTATGAGGCAGATATAAAAAGAATCATTAGTTCAAATTGTAGTATGAATGGTTGTCATGGTAATGATAATGGATCTGAATTTCCATTAACAACTTATGAAGAAGTAATGGACGAATGTGAAGTAATTGCTGGCGATGCACATGCATCAAAACTTTATGAAGTAATTACTGATAACGGTCCAGAAAGAATGCCACCCTCTGCCCCATTACTCGACAACGATATTAAAAGAATATATATATGGATTATGAAAGGAGCGAAAAAAGAATAATATGAAAAAAATATTTTTTATCATTTCTGTATTAACTAGCATCACTTTAATCAGTTCTTGCTATTATGATAATTTCGAAGAAATAAATCCTGGGGCCGGACTTACATGTGATACATCTATAAGTGTAACATTTGCAACGAATATCAAACCAATCATGGAATCAAACTGCGGAACTAATAATGGAGCTTGTCATAGTGCAGGAGCAGCAGGTTTCTATCAATTGAATAATGTTGCTGGAATCGATGCGGCGATAGCTGATGGTAAATTTATTGAGTCTATAAAGCACTTAAGTGGCGCTAGCGCGATGCCTAAAAACTCTCCAAAAATGGATGACTGTAATATCGCATTAATCGACAAATGGTTAAGCACTGGTAAAAATCCCTAATCAAGAATAAAGATGAAAATTTCATACAAACATATTTTTGCGAGTTTATTTCTATTGAGTTCAAGCATTGCTTTTGCACAAGACACTGATCCGATGCAATTGTTAATGGATATGAATCCTGTCGAAAAGAAAGAGCCTGTAATTGCAACCTTTAAAGGAACAAGATTAATCAATCAACATACTATTGAAGTTGGTGGTAAAAGAACATTAGATTACCGAATAGCACATAGATTCGGACCTTTTAACTCTGGCTCTTACGATTTCTGGGGATTAGATGGAGGCGCAAGCATTCGCATGAGTTTAGAGTATAGTTATGATGGTAGATTGCAAATAGGTTTAGGCAGAACATCGATAGAAAAAACGTATGATGGATATTTAAAATATAGATTACTACGTCAAACCAATACTAATTCTATGCCTATAAGTATTACCGTTTTCAGTGGTGCATACTATACGAATTTAAAAGGCTCGGCAACCTTAATATCGGGTATCGATAAATATAAAAATTCGAGTTCTAGATTCTCATTTGCACATCAAATTATGATTGCAAGAAAATTCAATGAGAACTTATCTATGCAATTAACTCCGAGTATGGTTCACTTTAATCAGGTAGATAAAATATCTGATAAAAATGATACCTATGCCTTAGGATTTTTA
>JACCDI010249801.1_pt1 | contig 13587 bp, 12 predicted proteins | sample 7442791 | NCBI WGS metagenome assembly JACCDI01 (sample SAMN15323434, study PRJNA562643) | freshwater metagenome | isolation source: river surface water | place: USA:Blue River Watershed | collected 2017-08-15
TACTGATTTTGAATAGCCGAAACGGTAAAAATGACCGAAAAGTATACCTATTTATGTGTCATTTCTGTAGCTGTTAAGCCGCTTTTCTCGCGGAAAGTGTGGAATTTCCTAGCATTTATTATCGCCAATCCAGCTATAGGCATTCCACAAGTCTAAGTTTTCGATTTTTTTCTACGTAAATGCTTTTTTCGTCTTTGACGTCTGTATGTTGTTTCTTATTTATTAATGGCTATTTTTAGCGACGAGAACGACAAATTGATATTTTTGGTCCATGCTTGGTGTTTTGATTTCAGGGAATGATTTAAATGACGCGGCTAGCGTTTTCGTTTCGATTCGCTCTGTTGCTGGTTACTGCACTGGCTACCGATGCTGCTGCGGCATCGAGTTCGGTTAGAGTCATAGTGTACGCAAAGCCATTTCAACAAGGTGATAGCAATCAGATGTATCAGGTCAAGCTCTTGTCAGCTGCGCTTGATAAAGTTGGTGTTGCACATCTGCTAGTGCCTTCGCAAACACCTATGCTGCAGGAACGAGCATTGCGCACAATCGCCGGCAACGATGGTGTTGATGTTTTTTGGAGTTTGACAACGCTCGACCGTGAACAACATCTTAGGCCCGTTCGTTTTCCTATAGATAAAGGCCTCTACGGCTGGCGTTTGTTACTAGTAAAGTCGGGGCATTCCTCGATGAAAGTCCAACGTTTAGCGGACCTACAAACTTGGGTTTTGACTCAAGGCCACGATTGGCCTGACACACCCATTCTGTTGCGCAACGCTCTACAAGTTGTCACATCTAACAATTTTGATTCGATGGTCGAACTGGTTAACATCGGCCGCGTAGCTGCTTTCCCGCGTTCGGCGATAGAAATCTGGTCCGAGATTGATCAGCATTGTCTCGCTTTGACGGTGGAACCTGGGGTTGTTTTGCATTATCCAATTGCCCTCTATTATTTTTTCTCCAAGGAACAGGAGCAGTTAGCGCAGCAAGTTGAATTAGGCCTTGAACTCTTGCGCGAGAGCGGCGAATTCGAAGCTATGTTTCAAGCTGAATTTGGCGAGTCGTTACGGCGTTCTGCTCTGGCGCAACGCCGTGTCATCGAGTTAACGAACCCCTTGTTACCTAAGCTTACTCCCCTCGACCGCCCTGAATTGTGGTATCAGCCCAAAGCAAGCACGCCTTTGCCGGCAGATGTAATTGAACTCAATGCTCAGCCTTAATGACCGGGTAATTAATCGTTTTCTTGTTATGAACACTTCAGTTATTGGGTTTATGCCAATAAAAAAGCCCAGTTATTACACTGGGCTTTTTCGCAGGCGGGTTGTTTATCCCGAGGTTATACGTCGAGGTTAGCTACACGCAGCGCATTTTCTTCGATAAATGCACGACGTGGTTCTACTTCGTCACCCATTAAGGTATTAAACAACTGGTCAGCGCCAATCGCATCTTCGATGGTGACTCGTAACATACGACGGGTATTAGGATCCATTGTAGTTTCCCACAATTGCTCTGGGTTCATTTCACCCAAACCTTTATACCGTTGAATGTAAAGGCCTTTTTTCGATTCTGTAATTAACCATTCCAAGGCTTCAGCGAAAGTAGTGACTTGTTTCACTTTCTCGCCACGGCGGATATAGCCGCCTTCTTCCATCAGATCACGGATTGAATCGCCTAATGCTGCGATACGACCGTAGTCGATTGAAGTAATGAAGTCATAGTGCAACACGTACTCATTGTCGATACCGTGTTGACGGATCACAATTTTCGGTAATGCTAGTTGGCGTTCGCGGTCTTCAGCTACGCTGAAGGTATAGCTTGAACCATCACCTTCTTTGTCTTGCAGACGTTTTGCTAATTTGGCAACCCAAGCTTCTGTCGCTGCACTATCTTTGCAAATATCGACAGTGATAGAAGGCGCATAAATCAATTCATTCAATAAGTTATGTGGGATCTTGCGGCTTAACCGGTCGATGGTCGCCATACCTTTGTGATATTGATTTACCAAAGTTTCTAAAGCTGCGCCGCCAATACCTGGCGCTTGCGCGTTCACATGCAATGACGCTTCATCTAATGCCAGAGTCGTTAGGAACTCTGTCATTGCTGAGTCATCTTTAATATATTGCTCGTGCTTGCCTTTCTTCACTTTATAAAGTGGTGGCTGCGCAATATAGATGTAACCGCGTTCGATCAACTCTGGAGTTTGACGATAGAAGAAGGTCAACAGTAAGGTACGAATGTGCGAACCGTCGACGTCAGCATCCGTCATCAGGATGATGCTGTGATAGCGTGTCTTATCAGGGTTGTATTCTTCACGACCAATACCACAACCAAGTGCGGTGATCAGCGTACCAACTTCCTGAGACGAAATCATTTTGTCGAAACGAGCTTTCTCAACGTTCAGGATTTTACCCTTTAACGGCAGAATTGCTTGGTTTTTGCGGTTACGGCCTTGCTTCGCAGAACCACCCGCAGAATCACCCTCGACTAGGTATAATTCAGACAATGCAGGATCTTTTTCCTGACAGTCGGCTAATTTACCTGGTAAGCCGGCGATATCTAACGCGCCTTTACGGCGAGTCATTTCACGGGCTTTACGTGCAGCTTCACGAGCACGAGCAGCATCAACAATTTTCGTTACGATGATTTTTGCGTCGTTAGGACTTTCCAATAAATACTCGTTCAGCTTTTCGTGCATCGTGCTTTCTACAGCAGATTTCACTTCACTAGAAACCAGTTTATCTTTGGTTTGTGAGCTGAATTTTGGATCTGGTACTTTCACGCTGATTACTGCAGTCAAGCCTTCCCGCGCGTCATCGCCAGTTGCTTGAACCTTCATCTTTTTCGCATAACCTTCGGCATCAATGTAGGTATTTAATACCCGAGTTAATGCAGAACGGAAACCCGCTAAGTGAGTACCACCATCCCGTTGTGGAATGTTATTGGTAAAACAGTAAATACCTTCTTGGAACGAGTCGTTCCATTGCATCGCGACTTCGACTGAAATACCGTCTTCGCGAGTCGTTGAGAAGTAGAATGCTTTCGGGTGGATGGCAGTTTTAGTACGGTTCAGGTATTGAACGAACGCTTCGATACCACCTTCATATTTGAAGTGGTCGGTTTTGTCGTTACGCTCATCGGTCAGGATAATGCTGACACCTGAGTTTAAAAACGACAACTCACGTAAGCGTTTTGCCAGAATATCGTAGTGGAAGTTGATATCAGTGAAGATGGTATCACTTGGCCAGAAGCGAATTTCTGTACCTGTACCTTCAGTTTCACCGATGATCTTTAATGGCTCATCAGGAACACCGAGGCGATAAATTTGGTTGTGAACTTTGTTTTTGCGGCGAATAGTCAGTTCTAGTTTGTCTGATAGCGCATTTACTACCGACACACCTACACCGTGCAAACCGCCTGACACTTTATAAGAGTTGTCATCGAATTTACCACCAGCATGCAATACCGTCATGATAACTTCAGCTGCTGATACGCCTTCTTCATGCATATCAGTTGGAATACCGCGGCCGTTATCGCGCACAGAAACAGAATTGTCGCTATGAATAGTGACAAATACATCACTACAGTAGCCTGCTAGTGCTTCGTCAATAGAGTTATCGACGACTTCGAATACCATGTGATGTAAGCCTGAGCCGTCATCGGTGTCACCGATATACATACCAGGTCTTTTTCTTACTGCATCCAAGCCTTTGAGTACTTTGATACTCGAGGAATCGTAATTATGTTCTTCGGCCATTTTCATCCGTCCGTTCTATCTGCCCATGTTCCACGTGGAACAATGCGACCTCAGTATCCGAGGATATCTGTGGTAACACTTGGGAAGTTTCAATCGCAGTAATAAAAACCTGCGAGTTGAGTTGATATAAAAAATTGAAAATCTGGCGTTTGGATTGGTCATCCAACTCAGACGCCAGATCATCGATCAATAACAGCGGCTGTTTATGTCCGCTTCGGTATATCACATTGCTTTGCGCGATTTTAAGCGAAAACAATAAAACTTTTAACTGACCGCGCGACAGCAGTTCATCGGCATATTCGCCGCGGACTTTCACTCGCAAGTCTGCTTTTTGTGGACCTAATTGGCTATAGCCGACACGTAAGTCCATCGCAAAGCTATCACGCAGTTGCTGCGTCAATTCAGCAGCCTTGTTCTCCCGACAATTCCAGCCTGCGACCAATTCAAGTTGCAAACCTAATAACGCCGGAACATCTTTAATTAAATTCTGCAATTCGACATTCAACAATTCGATATATGCGACTCGCATACTCTGCAACTGTATCGCAAGTTCCACAAACTGTTGGTCCCAAAACTGATAGAACTCAGCGTTGGTTTGTCTGCTCTTTAATAAAGCATTGCGTTGTTTCAATACCTTATTAAAACGCATCCAGACTTCATAGAATTGATGTTCCACGTGGAACAATCCCATGTCGAAAAATTGCCGCCGCTCCTTTGGTCCGCCGAAGAACAAACGAAAACTCTCAGGAGTAATCAACTGCACTGGCAGCAAACTTGCGCAATCGGCAACCCGTTGCACCTTTTCGCCATTCAACCTTGCTAACCAATCGCCAGCGCGATCTCTTTGCACACCAAGCGCAATTTGTTGGGCGCCTGCGCCAATTCTTGCAAACACCGTATACAACGCTTGCTCGTGCCGAATTACCTTATGCGCTTTGCTGGTGCGAAAAGACCGCCCGTGCGCCAACAAATAAATCGCTTCTAACACACTGGTTTTGCCACTACCGTTGGCGCCATAAATTAGGTTCCAATCGGCAGAAAAACTTAGTTGAGCCGATTCAATATTTCGAAACTGACTCAACTGCAACTGCTGTAATGCCATGGCTTATAAGCGCATTGGCATAACTACATACAAGGCACCAGGATTGCCGACACCTTCAACAAGCGAACTAGAATTGGCATCACTCAGATGCATCACAACTAAATCGGTATTTAAGGTATTAAGCACATCCAAGACATAACCAACGTTAAAGCCGATTTCTAAGCTATCGCCTTGATACTCAACTTCAATGATTTCTTCTGCTTGCTCATGCTCTGGATTGTTAGCAACAATCTGCACTTCACCTGGCGTCAAAGTAAAACGAACACCACGATATTTTTCATTCGACAAAATAGAAGCGCGAACGCAAGCATCTTTTAGCACTGAACGATGTGCGGTAACTTGCTTAGAACTATTCCGTGGCAATACACGGCGATAATCAGGGAATCGACCATCAATCAGTTTGCTACTGAAACTAAATAAGCTATCGATTAAACGAATATGATTCTGGCCAACTGACAATCGAATTAATTGATCATCACTACTTAACAAGCGCATCAATTCCAACACACCTTTGCGCGGGATAATCACTTGCTTTTGCTGACCTGCAGTTTGCGGCAATTCCATCGAACTAAGAGCCAGACGGTGACCATCTGTTGCAACAGTGCGCAAGGTGCCATTATCAACTTCAAACAACAAACCATTTAAGTAATAACGAACATCTTGGTTCGCCATTGAGAATGACGTGTCTTCCATCAGTTTACGCAGCTGCGCGCGACTGACATCAAATTCAACTTCACCTTGCCAAGATTCAAGATTTGGATAGTCGTTGGCACTGAGCGTTGCCAAGGTAAATTTACTTTTACCCGCAGCGACAATACAGTTGTCGCCCTGCATCGTCAGTTGCAGCACCGACGCTTCTGGCAGGCTACGGCAAATATCTAATAACTTTTTTGCCGGGATAGTCACACGACCAGGCGTGATTACTTGCTGAGCAATAGCGCCAGCAACCAATTCAATTTCAAGATCGGTTCCGGTTAGGGTGATACCATCAACACTGACGTCTAGTAACACATTCGATAAGATCGGCAAGGTATGCCGGCGTTCGATTGCACCAGAAACCATTTGTAATGGTTTTAATAATGAGTCACGGTCAATGATAAATTGCATAACCTTTCCCTATTAAGACGACAATGTCCGGATTAAATTTTGGAAATCTTCTTTAATTTCATGAGTCTCTTCTTTGAGAGATTCAATTTTACGACAGGCATGCAGCACAGTCGTATGATCACGACCACCAAAAGCATCACCGATCTCCGGCAAACTATGGTTGGTTAATTCTTTGGAAAGCGCCATCGCCATTTGCCGTGGACGCGCTACCGAGCGACTGCGCCGTTTTGATAACAGATCAGCAACGCGGATCTTGTAATACTCAGCCACGGTTTTCTGAATGTTCTCGATGGTTACTAGTTTGTCTTGTAGCGCTAATAGATCGCGTAGTGACTCACGAACAAAATCGATAGTGATTGGGCGACCAGTAAAATTGGCATTGGCGGTAATACGGTTTAACGCACCCTCCAATTCCCGAACATTGGAACGAAGACGTTTTGCTACGAAAAACGCAACTTCTTCTGGTAACCGAATATTGTTCTCTTGCGCTTTGCGCATCAAAATCGCGACCCGTGTTTCCAGTTCTGGTGGTTCTATGGCAATAGTTAAACCCCAACCGAAACGGCTTTTTAAGCGCTCTTCCACACCGTCGATCTCTTTTGGATAACGGTCTGAAGTTAAGATAATTTGTTGGTTACCTTCAAGCAAGGCGTTGAAAGTATGGAAGAATTCTTCCTGTGAGCGGTCTTTCTTCGCGAAGAATTGAATGTCATCGATCAGCAAAGCATCAACCGAACGGTAATAACGTTTGAATTCTTCAATCGCGTTATTTTGCAGGGCCTTGACCATGTCTTGGACAAAGCGCTCTGAGTGCATGTAGATAACTTTCGCGTCTGGTTTTTTCGCTAAAATACCGTTACCAACAGCATGTAACAAATGCGTTTTACCAAGACCGGTGCCGCCATAGATAAACAATGGGTTGTAGGCAGTTCCTGGATTATCCGCGACTTGTGTAGCCGCTGCACGCGCAAGTTGGTTTGATTTACCCTCGACAAAATTATCAAAGGTATAATTTGTTCGGACGTTGCTGCGAACTATGGTTTTCGGTGCCGGCTCAACAACTTCAGCTGGCTGAGCGACGGCTGCAGCTACTGGTGCAATTGGACGAGAGCTAACCGGCGCTGGTGCCGGTGACGGTTTGACAGTTTTAGCACTGCTACCGACTTCGAAACGCAGCCGTGGAGCATGATCACCACAATAGTCATGGATCAGTTCATTGATCCGATTGAGGTACTTATCACGAACCCAATCGAGGACAAAGCGATTTGGCGCATAAAGCGTGAGCGCATCGTGCGAGCTATCTGCCTGCAGGGGACGGATCCACATACTAAACTGTTGCGCTGGCAGCTCTGACTGCAAAGCTTCGAGGCAATTTTGCCAAACTGACTGATACACCATATCTCCAACAGCCCCAAATAATTGGTATTTTATAGGGCAGGCGTGCTCAAAAAGAACAGCATTATGGGCTGATCTTATCCACAACTTCAATATTGACTTTTGGAAAAAGTACTCAATTGCGAGCTTTTTAAGCTATGTTCATGTATTTAAATGATTTTAATTCATATTCTATTTAAAAATAGCCCATGAAATTTGTCGAAGATTCGGAAATAAAGTCGCAGATAAATTCAACTAATTCACATATTATCCTTTTTTCTCACTTTGCCTGTGGAAAACTCTGTTGGATCAGTGAAAAAACTTGGATCTGATCGCTATTTAACCAAGGATCGCATTGACAACAGCCGCGATAGTCCTTAAAATTCGCGCTCTTTTGAAATCGCTGCGTTTTGGTTTTTTACTAAAACACAGATTACCTTAGTAAATATCGACCGGACGGACGAAGTTATGAAAAGAACATTTCAACCTAGCGTATTAAAACGCGCTCGCGTTCACGGTTTCCGTGCTCGCATGGCCACTAAAAATGGTCGTCAGGTATTAGCACGTCGCCGTGCTAAAGGCCGCAAACGCTTAACAGTCTAGTCAGATTATAAAGCGCTGCGTGGTCAGCTATACCTTCAGCAGGGAGTTACGTCTGTTAACTCCCCGCGAATTCGACAATGTATTCCAGAACCCGTTCCGGGTTGCATCTCCACTCTTTACTATCCTCTGCAAAGCCAATTCCAGCAATAATCCACGTATTGGTCTGACGATCGCCAAAAAACGTGTTAAATTAGCCGTGCATCGTAATCGCATCAAACGTTGTGCCCGTGATAGTTTTCGCTTACATCAGCATAAACTACCGCCGGTCGACATGGTGCTTATGGTCAAAGGTGACATTAGCAATACCGATAATGCCGAATTGCATCAGCAACTGGAGCGCTTATGGAGCAAAATACTCCGTCAGTACAACGCTTCCCAGCCAAAATCCTAATTACTGCGATTAAAGGCTATCAGTGTTGCATCAGTCCGCTGTTTGCACCGAGTTGTCGATTCACGCCGAGCTGTTCACATTATGCAGTTGAAGCGATAAATCGATTTGGTGCAATAAAAGGTGGTTGGTTAACTACCAAACGTCTATTAAAATGTCACCCTTTACACCCGGGTGGTGAAGATCCCGTTCCTGAAAAGCAAAAGAGATAAGTGCACACATGGAATCGCAACGTAGTTTTTTAGTGATTGCCTTAGCAATCTGTAGTTTCTTCTTGTATGACGCATGGCAAAAAGATCATGCTCCAAAACCGCCTAAGCCAGCGACTGAACAAGTTGCGACAGCTTCTGGCGAAGTGCAACTTTCAGCTTCTGGCGAAGTGGTAGCTCCAACTGCTGTCCCAGCAGCCAGCAAAGTAATTCAAGTAAGCACTGATGTCTTGGAAGTCAGCATCGATACCGCTGGTGGTGATATTGTTGGTTTGCATTTACCAAAATATACAGTGAGCCTTGAAGATAAAACGCCTTACAGCTTAATGCGTAAATTAGACGGCTTCAGTTACACAGCACAATCTGGTTTATTAGGCGACGGTCCTGATGAAAAAGGCAAAGCCAAACCAATTTATACAGCAACTCAAGAAAAATTCAGTTTAGCCAATGGTCAAACTGAGTTAGTCGTGAGCTTAACGCTACAGCGCGATGAGTTAAATATCGAAAAACGCTACACATTTACTGCTGGCAAATATGATGTCCGGGTAGAATATTTCCTGACAAATAGCGGCGCTGGTAGCAAAGTAGTGCAACCTTACTATTACTTGGCACAAACCATCGATAACGGCAAATCTGAAAATATGATGATGCCGGTTTACCGTGGTGGTGCTTATTCAACAGCTGAAACTCGTTATGAGAAATTCAGCTTCGACGATATGAAAGATGCGGCGTTAGACCAAAGCACCAAAGGCGGTTGGATCAGCATGATCGAACACTACTTTGTATCAGCTTGGGTTCCTGCAGCTGATCAGCAAAATCAATTATTTACTATGGTTTCTGGCGGTAATCTGGCAGTGATCGGTAGTAAAGGCCCACAAGTTAGCTTAGCGGCAGGCGAACAAAAATCGATCGCGGCTACATTCTATGCCGGTCCAAAAGATCAGGAGCAATTGGAAAAAATTGCACCAGGCTTAGATCTGACAGTTGACTACGGTTTCTTATGGTTCTTATCACAACCATTATTTTGGTTAATGGAATTAATTCACGGTGCTTTGGGTAACTGGGGTCTAGCAATTATTGGCATCACCATTTTAGTCAAAGGCTTAATGTTCCCGTTAACCAAAAAGCAATACGAATCAATGGCTAAGATGCGTAACCTGAAGCCGAAGATTGATGACTTACAAGCCCGTTATAAAGACAATAAAGAAAAAATGGGTCCAGCAATGATGGAATTATATCGCAAGGAAAAGGTCAACCCAATGGGTGGCTGCTTGCCGATGTTAATCCAAATGCCAATTTTCTTAGCCTTATACTGGATGTTTGCAGAAAGCGTTGAGCTGCGCCAAGCGCCGTTCTTCTTCTGGATCCAAGACTTGTCAGCAGCTGACCCGTTCTATGTATTGCCTGTGCTGTATATCCTCAGCATGTATGCAATGCAGAAGTTAACACCAATGACAGTGACCGACCCAATGCAACAAAAAATCATGTTGTGGATGCCGGTAGTGTTCGGTGTGTTCTTCGTAATTTTCCCAGCAGGCTTAGTATTGTACTGGGTTGTCAGCAACTTATTGTCACTGGCACAAATGGTCTACATCTACCGGGATATGGAAAAACGCGGTCTTTACGTCCGAGGTTAATCCAAGCCGAGTAACTAGCTAAAAAAGCCCGCTTGCGGGCTTTTTTTATGATGAATACCACGTATTGGCTTTGTCGCTTCGCCAGCTAGTATTTAGCTGTTAAAATATGCACAGATAAGTTGTTAAAGAGGTTTCCATGTACAGCACTGATACCATCGCCGCCCAAGCAACTGCTACTGGCCGCGCCGGCGTAGGCATTATTCGGGTATCTGGCCCTGCCGCTAAGACCGTCGCGCAAGCGTTGCTTGGTAAAGTACCGGCAGCCCGCAAAGCCGATTACTTGCCATTTCGCGACATCGACAATCAAGTGTTGGACCAGGGCATAGCCTTGTATTTTCCAGGCCCTAATTCATTTACTGGTGAAGACGTCTTAGAACTACAGGGTCACGGCGGCCCAGTACTATTAGATTTGCTGTTACAGCGGATTTTGGCTTTGCCAGGCGTTCGCATCGCGAGGCCCGGTGAGTTTTCCGAACGAGCCTTCTTAAACGACAAACTTGATCTAACCCAAGCCGAGGCCATTGCCGATTTAATTGACGCTAGTTCCGCACAAGCGGCGCGCTCGGCCATGCAATCTTTGCAGGGTGAATTCTCGAAGAAGATCCATGCTTTAGTAGAAAAGGTAATCTACTTACGCATGTACGTGGAAGCTGCCATTGATTTTCCGGATGAAGAAATCGATTTCTTATCTGATGGTAAGGTAGCTGGCGACTTAGCAGCCATCATCAACGATTTAAGCCAAGTACAAAAACAAGCAACCCAAGGCAGTATTCTGCGCGAAGGGATGAAGGTCGTTATTGCAGGTCGTCCGAACGCTGGCAAATCGAGCTTGTTAAACGCCCTAGCTGGCCGTGAAGCAGCCATTGTTACCGATATCGCCGGTACAACTCGTGACGTTTTACGCGAGCATATTCATATCGATGGCATGCCACTGCATATCATCGATACCGCAGGGCTTCGCGAAGCAACCGATAAAGTAGAACAAATTGGTATCGAACGCGCTTGGCAAGAAATCCTGCAAGCAGACCGCGTGTTGTTTATGGTCGACAGCACCACCACAGCTGCAACTAGCCCTGCCGAAATTTGGCCTGAATTTATTGAGCGTTTGCCAGCAAGCTTAGGCGTCACGGTGATCCGCAACAAAACTGATTTGACTGGTGAAGCCATTGGTGCCGACTTAAGTTCAGCCACACCAGTGTTTCGCTTATCAGCAAAGGACAGCCAAGGCATCGACGCCCTGCGTGATCATTTAAAAGCCTGTATGGGCTTTGAAGGCAATATGGAAGGCAGTTTTATTGCCCGCCGCCGCCACCTCGATGCCTTAGAACGTGCTTTAGAACACCTTAATATCGGTGAAATCCAATTACACAATCACATGGCCGGAGAAATCCTTGCTGAGGAGCTACGCCTCACCCAGCAACACCTGAACGAAATCACCGGTGAATTTAGCTCGGATGATTTGTTGGGCAGAATTTTCTCGAGCTTTTGTATTGGCAAATAAGCATTAACTACCTAAGGCATTCACTCAATGTCGACGCAGCCAATGCGCTGCGTCGAACATTGCAACTAGCCGACTTAACAACACCACTGCAATCACCATCATCAGAGCCGCGACGACCAAGCTACTTTCGTAATTTCCAGCAGCACTCGCCAACAAGGCACTGATACTCGGCGCTATTATCTGCGCAGAGCCATAACATAAAGTTAGGATAGCCATCAGCCGAGCTGGTTTTTCCGGCATCAATCGCCCCGCAACCGTCAACACCAAACTGACACAGCCAATGAAACTCGCCCCAAATAACATGGCGCTAATCACAAAGGCCGCAGCGCCCGGCACCAACACCGGCAGAACAATGGCTACGGCATTGATAAACGCCGCGAGCCGCAAACTTGGCAGATACCCCAAGCGCCGAGCGATCTGATCCCACCATATCGCACTTGGCGCAGCTGCAAGCCCAAGCAGCAAAAATGCCCAGTGACCAACCTGTTGTAACGAAGCCGATGTACTGGCAATAGCCACCAAAAAGGTGATTGAAACCACATAACCATAGCCGGCGCAAAAATACATCAATAAAAAGAGTGGGTAAAACGCTCGTGGTAGCGGCTCAGCATTAACCGAGATTTTCTCGCCCGGCGCGACTTCAACCACAGGCAAGCCCAACCAAGCGGGAACTAACAAAAAGAAAGCAAGCGCAGCAAACAACAGCCACTGGCTAGGACTTGCCAGATTATACTGGCTCATCAATTCGCTACAAAATGCGACTAATACAATCCCCAAACCAAGTCCTGCAAAGTGCAAACCCAGTTCCGGCTTCAAACCACGCTGCCTAAGATGTTGCATGATAAGGCCTGATGCTAACAGCATCGACGCTGCAGCACTGAGACCGGCGATAAACCGCCATAGAGCCAATGCAGGTAACGAATGGCTGACCGCCATGCCAAAGGTACTAATTACCGCTAAAATCAGTCCAAAGCGATAACAACGCCATTTGTATCGCCAATTGGACAAGCTGATAGCGATAAGTGCGCCGGTGACATAACCGGCGTAATTAATTGATGCGAGAAAACCACCCCAACGCGGATCCAATCCTTCTGCCTGCATTAATGCCAGTAACGGCGTATAGGCAAATCTGGCAATGCCAAGGCAAAGCAGTTGACTGCAAAAGCCAGCAAGTAAAATGGTTCGGGAAGTCAGCATTGTTAGGCTTGGGCATCAATATTCTATGCTACAAGCCTAACGCTATAATTTGCTGGCGACTATACGGCGATAGTCGCAGTTGTTGAGTTAACGCGCGTAGGTTGCAGTTAAAGTTTTCTTTGCCAAGGCTTTGGCGTTAAGCATATAACCAACTAACGCCGGGTTGGCATTGTCTGGAACTTCCAATTTAGCATCTGGGAGCGCCCACACAGTAAACTGATAACGATGCATCCCATGGCCTTCAGGCGGGCAAGCGCCACCGAAGTTTTTTACTCCAAAGTCGTTGATAAAACTACGGCTCCCTTCAGGTAACTTTCCACCCTCAGAACCAGCGCCTTGAGCTAAAGATGTCGTTGCTACAGGAATATCAACCACTAACCAATGCCACCATCCAGCTTCAGTCGGTGCATCAGGATCATAAGCGGTCACCGCAACACTTTTAGTACCTGCCGGCAAATCAGACCAATTAAGCGCAGGCGATTTATTGGCACCAGCACAACCAAAACCCGCAAATTCAAAGGTTTTCGCCATAAAATGACCTTCTTTGATGTCGGGGCTGCTTAATTGCACTGCATTTGCGGTAAAAGACAATGCGCTTAGCGCGGCTAAAGATAACTTCAAAAATTGCATAACGAACCCTCGGTTAAATACCAGTCGATGAGTTTAAAACTAACTCAACGGCTGCAATTTTGCTGAATTTTGTTGTAACCACTGCACA
>JACCDI010834070.1_pt1 | contig 13584 bp, 13 predicted proteins | sample 7442791 | NCBI WGS metagenome assembly JACCDI01 (sample SAMN15323434, study PRJNA562643) | freshwater metagenome | isolation source: river surface water | place: USA:Blue River Watershed | collected 2017-08-15
CAATGGCTGTTGCAGTCGTTTTTGGATGATCTTGGCCTGTCGGATGCTGTTTCGTTTCACAACAACAGTGTCGATCACTTTGGCGGGCATACATTTGGTTGTCATGAGAACTATCTGGTGTCGATGGCCGATGAAGAATTTTTCCGTGCGAGTCTGCGAGGGCTGATTCCGTTTTTGGTGACGCGTCAGATTTTTGCGGGTGTTGGGCGTGTTGGCGGTCACCGGCTGAATTTTAGTTCGCTGGAAAATTCGATCATGACGATTAGCGAGCATGATGTCGATTACCAGTGGATTTCGAATTTTTATGGTGTCGAGCTTGATAACACTGTTGATTTTCAGCTCAGTCAGCGGGCGGACCACATTATCCGGACGATTGCGAGTCGTGTGCGGTTTAACCGCGCGATCATCAACCCTAAATGGGATAGCTATTACCAGAACGCCACGTACAACCGCCTGCACATTCTGTTTGGCGAGTCAAACATGAGTGACTATGCAACGGCGCTCAAGGTCGGTACGACGAGTGCGGTGTTGAGCTTGCTTGAGGATGGTTTGATTGGCCGGGATGTTGAGATTCAGGATCCATTGGAGGCGCTGCGTTCTATCAGTCGTGATGGCAGTTATCGCTGGTTGGTGACGCTGACGGACGGCACGACGATCTCGGCGATTGACTTGCAGCGGCGCTACCTCTCAGCGGCGAAGAAGCGCTTGACGGGTGTGGATGAACAAACGGATTGGGTTTTGGCGAACTGGGAGTCGACGCTTGACCAGCTGGAGCGTGATCCGATGGTATTAGCTGACCGTCTTGACTGGGTGGCGAAGAAGAAGCTGTTTACTGAGTTTGTCGCATCTGAGGGTGTGGCCTGGTCGGATGACATCCTTCAGAGCCTTGATATCGAGTATCACAATATAAACCGTAACCAGAGTTTGTTTCATGCACTCGAGCAATCGGGTGAGATGGTGCGTCTCGTGTCTGATTTCGAGATAGCAAAGGCGATGTCAACGCCGCCTGTTGGGACCCGTGCGGAAGGGCGTGCAAATGTAGTTCGTAGATTAATTGCTGCCAAATCGCGTGAATATGTGGTTGACTGGGATGTTGTCTATGCTGGCAAGGGTCGGCAACTCGAATTTGGAGACCCCTTGCATACGTATACGGATGAAACGCATCGTATGTTGGCTGGGCTTCCTGAATAGTTTTTATGTTTTAATTTGCAGTGCCCGGCAATTGGTCGGTATGATGCACGCTTGGCACTACTAGCAATGGGATAGAGCAATGGCAAAGAAAAGCGGCGAAAATAGATTGGTGATTACGCTCCGTTCAACCGAGAGCGCACATGCATACACCACAATGAAGAATAAGCGGAATGATCCGGCACGTATCGAGCTTAAGAAGTACGATCCTGTCGTTCGCCGCCATGTCACATATCGGGAGGCTAAGTAACCATGGCTCGAGTCTGTGCATTAACAGGTCGCAAGTCGCAGAGCGGACGTAATGTTCGCTATAACCACGGTGGAATGTGGGAGATGCGTGCTCAAAAGAAGCCACGCAAGTTCCATGTCAACCTTCAGACTGTAACCGTCCCTACACCGGATGGCGGAACCAAGAAGATTAAGATTGCTGCACGCATGATTACATCCCGTGCATTCAAGGCAATCCTCGCTGGTGAGAAGTCGCTTCCAAAGGGCGTCTAATCTCTTCGGCTGTTGCTGGTAACAATCTATGCCGGGTCGCTTGCGACCCGGCTTTTTGTTTGTTGATTGGGTTTTGAAATGTCCGTTGCCACACAAAAGCGAAGATCGAATAACTTCATCATGTGTTTGCTGGATGCCATCGGCTTCCCGCTTGGCAACGCATTCTTTTCGACGACCACGGTGATTCCGGTTGCCTTGGCGGCTGCCGGCGCGGATAAACTTGCGGTTGGTTTGCTTGTCGCGATGATCATGGTCATTCAGGCAATCCCCGGACTATTTGCGGTCCGATGGGTTTCGAAAATGCCTATCGTCAAGAACTATGTTGGCTGGGTCGGCATCGGTGAACGTGTGGCCCTACTACCACTTGCCTGGTTTGTGGTGGCATGGGGGCCAAGCAAACCGACATGGTTTGTGACCGCGGTGTTTGGCTGTTTTGCATTCCATATGTTCTTTATGGGGATCAATATGCCCGCGTACTGGGTCCTCGTAGGCAAAGTTATCCCGACAAACTGGCGTGGACGCCTCTACGGATTTGCCGGTGGGATTGCGGGAGTCCTGAGCATCGGTGTGGATGCCTTGATGCGCAATGTTGTCTTCAATGGCAAAAATGATGGCTTTCCCCACGGCTACAGCGCGGGATTTGTGATTGGTTTCGTTATTTTGATGGTCAGTTTGTTTCCGCTTTTCCTGGTTCGTGAGCAGCCGATGCTGTCTCAGGCGGGGAGCAGCTATTCGCTTGCTGCCTACAAAGACGTCTGGAAGTCGGATAGCAAGTTTCGACAGCTCACGACCGGCCAGCTGGTGTTTGTGCTGTCATCCATGATGGTCCCGTTTCTTGTCCTCCATGGGCGTGAGTCTCTTGGAGCAACGGATGGCCACCTTGCAACATATACAACGGTGACCTTGCTGGCATCATCCCTTGGAAGTCTCTACCTTGGCTATCTGTCGGATAAGTATGGCAACTTCAAGGTCTATAAGTGGTCGATGGTGGTTGGGGCCATCTGTGCGATTTATGCAATCGTGTGCCGCTCAGCAAGCTGGTACACCATGGTTTTTGTGCTACAGGGTCTCTCTGCGAGTGGAGTTGGGATTGTCGCGATGAACCTCGTTATGGAGCTTGCCGGAAGCGCTAAGCGTATTGGGGTGTATTCATCGTTTTACTCAGCCCTCACGAGTATCCCGAGAGCCATTGCTCCCGTGATTGGCTCACTGATTGCTGGCGGGCTTGGCTACATCCCTCTTTTTGTAACGTGCGTTTGTGCTACGGTGCTGGCACTTTGGATTACATTGGCACATCGCCACGATCAACCAACCGGATTGGATACCCTTGACCATGCTGCATGAAATCAAACATCCCATCAGTGATGCCGCACTGACCATCCTCCGCGCGCAGGATACGTGTACGACGGGCTTTCGTCAGCAAACGCAGCGTGTGGCGTTAATGGTCCTCGCTGAGTGCCTGAGGACGCTGCCGGTGGATGCGGTCCGCGTTGTGACCCCGGTGGGTGAGGCTGATGGCTGCCGGTTGCTCGGGCGTTTGGTTGTTGTTCCCGTGCTGCGTGCAGGGCTTGCGTTTACCAGTGCGGTAGAGCAGCTTTGTCCAGATGCTGAATTAATGTTTGCAGGGCTTGCCCGTGATGAAACCACTGCCGAGGCACATTGGTATATGGACCGCATCGGTGACCTCAGCGGGGCATTTGTGGTCGTTCTTGACCCGATGCTAGCGACGGGCGGTAGTGCGACGCAGGTGATTCGGCGGTGTCTTGAGCGTGGGGCTAAAACGATCGTGCTGGGGTGTATTGTCGCCGCGCCTGAAGGGGTTGCAGAAGTCGAGGCACAGTTCCCCAATGTACGTATAGTCACGGCGGCTCTTGACTCGCATTTGAATGATGTGAAGTACATCATTCCGGGGCTGGGAGACTTTGGTGACCGGTGGAGTGGTACCTAGGACAGAGTTGCCTACCGTATACGGTTCATCGAAGATTAGTCACAGTCGCCGCACATACAATCCAATCACGTGTTATTGGGTATGTATTACGTGACACGGCAAACTCGCTGGTGTTGCTTGTAGAATGCACCAAGGGCGATGCCCATCAAATGTGCAGCTGCACAGGGAGAATCCACGTTGGCTAAACGCGCACTCATCACCGGTATCACTGGACAGGATGGTTCTTATCTCGCAGAGCTCCTGCTCTCCGAAGGCTATGAAGTTTTTGGTGTTGTCAGAAGGGCATCTACGGAAAACTATGAGCGCATCGAACACTTGCGCGGCAAAATCACCCTCCTCCAAGCAGACCTGCTGGATCAGTCTTCCTTGGTGCAAGTCATCCGTGAGAGCAACCCAACCGAGCTCTACAACCTGGCGGCTCAATCGTTTGTTCCGACATCGTGGGCGCAGCCAGTCTTGACCGCAGAATTCACCGCGATTGGTGTCACCAAAGTTCTCGAAGCGATGCGTGCTGTCAATCCGGAAATCCGTTTCTACCAGGCAAGCTCGAGCGAGATGTTTGGCAAGGTCCTCGAAGTTCCACAATCCGAAGACACACCGTTTTACCCACGCTCCCCATATGGTGTTGCAAAGGTCTACGGACACTACATCACCGTCAACTACCGCGAATCCTACAACTTACACGCATCCAGCGGAATCCTCTTCAACCACGAGTCTCCACGCCGTGGTCTGGAATTTGTAACCCGTAAGGTCACCGATGGCGTCGCGCGTATCAAACTGGGGCTTGCAAGCGAGCTCCGGATGGGCAATCTCGATGCACAGCGCGACTGGGGATTTGCCGGCGATTATGTGCACGCGATGTGGCTGATGCTGCAGCAGGACACTCCGGATGACTATGTTGTCGCGACCGGTGAGACGCACACCGTCAAGGAGCTCGTACAGCTCTCGTTTGACCGTGTCGGTCTTGATTGGGAAAAGTACGTGGTCATCGACCCACGGTTTATCCGACCAGCGGAAGTCGACCTGCTTATTGGTCAACCTGCCAAGGCCAACAACGTCCTCGGCTGGGTTCCACAGACATCGTTCCAGACACTTGTCAATATGATGGTGGATGCCGATATGGACCGCCTCTCTGCCCGTAAATAAGCAGTAAACGATGAAGGTTTTGGTGACAGGTGCCAGCGGATTCGTCGGCAGGCACCTCCTCCCTGCGCTCGAGCGTTCCTATCCGCATGCAACGCTGATAGGAACGAGTGGGCCGAGTGATCCGCCGCGTACAAGCGTGGATGGCTACGTTGCTATTCCTCTGGACCTTGCGAGTCAGCAATCCATTCAGGATGTCGTAAATGCTGTTCAGCCTACGCACGTGGTTCATCTTGCCGGTTTTGCAAGCGGCGCCGGAACCGATGCGGCAGGCATCGCTAAAATCAATGCAATTGGGACAGAGACACTCCTCTGTGCACTGGCAAGCCTCCCTCACCCCGTAACGGCAGTCCTGGCATCCAGTGGCTATGTCTACGGAACGACGCCTGCTGCCCCCGGAGCGGATGAAGCCTTCCCATGTAACCCAAGTGGCGCTTATGCTGTCAGCAAGGCTGCCATGGAGGATGCTGCAGCTAAGCTTGCATCCGAGAAACTCAGAATCGTTGTTTCCCGATCGTTCAACCACACGGGCCCGCTCCAGACGACTCAGTTTGTGGTACCGGCATTCGCACAGCAGCTGGCCCAAATCGAACGGGGAGAGCTCCCGCCGGTTGTCAAAGTGGGTAACCTCGATGCGCTGCGGGACTTTTTGCCCGTGTCGGATGTCGTGGATGCCTATTGCAGGATGCTGCAACTCGATGCACCTTATACGGTCCTGAATGTTTCGAGCGGTGTCGGTGTATCCGTACGCGAGCTCCTGGATGGCCTGATTGAAATCACCAGCATTCCTGTGACCGTTGAGCTGGATCCTGCGCGCCTGCGCGCATCGGATGTCCCATGCAGTATCGGTAACCCCGCAAAGGCAAAGCAGCTGCTAGGCTGGGAGCCGAGTGCTGATATTGCATCGATGCTTTCGACGACGCTTGCCTACTGGCGAGGTCAAAACGTTGGTTCTAAAGGATAGAGATATGCATACCCGTTCATTTGATGGCATCCAGGTTGGGGAAGTCGGTCTTGGTTGCTGGCAGATTGGTGGCAGCTGGGCTCACGTCGAAGAAGAGGATGCCCTTGCGATTCTGCGCTCTGCCTATGCCGCAGGTGTGACGTTTTTTGATACAGCAGATGTGTACGGCGCCGGGCGCTCCGAGCGGCTGATTGCACGCTGGGTGGCTGAGGATGCACCGGAAGGAATCTTTGTCGCTACCAAACAGGGACGCTTCTCGCCTCCAGGCTGGCCGGAAAACTGGACACTGGATGCGATGCGGCAGCATATCAATGCAAGCCGCGAACGCCTGAACGTAGATTGTCTTGATCTGGTCCAGCTTCACTGCATCCCGACGGATGCTCTCCGCGAGGGAACCGTCTTCGACCATCTGCGCACACTGCAGGGTGAGGGCTTGATAAAGCGCTTTGGCGCGAGTGTTGAGAGCATGGAGGAAGCTGAAATCTGTATGGCGCAGCCCGGCCTCGTCAGTCTCCAGATTCTCTTCAATGTTCTTCGGCAGCGCCCAGTATGGCAGCTGTTCGACAAAGCACAGGCAAATGGGACATCCCTGATCGTTCGCCTCCCACTCGCATCCGGTTTGCTGTCTGGGAAAATGACAAAGCAGACCGCATTTGGCGAAGAGGACCATCGGAATTTCAATCGGGATGGCGCAGCATTCAACGTTGGCGAGACCTTCTCGGGACTTCCGTATGACGCGGCAATCGACTTGGTGGATGCCCTCCGGTCTCATGTTCCTCAGGAGATGACGATGGCGCAATTTGCGATGCGCTGGATTCTTGATCATCCTGCCGTGACCGTGGTTATTCCGGGCGCAAGCCGTCCCGACCAGGTGGCATCCAATGTCAGCGCATCCGCACTCGCAGCTCTGCCTGCCGAGCTCCATGCAGCGCTGGAAGCGTGGTATCGCTCGGATGTCGATCATCTCGTCCGCGGGCCATATTAGGTCCTGCTAAGACGCTTCAGCGTTACGAACTGAATGTTAATTGGCAGGTGATTGTACCGGGGGACTTCCCATCGCTATAATCAACCATGACTGGCTCGATATCGGCATCCCCATGCCACGGCAAACGCCGCACAAAGATTGTTTGCACCCTTGGTCCGGCGGTGGATTCACTCGATGCCATCGAGCGTCTTATTCGTTGCGGGATGGATGTTGCCCGTCTGAACTTTTCACATGGTAAGGCGGAAGACCAGCGGCAGCGCCTTGAGTGGGTGCGGGAAGCATCCAAAAAACTAGGGCGGGAAGTTGCCATCATGCAGGACCTCTGTGGTCCGAAAATTCGCCTTGGTGATCTTGCTGATGGCGTTTCCGTTGCGGCAGGGCAGAGTGTTACCTTTGATGCGACTTTGACAGCTGTTGTCGGCGAGCGTATCCCACTGCCGGTTCCGGAGCTGGTTACGGCGCTTAAGGTGGGGAACCGCCTGATGATTGATGATGGCAACCTCGAGTTCACGGTCACGGCCGTCGGTGGTAGCTGGGTAACCACGGTTGCGTCGACGGATGGTCGTCTCAAGTCACGGAAAGGCGTCTCGGCGCCGGGTGTTCGTATCGATGTCCCGAGTCTCAGTGAGAAGGACATCGAAGATGCACGCTATGGCCTGTCGATTGGGGTGGATGCCATCGCGATGTCGTTTGTCCGCGACCCTGCCGACATCTATACACTACGCACGCTGACGGCAAACAAAGTACCGCTCATCGCCAAGATTGAGATGGCTGAAGCGGTCGATAAGCTCGCGGAAATTGTCAAGGTCTCCGATGGCATCATGGTTGCGCGGGGTGACCTCGGCGTAGAGATGCCTTTTGAACAGCTCGCTGTGGTCCAGAAAGAAATCATTTCCGCGTGTAACCGCGCGGGTAAGCCTGTGATCACTGCGACACAAATGCTGGACTCGATGATAGAGCGGCCGCGCCCAACCCGGGCAGAGGTCACCGACATCGCGAATGCAGTCCTTGATGGTACAGATGCGCTGATGCTCAGTGGGGAGACTTCTGTTGGGGCTTTCCCGTTTGCAGCGGTTGAGACGATGGCAAAGGTTGCGGTTGCGACCGAGTCGCGCTTTGACTACGATGCCGCCCTTACGCTTGCTCATCAGCGGTTTGGCAAAGCATCGCTCACCGATGCGGTTTCCGATGCTGCAACATCGATTGCCGAAGACATGGGTGCCGTTGCCATTTTGTGTGGTACCAGTACCGGGAGCACGGCACGTGCCGTTGCCAAGTTCCGCCCCCGTGCAAAGGTCGTTGCATTGACGGAGCGACGCTCGACTGCGCGCTTTATGGCGTTTGTTCGTGGTGTTGAGACGATATTGGTTGAGCCTGTGGACTCGACAGATAGCCTGCTCCGTCAGGCGGCCGAACAGGCCGTTGCAAATGATGTTTGCTCAAATGGCGATTGTGTTGTCATAATCGCTGGAGCACCTGTTGGCGTAACAGGTTCCACCAATCTTATTAAGGTACATCGAATTGGCGACCCGATCTAAATCCACTCCCCGCAAGGCACCTCAATCTAAGTCAAGGACGCTCCGACGTGATCCTCAGGATGTCCTTATCCGACGCATCATCGGGTTTCTGGCAGTAGCCTTTTTTGGGTTGTTTGTGGTTCGCCCAGCGATTGAGCCAATCAAGATTGTCCTACGCTACCAAAATCTTCTGAATGAGCAGCAGGCCGAAGGTAAGAAGCTTCGCGCGCAAAACGATGCATTGGCACAGCGCGTCGCGTGGCTCAAAACACGTGAAGGTGCCGAGGTTTTGGCGCGCGAGAGCGGCTACCATGCCCCAAATGAGGAAGTCTTCCACATTAAGAAGGGTCCACGGTCGTTATCCAGCTTGATGCCGACGACGGATCGCATTCAGCCAAGTGCTTTGCCTAAGCCGATTGAGTAGTCGGCGCAAAGTTTGCGAATTGGACTCTCAAAGTAAGAGGGACACGGACGACGGATCGCATCCAGCCAAGTGCTTTGCCTAAGCCGATTGAGTAGTCGGCGCAAAGTTTGCGAATTGGACTCTCAAAGTAAGAGGGACACGGACGACGGATCGCATCCAGCTAAGTGCTTTGCCTAAGCCGATTGAGTAGTCGGTGCAAAGTTTGCGAATTGGACTCTCAAAGTAAGAGGGACACGGACGACGGATCGCATCCAGCCAAGTGCTTTGCCTAAGCCGATTGAGTAGTCGGGTAACTTTTGGGATTTGGTTATACCGCTAGCGATTAGACATTTACCGGCGTAAGGTCCACATTTCTGTCTGACGCTCCGTTAGGAATTCACAGCCGTTTGCTGTCACGACAACCATTTCCTCAATACTGACTACGCCTGCACCCTGAAGCTCCACTCCCAGCTCAAGCGTGTAGACTTCGCGGGTTTGAACGATGCCATCTGGCGCATCCCCGTAGCGCTCCCAGCGTGGTCCAAGCAACGTTCCGCCATCGTGGGCAAATCGCCCAACCTGATGGCCAACCGCATGCATGTATTCCGGGTAACCTGCGGCTGTGATTGCCTCACGTGCTGCGGCATCCACCATCCAACCCTGCACACCAGGGCGAAGGACTGCGGCTGCGGCATCAATGGCCCCTACAACGGCAGCCATGGCTCTCTGGATATGTTCCGGGACATCATTGCCAACATACCAACACCGCTGGATATCACTGGAGTAGTTGCGCGTTGCGATGCCGAGGTCAATATGCAGGATGTGGCCCGGGCTGAGTGCGATGTGATTTGATGGCAAGCCATGTCCAGCCTGACTCTCTGGACCGCAGTTGACAATGGGGTTACCCGCCCGCTCCCAACCATAGGAATAGCCACGTTCATCAATCAATGTCTGGATACCGCGATAAATCTGCAGCTCCGTCATCCCGACCTGAACAAATGTAGAAGCCATCCACTCAAAAATGCCTTCGGTTACCTGAATGGCGTCTTCGATGGCATCCAATTCAGCTTCTGTTTTTTGCGCACGTAAGGGGATGACAACATTCGATGCGCTGACCAGACAGCCTTCAAAACGGGTGCCTTCAAGGATCGATGTCAGCAAATGAAACATCCCGAGGGTGATGCCATCCGCTTTATCATCCGATTCGGAGGTGTTGATCCCAATCCGTGGCTGAGTGACGCTCGTCGGAATCGACAGCTCGAGGACAGCAATCAGACGGTCTTTGATGGAATGCACATACGGAACGACCTGATTCCAGCCGCCAAGCTGCCTAATCGCATCAGCGTCGTAGTTGCCCACAACCGCGAACGTCATCCCTGACTTCGCGACGATAAACGCACTCTGCCAAGTCATCCCGAAATCGCAGATCAGCGGTAGGACCGGATCACAGAGAGCGGTTGTTTCGCGTACAAACGTCAACCAGACATCGAGGTCACTAGCGGCAACAAGGTGTCTGGCTTGCTCCAGTTTTTCGAGATGAATCACTTGGCGTGGAGTGCCGCGCCGACGATTCCGGCATCATTGAGGAAGTTTGCCGTCACAATTGGCGTCCGGAGCGTGAAGTAAGGGAAGAACTTGTCGCTCTTCTTGCTCACGCCACCACCAACGATAAACAGGTCGGGCCAAACAAGGTCTTCGATGGTGTGGAGGACGCGGTCTACGCGCTTGCCCCACTTTTCCCACTTGAGGTCTTCGCGCTCACGGGCGGCATCGGATGCCCACGACTCAGCATTTTTCCCGCCGACTTCGACGTGGCCAAACTCCATATTCGGGAGGAGCTTTCCGTTGAAGAAGAATGCAGAGCCAATCCCGGTGCCCAGAGTAATCATGATGACAAAGCCGGTGTGGTCTTTACCTGCACCAAACGTCACTTCAGCAAGTCCAGCGACATCGGCATCGTTTCCTATACAGACCTTTGGGCTACCTGTCACGTCTGCTATCAGCTTGGATGCATCGACATCAATCCACGATTTGTCAACATTTGCTGCGGTCTTGACGACACCATCTTTGATGACGCCAGGAAAGCCTACACCAATCGGGCCTGTCCAGTTAAAATGGGCGGCGATTTCGGCGACGACTGCCGCGACGGCTTCTGGCGTTGCAGGCTGTGGCGTTTCGATACGTAGGCGCTCCGCGAGGAGCTCACCAGTGGTGACATCAACCGGTGCACCCTTGACGCCCGTGCCACCGATATCAATCCCAAGCACCTGCGTCACTGGCTTGACACGGGTACGCGATGTCCGTGTGGCTGTGGTCTTTGTGGGGGCTGTAAGCTGCTCGTCCGCCATGGCGAATCTCCTGGAAAGTGACATCAACCAGACGCAAATGTCTGATGCCGTGCATCATACATCGGATGAATACCGGGTTAACACTTGTCCATCCGCGAATTTGCCGCTTGGCAGATACAATGCGCCGTGGAACAGAGCGGTTCAGAGCAACCAATTTCGGCAAAGAAGCCGCTTTTAACGGTTGCTGTACCTGTCTATAACGAGATAGCCACCCTTCTGGAAATCCATCAGCGTATCCTTCGCGTCCCGCTTGACCTTGAAATTCTCTACGTGGATGACGGTTCCACGGATGGCAGCCGAGAGCTGTTGATGCAGCAAATCGACGGGTCGGATCCGCGTGTCCGGGTCGTTTTGCATGATGTCAATCAAGGTAAGGGTGCGGCGATTATGACGGCTATCCTCCACGCGCGTGGGGAGCTGTTTATCGTCCAGGATGCCGACCTCGAGTATGAGCCGTTGGATTATTTGCGTTTGGTGGATGTGTTTTCAGCGCCAGCGATACAAGTTGTCTATGGCAGCCGATTTTTGCAGCGTCGTCATCCGGAAAACATGAAGCTGACAAACTGGCTCGCCAACCGCATCCTGACGATTACGACGAACATTCTCATTCCGGGGGCGCGTATCACCGATGAGGCGACCTGCTACAAAGTGTTCCGTACGGAGATGCTAAAGCTGGTTCCTCTGCATGCGCGGCGTTTCGACTTCTGTCCGGAGATCACGATGAAAGTGCTTCGGAGGGGCCACACGATACACGAAGTTCCCATTGGCTATTCGGCACGAACGGAAGCGCAAGGTAAGAAAATCAAGTGGACGGATGCATTTGATGCCTTTAGTGCGCTGCTGCGCTACCGGTTCTCCCGCGACTTTTAGCCAACACTGGTGTCACGGGAGTGTGGGTATATACCATTATTGATAGTTATTGGTATTTAATGCTATTTGATTGATCTTTTAGATTACTGTTTACGTTGATGTAATTTATTACTTCATAAACATGATTGTTCATTTTCATTACGATATGTATGTGTGTGTTGATATCTATTCACATCTAATGAGGTGTGTTAAATATTATTGCGTTCTAAATATAGGAAATGTAAATTAAAGTCTTCCATTCATCTCTGTTGCTATTAGTTTCATTCTCTCTGCGCCATTTATGCTAAATGAGACTTTTTCGCGTACATCAACATTTGTGTTCGTTAATTCATAGTTGTTGATAATATGCATCGCCCAGCGTGCCGCCCCGATCAGGCTTTGCTCACCAGTTTCCTGCTGTTCCACAGTGCAGCCACAGGCATCGGCGATGCACTGGATGAGGATGGGTGAATGTTGCAGCGCATTTCCACTCGCGGCTAGCGTCGTCTCTGCGCTAACGCCGAGCTTGGCCGCAATCCAGGATGTGTGAACCGCAATCGCTTCGAGGTGTGCGAGGGCGATTTCTTCGCCGGATGTCCCTGCCGTCAGGCCGTGAATCGATGCCGTCATATGGTCCTGCCACCACGGGGCGCGCTCCCCACTGTAGTACGGAAGCACCGTTACCGTTGGCGGTTTGGTCCGCAGGTCCGCCAGGGCATCGGGGTTAAACTTTAGGTGGTTACAAAGCCACTGCCAAACCGACCCACCATTACTCGATGCACCACCTACCAGCCAGCGCTCTCGGTCCAGCTGATAGCGCCAAAGGCCAGCTGGTCGCTCAGGCATCCGGCCATCGCAACAACGCCTAACTGCAACGGATGTCCCAACTGTCACAGTGATACGGCCGTCCTGCCAGTGCCCAGTTCCGATGTTCGCTGCTGCGCCATCCCCAATCGCCGGAACCCAAGGAACGCCTTTTAGGGTTGGCCAGCGCTCGGCATATTCAGGTAAAAGTTCCACACGTGGGGTATCCGAAATAGGGTTCAGCGCACTTGAATAGGCATCCAGCCAGCAGTGCTTTTCCTGATCCATACATCCACTGGCACTTGCCATACAGGTGCTCGGGCCACCCGCATCGCTGAGCAGCTGACTCTCAACCCATTCCGCCGGGGATAACCAGCGGTGTGGTGCTGTGAAGCCGCTTCTGCGCCACCATTCGATCTTGGCAATGGCAAAGCTGGCATGCCAGGGACAGCCGGTGATGTTTGGGAGGTCTGGCTGTTCTGTGCGGAGGGTATCGACGATGTCACTACACCTCCGGTCGCTCCAGAGCAAAACAGGTCCGATTGGCATCCCCTTATCATCGACTGGGACGACAGAGTGCCAGAAGCAGCTGGTGCCAATCGCATCGATGCTACTACCAGTTGGCACGTTTGCAAGACAGTCATCCATCGCCCCGGTAACGGCCTTCAGGAGGTCAAACGGGTCGACTGTCTCACCGCCATCCGTGTCACGGGAGACCGGCATACTCCGTGAGGCAAGCGTCTCATCCAGAAAATCCCAGCTCCCGGTTTGGAAGGCGGCGACGCGGACACTGGATGTCCCAATGTCAATTCCGATAGTCAGGTGCATCATGGCAGGCTCAGGTAACTCGTTCCGGGTTTGATGGTTTGGATGCTTGTGGTGTTCGCGGCTTCCGACAGCGGCTCCAGCAAAGTCGTCCAGCGAAGTTCTTTGC
>JACCDI011395995.1_pt1 | contig 13577 bp, 16 predicted proteins | sample 7442791 | NCBI WGS metagenome assembly JACCDI01 (sample SAMN15323434, study PRJNA562643) | freshwater metagenome | isolation source: river surface water | place: USA:Blue River Watershed | collected 2017-08-15
ATAAACCAGCTTTTGCCGGCAAATATCACTTATTTGTCGGCAATTTCGCTGTTTGGCAAGCAATTACACGTCCCCCTTCGCAGTTAAAAACTCACGCGAAAACTTGCTGCATTAGCCGATTTCACTGTCACGTCGACGGTTAATGCTACAGCACATTCAAGGCGGCTTCGACTTAAAGCAAAAAGCTGGATTGCCTCAGCTAAATGCTTTCGAAGTTAATTTGTCAAAGCTAGTAGCTTGATTTTTAAACGCACGTACCCAATTAATCGAGCTGTGTTATAAATTAGGAATTGAACATGGACTCTTTGGCGGTGCAGCTTTTGGCCTATGCGGGTACGGCCGTAGCTGCGGTTTTAGGATTGTGGGCGATGATTAAAATAATCGCGTGGGCAAAAGGTATGTCGACTGGAGCCTACCTCACCCTTGCGATCTTTCCGCTAATTTCGTTATTCCCAATCCCACCAACTGAAATCAAGAAAATAGAGAGGATCAAGCAAGAACAGGTGAAGCAAAAAGAAGAATCTGGCGAACCACCGAAAAAGTAGCCGCCAGAACTGGGAAATTTATAAGCAAGGTCAGTAATTTATAAACATCGAAATTGCGTGTCTATCGACACTCTGGCACCACAATAGCATTAGGCAAATAATGCGGAAAACTTATGCTGCAGCAATGGCTTAAGCGCAAATGTAATAAGTTTGCCGGCTTGCTCCAAAAAGGCAATTTGCTGAGCATTCCAGTTCATCACTTCCCCGACATGCTCACAACAAAACACCCCAACTAATTGACCATTGTAGCGAATACCAACATCTAACAACGAATAGATGTCGTTAGGTTCGAAATATGGCTCGTTAAAACAAGCGGTCGCGGGATGTTCAGCGGCGTGCGGAGCGTTAATGCCGCCGTCATCACGCATCGCCTCGAAATAAGGAGCAAAGTCGTCCTCATGCAAGGCAATCCCATGATAATGCTCATTTTTATTCGAATCATACAAATCAATTGCCACAATTTCTTGCAGTAATGAATCTGAATAAAGCCACAGACTCGCTCTCGAGCACTTTAACTGGAGCGTGATTGTTTCGGTCAGTTGTCGATAAAAATCATCGCTATCGATTTGATTGTCTTTAAATGCTTTGATCAACAGCAATAACCCAGTTTGGTCTAACATAACAACTCCCCATCAAATGATTAATCTGCGCTTGTTCTCAATTGCCTTGATAAAATTCGGCAACTATCAAAGTTATAGCAAGCCAATCGCACAGTGCCAGTATGAACATTTACTTTTTCACGCTGGCACACAGCCGACTCTCAGTTGTGACGGTGCTAGTTTTGCTGCTGGCGATACCATTCGCCGAGGATTAATGAGGCGGCAACGCTGACGTTTAATGATTCGACCTTGCCGGAGCCTGGGATTTGTAGAGCAATTTCAGCATTATTGGCTACGGCTTGTGACACGCCGTCCATTTCCTCGCCAAACACAATCACCACCTTAGCGGGCAATGTTGTTTGATACAAAGATTTGCCAGCATGACTGGAGGTGGTAATCAAGGTATAGCCTGCTTGTTTGCAAAGCTGTAACGCCAACGGCAAACTCTCGCAGGACAGTCCTTGCACAAACTCAAGACCACCTTCGGCGGTGCGTGCTGCGGCGCCGGATTGCAATAAATCAGGTTCCGTCATCAAAATCCCAGAGACACCAAAATGCGCACAGCTGCGCGCTATTGCGCCTAAGTTATGCGGATTACCGACACCATCCAGTGCTAACAAGCAATCCTTTTTATGTTTGCGATTAAGCGTTAAGTAACTGGCAACATTCATATTTTCGCGTTTTTTCACGACCAGAACCACACCGCCATGATGTTGACTACCGGCAATTTTCTCAAGTTCCGCAGCATCGACTAAGTGGTAAGCCTTTTTGTTAGCGGCCAAGTACTTCATTACATCGGCAAAACGCCCAGCATACTCAGGCTGCAAGTACATTTTCACCACAGCTTCCGGACGCTCAGTAAAACAAACCCGACAAGCATTTTCGCCGTGCACCCGACTTTCTTGTTGCTCCTGTTGTTTCAGAAGACCGGCTGAAATTGGTTTATTTGCAGTTGGCTTTTCGGTTTTGTCGCTGGTATGGACGTTGGCTTTAGGTTTTGCTGATTTCCATGGCTTTTGCAATAAATCACGCGCCGGGCCTTGGCGATCATCACGGCCTTTACTGCCTGCGCTTTTATCGCTGCCTGCCCGATTCGATTTCGCTGGCCGCGAACGATTTTCCTCTGAACGCCCTGCTTCACTGCGTGGTGCTGATTGGGAACGAGATTTGTTATTTGGTTTTGCAGGGTAAGCCACGTTAAATCCTCAAGAGTCGATTGCCAGCGTGTTGACCGCCGAAAAACCGCTAGTTTAGCCTAAAAACCGGCTCGGGCGAAGATTGGACTTGAGTTTGTAAAAATCCGCAGTAAGCTTGCGCCCATTCACCCAGTTTGGATTTGAGCCCATGTTGAGTTATCGCCATAGTTATCATGCCGGCAATCACGCCGATGTTGTCAAACATCTGGTGGAAGTGGCCATTTTGGAATATTTAAAGAAAAAAGATAAACCATTTTGCTATCACGATACCCACGCTGGCGCTGGTCTATATAGCTTGCAGAGCGAACATGCGCAAAAAACCTCTGAATATGCTGGTGGCATTGGCAAACTGTTTCAATATCAAGCTAAAAACAGCAGCTTAAACAGCTATATCAAATTAGTGCAGCAACTAAATCCCACTGGAACTTTGCAGTTCTATCCGGGCTCGCCAGTGATAGCCAAGACGCTACTACGCAAAGACGACAGCATTCAAGCGACGGAATTACATCCTACCGACTATCCGCTGTTGGCTGCGCAATTTCATGGCCGTCGGCATTGTCGCATTGAACAATTAGACGCTTACGCGGGTATTCGGGCTATGTTGCCGCCGCTACACAAACGGGGCTTGGTGCTTATTGATCCGCCTTATGAACTCAAAACCGAATACCAAGATCTAATCAAAGGACTGCAACAAGCAGTGCAACGGTTTCCGCAAGCCACCTACGCAATTTGGTATCCAGTGATTGAGCGCGCAAGTATCGAAGCTGTACTGCAAGCTATTGTAGATACAGGGATCCGCAATCAACTGCGCATCGAGATGTGTCCGCTGCCTGATAGCGAAGGATTTGGCATGACAGGCGCAGGGATGTGGGTAATTAACCCACCATTTACCCTCGCAGACGATATGCGCGATGCCCTTGCTGAACTAGCGCCAATTTTGAGTGCTAACGCCACATGGACAGTCCAGCAAGAAGTTGCTGAATAATTATCGAAAGTTTTTTCGACAGTGCGGAATACGACTGTGCTTGCTTTCCAGCAAGGCTGCATTTGCCAGTAAAAGTGAAGCACCTGCCGGAAAATGTGCCCGAGTTTAAGTGCTGCGCCTGCGCGCTAAGACACTCAGCTAGTTAGCGCTTTAAAAACGCGATAACCAGCTGCTGCGTTGCCAAAGAAAAGACATGCCCCTCATCCTGCCAGAACTTGGTTTCAAGCTGCTGGCAGCCATTTTTCTGCGCTTCGTTATAAAGATCACACAGTCGCCGCGTTGCGCCCAACCACCCAGCTGCGGGCATCAATGGATCTTTTGCACCGTTGATAATCAATAACGGCTTAGGAGCGGCTAAGGCAGCAATATCGGCAATATCGAGCAATTTAAAAAGCCCAGGGTGGATCATTAGCCAGGATGATTGGCCTTTACTAAAGTTGCCATCTGCTGTTCGCAAGGCATTTAACTCGTTAAACCAGCCCACCCCAACCGCTTTTTGGATCACTGAAGATAGCGCAGCCAACTGCCAGACCCGATAGGCGCCAAAAGAAAAACCAACCGCACTAACTCGCTGCGGATCAACGTCTGCTTGGCCTTTTAAAAACTGCGCCATTTGCAGATCCTCGAGCGCGATCAATCCCGCCAGTGAGTAGCCTTGCGCCTGCATATTCGCAGCCAATTGTTGTTGCTGGTCAAAATGCAGTGGTCCACGCTGCCCAAATCCAGGTGCATCCCCCGCCAGCACGATAAAACCGGCTGCGGCCAACTTATCTGCAAAGAACTCACCTTCAAAATACCGTTGACTCCAAGGCTGGCTGATCGCCATTTTTTCACTATGACTAAACCACTTTTCTTTACCGATGCGAAATTCAGCACCATGGTCATGCAGCAGTAAAACGGCCGGATATTGTTGAATTGGTGCAGCTGCAATTGAATCAACAAGCGCAACGGCCTGCTTTCCGATCTTAGCCTTAGGCCGCAATAACCAAACTTCCTGCCAAACCGGTAATACCAATTGCACACGCCAGCGTTCACGTAACCACTGCCCCATATCTTCACGACTTTGTAATTCTGCTTTAATTGCCGGTAATTCGCTTGGACCTAAGCAACTTTGTGCAGCAGTTGCCGAGCTTGCTGCTGCCAGCTTTGAAAGTTCTGCTTTGGCTGCCACTGAGCTTGGAAAGCGCTGTGCGCTCGGAGGTAATTCAATTCCGGAAGTTGAGAGACTTGTTGAGGCGATTGGGCAGACAATTGCCCTGATGTTGACTCAGCGGCTGCGCTACCGCTAAAAACCTTAAGCAGCATGACTAAAACTAGCAATTTAAAACAGCAGATCCTGCGCATAACACCTTCAGCGTAAATGCTCAGCTTAGGCATTACGTTGAAAAATATCAGCAAAAACACGCGGATTGTTGGTGGGATTTCTACGCCAATACCAGCTATGGAATTGGCGGGTGTTGCTTAGCACTGAGCAACCCAAGCAAGCACGGCTGCGGCACTACTGGAGTTGGCTCTGGCGAAGAGCTTACTAGGATCTAATTCCGTTACTTTGCAGCGTAACACTTCACCAGCTTCTAAGCTAAATTGCTGCTCACCGATGTTCAGCAACAGCTTTCCGAAATCAACATATAACAAAAATTCTTCAGCCACCGAAGTCAGCATCAGCTGCTGCTGGTCGGCACTAAACTCAAGCGCTTGCATACCACCTTGCCAACCTGGGCCTAAGATCAGATTGATATCCACTACCGGCCCATCGATTAATTCCGCCGAGGTTTTGGCATCACCACTGAACCAAATCAGATGAGATCGCTGACTCAGCGCTAGGCGATGATCATCAATTTGTAGCGTCAAACCAGCACCTTGGCGGATGCCAAGCCAACGGCCAAAGCCGGCAAACTGACTAAAAGCGCCGCCTTGATTCACCGTAGCTGAACTTAATCGCCAAGCAAAATTTCGCTCAGCTAAGGTGGCATCGGCCGGATGGATCTGTAACTGTAAGGTACTACCGCCAGCCCATTCACTGCGCTGCTGCTGAGCTTTGGTGATGATTTGATAAGACATTTGCAACGATGTCTTACTGACCACGCCACTGGGCATGACACAGGGTATCGTGCTTTTCTCGGCTTAACAAAATACGAGCTAACACCACATCGTCGCCAGCGCCATCACCGGCAATGCCGATATGGGCCTCATAATGTAACTCGGCATCTAATTCTGCTTGAATTAACTCAACCCAATCATCACTAGGCGGCACTAGGTCTACATAAGCGCGGGTTTCCGCAAAACTTTGATATAACTGGTAGTCGCCTTCGGCCAAGTTCTCTTCGGCCAATTCTTCAAAAATGCTGAATGCGTGTTCACACAACTCATCCAAGGTCCATAACTCTAAATCATGCTCTGACATCAAAGGCTCTCCAATTGCTGAAGAGCCAGTATAACAAAGTGAAGTCTAACCGTCTAAATCGATAATGTTGGTGCCTCTTCGCTATAGATTTTAAAGCTGTTCGGTCGGCAATGCTGATGCCATGCTCGCTTTAGCTTTTTTGGCGGTGTATTTGCGGTTGTAAAGGGTGATGGCAATAGTACCAATGACGCCTGGAGCTACCCAAGTGACTAATTCCCACTGCCAGCTTAATTCAAACAACCGACGGCCGCCAAAAGCAGTGAACGCGGTGTAGATGGCAATACCACAGGCAATCATATTGCCGATGTGTTCGCGCAGAATGGCACTTCGGTCGACGGTTTTCGCCAATAAAAACTTGAAGGTCCGGATTGCCGAAACAGTTGAGATCACGCCAAAAATGCTAAAGAGCGGGATGCTAAACACTAAGCCTAGTGGCAACAGTAAAATACCACCAAGCAATAACATCACTATCGGCACATAGTGTTGTGGGCGACGCACTTGGCTACGCGCAGGACCATCGCGTAACACCAAGATTGCATGACGCAGTTGTACAAATCCCAACAAACTAAGTACTGCTAAGAAAAAAGCGAATGCACGGTTCATGGCTAAAAACTTATCGAGATTGGCAATGGCTGCGACGTCCACTCCGCGGGTTGCCACCGGATCCCACAGCACTAACATACTCATCAGAAAACCAGGAATAGTGACAAAATACATTAACCAGCCAAAGTATTGACCAGATTTAATGTGTAGCGGACTCCCCTTTTTCGCCAACATCGGCACCCAGAATAAAAACAGCAGTATTGCGCCGCAAATCACATGAACAGCCAGTAAAGTTTGATGTAGGGTATGCATAATCGACTCTCCTTGAACGATGTCGTCGTTGAACTGAGTTCATAATGCAAGCCAGCAAACTTTTGGCGTAGTGCCGAAAGTCACGATTTTAATGCCTAGTCATCGTGACTTCCGGCCTATTGCTGTTGAGCCTAGGATCCTAGATACTACAGAGCTTCAAAATCTAAGCCTTTTGAAATTACAGGGATTTTGCATGAATATTGCGGCCGCTAGACCCTACCAACCGCGTTGGTTTGATAAGGAAAATTGGGCAGCCATGATTACCTGGCTAGCTTTTAGTTTTGTCCAGTTACGCGCGAGCAGCAATTCGCACGGAAATTTCAGCCTCGAAACAATCTGTATTGCCTTAAGTTTGCTGTGGTTTATTGTGTTTTTTCTGCAAGCCCAGAGCGGACAACAAAATCGCAATAATTATCTGCGCCTTGGCTTGATGTGGCTGACTATTGCCATCAACGATGTCTTAGTCCCCAATGGATTTTCGCCAGGTTTAGCTGTGTTATGGGTTGCTTTGCTGCCTTGGTTTATCCCTGAACGCTGGGTGTTTTGGAGCTTGGTTCCCGCCATGCTGCCATATACTCTGATGATGGCTTATAAAGGATTTAATCAAAATGCGGTATTAATGTTGGTGGTGTGCGGCACTTTCCAATTTTTTGCCATTTTTGCCATGAGCAAAGCTCGTTCTGAGTCTATTGCCAGAGAAGCACTAGCGACAACCCACCAACAACTGATTGCCGCCCAAAGTCGTTTAAGCATCCAAGCCGCAGACGATGAGCGACTGCGTATCGCCAGAGACCTGCATGATAGCCTCGGGCATCACCTAACCGCTTTGGTTATTCAACTGCAAGTTGCTGAATATCAAGCAGCTGACGCGCAAAAACCACAATTGGCACATTGTCATCAGCTTGCCAAACAGTTGCTGCATGAAATCCGTCATGCTGTGTCACATTTACGCCAGCCTTTACAGCCAAACCTCGCTGAACAATGCCGAATTCTAGCAGGCAACTTTCCACAATTGGCGCTGCAATGCAGCATTCCAACCGAGTTAGCGTTAGATCCAGTGAGTACCGCCCTGTTAGCTAAAGTCACACAAGAGGCCGTAACTAATAGCGCGCGCCATGGCAATGCCAACAAAGCGCAAGTGACCTTATGGCAGCATGCTGGCAAGATCTACTATCGTTATGTCGATAACGGTGTGCTCGGACATTGGCCGCTCGTGGAAGGAAACGGTTTAACTGGGATGCGAGAACGCATCGAAGAAGCCGCTGGAAAACTTTTTTTCAGCCAACACGAACTGACCCATTCGACGCTTGGCAAAGTGCAACACGCGCTACAAATTGATGTTGAATTACCGCAAGTTGAGTTCTCCAATGCCAAAACCACATAAAATATTAGTCATCGATGACCAAACGCTGGTTCGCCAAGGCATCATCAGCCTGCTTAGTCTAGCGCCGGAGTTACAAGTCGTGGCTGAGGCTGCCAACGGTGCGAATATTGTGACTTTAGTTCAGCAGCATCAAGTGGATGTGGTGCTGATGGATATTCAGATGCCGCAGGTAAACGGCATCGAAGCACTAAAGCTGCTTCGACAGGCAAACCTGCTAACACCGGTGATCATTCTCACCACTTTTGACGACAACCAACAAGTGCTGCAAGCGATGCAAGCTGGCGCCAATGGCTATTTATTAAAAGATGTCGCCTTAACCACGCTCGTTAATGCCATTGAACAAGTGGCGGCAGGAGGTCGACTGCATCAGCCAGCAATTACCGATCGCATTCTGCAGGCGTTTTTAAGTCCGACGCTCAATCACGACATGCATCCAACAACGGACAAGCCCGAGCAGCAAACTGCAGCATTCAACTTGCATGACTCGCTTTCAAGCAAGGAGCTCGAAGTCTTGCGACTGATGGCGGCAGGTTTTAGTAATCGTGAAATTGCTGATGCCGTCTTTAAATCCGAAGGCACAGTAAAGAACCAAGTGTCTGCTATCTTAAGTAAACTTGGTGTCAGGGATCGCACCAAAGCGGTGTTAAAAGCCATCGATTTAGGATTATTACAGTAACAGGAGTAACCATGGCCCAACAGTTATCTTTGGTGTCGTTAATCGTTAATGATTACGACGAAGCAATTGAATTTTATACCAAAAAACTTGGATTTAGCCTTGTTGAAGACACTCCGATGGGAGATAAACGCTGGGTTGTAGTCAAACCCCGCGATAGTAACGGCTGCGCTCTATTGTTAGCAAAAGCCAAGGGTAACGAACAACTAGCCAGCATTGGGCAGCAAGGTGCTGGCCGCGTATGGTTATTTTTAACAACCGATGATTTCTGGGCCGATTATTTGCAAATGCAACGCGCCGGGGTCGAGTTTTTAGAACAACCTCGGGTAGAAAGTTATGCCACCGTGGTAGTTTTCGCTGATTTGTATGGAAATAAATGGGATTTATTGCAGCGAAACGCCTAACAACACTCAGAAGTGACAAACAAGCTGTGGTCGCGAGCGAACTGGCATTTTGCTATACTCGCCGGCCTTATTGAGTTTTTGCTGCGGATTTCTTCATGTATCAATGCCCTCTCTGCCATTTACCGCTTACTTTGCAGCAAAACCAAGCATTAACACCACAGCCCAAAAGCTACACCTGCGCTAACCGCCATCAGTTTGATTGCGCGAAAGAAGGCTATGTGAATTTATTACCAGTGCAGCACAAAAATTCAAAAGATCCCGGCGATAACGTTGAGATGATGCAGGCTCGCCGACAATTTCTTGAAGCGGGTCATTATCAGCAACTCGCCACAGCCATGTTATCCATGCTTGCCAAACAACTACCCCAAAGTGCTACCATCTTAGATATAGGCTGCGGTGAAGGTTGGTACACTCAGCAATTAACCAAGCTTTCTAGCGCAGTTTATGGTCTCGATATCTCCAAAGCTGCCATCCGCTACGCCGCCAAAAAGTATCCCCATGTGCATTGTTGTGTGGCGAGCAGCTATCAACTGCCGTTTGCTGACGCCAGTTTTGACGCAATTTTACGAATTTATGCGCCTTCATCAGCCGCTGAAATGCAGCGGATTCTAAAACCTCATGGCTGGTTATGTACTGTGACTCCTGCCCCGCAGCACTTAGTTGAACTCAAAGCCAAGGTTTATAGCGATGTGCGGCTACATAGCGATGAAATCGCCGCAGAACAGGGCTTTACCCATCGGGAGCGGCAACGCCTGCAATGGCAGTGGCAAGCGCCAGATGCTGCGACTTTGACTTTGTTGATGGACATGATCCCACTCAGTTATCGCTTAACGCCGGCCATGCGCGCGATACTATGTCAGGAACTGCCAATATTAAGTTTGGATTTCTATCTCGATCTGTATCAAAGTGAAACGCCAAGCGCTTAAGCTTGGCGTTTCGATTTTCATGATGATTGCACCGGCAAAAATGGCGGCAACAGCTGGTTAATTCTCAGTTTATAGAGATAGATAAACTAGTTATTGGTTTTTTTCGGCTTTTTCTTCACTACTTTTTTCTTTTTCGCTGGCGTGCGTTTTTTCACCGGTGGCGGCACTTCCGCAGCGACATTAAGCATTCTCGACCAGAAGAAACTAGACAACTCTGCCACAATATTACTTTGGGCATTGACCAACACCACAATCCCCATATCTTTTTCCACTGAGTAGGAAAGATCCGTACGGTATCCCTTCACTAAACCGCCATGGTGGTACAGTTGATGGTTGCCAAATTGATATACTCGTAAACCCAGACTGTACTCGGCTTGGTCGACAAAAGCGCCAAAGGTCCTTCCCTGTAAATTTTCAGCAGTTTGGATCCTTGGCCGATGCAGATCATTCAATACCGCCGGTGATAATACTGCTGGTCTATGGCCTAACCGCGCAATCAACCATTTGCCCATGTCCATCGCGCTGGCATTAACACCAGCAGCTGGATTCACCCGGTAGTAGGCTGGCAATACTTTGGTTTCTACCCAACCACGCTTGGTACTGGTATGTGGCATGGCTCGGTTTTTATTGGCGAGGAATGCGGAGTAGCCCACAGAGGCCGTATGCATTTGCAGTGGTTTGAAAATACGCTGCTCTAAAAGGCGTTCGTAAGTCATGCCAGTGGTCTTGAGCAAGACTGTTTCAATCATGCTAAACAACACATTTTGATAACCGTAGCATTTGCCGGGTTGGCAGCGCGGATTGATTTCACGAAACTTTGGCAAGATCTGCGCTTGCGTCATGTTGTCTTCGATTAAATCATCAAAGGAATTTGCACTGAGCCCAGCGTTTTGCGCCAATAAGTGCTCGACTGTAAGCTGCGAAGTCATTTTCGGACTGCGAAAGGCAAGCCCTGGCACATACTTCGTCACTTTATCATCCCAGCGAAAGCGGCCTTCATGCTCCACTTGCGCGGCAAGACCGCCAGCAAAAGTTTTCGATACCGAAGCTAAACGGAAAATGGTATTGGCGTCGACTTTGGATTTGGAGCCAACTTCTCGAACACCATAAGCGCCAACGCGCACAATTTTATCGCCTTGCACAATGACATAAACACCACCGGGTATTTTCGCCTTTTGCATCTTTTTCAAAAATTCTTGGTGAAATTCTTCGGTAAACTGAGCGAGTGGAGGAGCTGCCTGAGCAGTGCTGGTTACACTGCTAGCAAAAAGACAAATGGCGGCTAGCCAGCTAATTTTTAGCATATCAAAATCCTGGTTTCCCAGTCGTTCCGGCGTTGCAGCAAAGGCCTGCTAAATCACTCGCAATCAGACGCGTCTTAGGTTGACGACTGCGCCTGCATTGCCCGGAGCATATCTGGGATTACTGTCTGAATAAAATAAGCTTTTTGTTCTGCACTAATCAGCGTTGGCGTCCAATCCCCACTGACATAAGGCAGTAATGCCGGACCAGCAGCATAACAAATCGCACAATACCATTGACCATCGGCAAGCACCCTAACCTCTTTCTTCACGTAGAGCCCAGAATCAAGCTCTTCGAAAAAGTCTAGTTTTGCCATTGCGGTTGCATCAACCTCAAGCAACAGGCTGCCGTCCTGATCAAAATCCTGATTATCAACCAATACCGGAAGCGGTGCAGTCCCTGGACTTTGGCTGAGGCCACGTCGTTGAAGGTGTGGCAATATTGCCGATAACGCCCGATATTACTGACTGGTTATCGCAGTCACAATTTCAGGGAACATCAATAAACCATAAACAAACACATTCACAGGGTTAGACATCGGCATCTTCCTCAGTACTGTCGCGCCAGGTCAGGAATAATCGCAAGTCGAGTTCCAGTTGATGATACTGGGGTTCCATATACTGACACAATTGATAAAACGCTTTGTTGTGATCTTTTTCCCGTAAATGGGCTAATTCATGCACAACTACCATTCGCAGTATAGGCAATGGTAATTGTTTTAACAGGCTAGCAACTCGTATTTCATTTTTACTTTTCAGCTTGCCACCCTGAACTCGACTGACCTGACGATGAGTTCCAAGCGCATTATCGATAATATGAATTTTCGCATCAAAACCGACCTTGGCAATTGGCCCCGAACTTTTCATGTATTGCTGTTTAATTTCTTGGCAATATTGATAAAGCGCTGCGTCGCTTTGGATATCATGGGAAACATCTGGATAGCGTTTTTTCAGCGAAGCACCAAGTCGGCGCTCAGCTAACAATAAACGCACCTGCTGCAATATCGATTCTGGATAATGGCGTAAATAGGGTAAATCGGCGGGTAACACAACAAAGTCCTAATTCAGAGCAAATCAGGCGCAGTTTGCTGCGCCTTCATTTAAATTGCAAGAACCCACTAAATTGCTGTGCAACTAGGTGCCGCAACACTGTGCTTTATTGCCAAAATTTGGCCTTTTTGGCCAAACTTTAGTGCCACAAACTGGCTTTGTTCTAGTTGTTGCCATTGTTCAGGTAACTCTCGTTGCATGCGCTTGAGCAAATCCCTATTGATTTGCAACACAATGTCATCACAACTTTTCAATTGCCAACCGGCCTCGATATTTTCACGCCAATACACTTGTTCGTGATGTGCGGCGGTCAGTTGAGTACTTTGTAAGTAGTCACGATAAGCTTGCTGATAGAGATGCTGACGATTAGTATCGGCGCTGACCAACGGTAGCTTGGGATCGGCGTTCACGCCCCCTAGATAATGTACAACGATGAGCCTGTCTTGTTGTTGGACTTGATCAATTTTGTAGAGTACTAGTTCTGGTTTTTGCCAAAAAATCACCATCAACGCACATGCCGCTAAAGCCAGCCATTCGGTGCTGCGACGCCGCCATTTTGCTAAATTGGCAACGTTTTTTGTCGGTTCCGTGGTATTAAATTGTTGTTTCAATGCCGCAGGCATCGGATGGCTCGACTTACTTTGCTGATACCATTGTTGCAACTGCAGATCTAACTGCTGATCATCATTGGTATGATTGCCAGTTTGCATCTTTTGGTGCTTATCCGATGTCATCGACCGTCTCCAACAAAGTTTTTAAATTTTGCCGCGCGTAGCGCAGCCGAGTTTTCACGGTTTCGACCACACTGCCGGTAATTTCACTGATTTGTTCCAATGAAAACTCTTCTAACTGCAACATTAACGCTTCACGTTGCACATAGGGTAATAAAGCGATCGCATGGTCCAAGCGTTGTTGCGCTTCGCATCGTTGCAATATCGCCAATACTGAAGGTTGCAAATCTGGCAGGCTTTCTGTTTCATCGACTTGCTGCCAACGTTGTTGCCGCCGAAATTCGTCAATCAGCAAATTACGCCCGATCGCAAACAACCAGGTTTTGACACTACTTTGCCCTTGATAACCACTGGCGTACTGCATCAAATTTAACCAACATTGTTGACTCAGATCCTGAGCCAGTTCCGCATCACTTTGTCGTAATAAAAAATGGTAAAGCGCATCGGCATATCGGCGAAACAATTGGGTTAACAATTGTGGGTCAGCACTATCGCGATACTGCTGAAGCAGCAAACTACTGGCA
>JACCDI012194970.1_pt1 | contig 13576 bp, 12 predicted proteins | sample 7442791 | NCBI WGS metagenome assembly JACCDI01 (sample SAMN15323434, study PRJNA562643) | freshwater metagenome | isolation source: river surface water | place: USA:Blue River Watershed | collected 2017-08-15
GAATTATTATCATTTTTATTTAAATTATTATTTTTTTTTGATTTAATATTTAAATAATATTTTTTAATGATTAAATATATTGTGAAAAATAATATTATTTTTTTTTTATTTAATATCATTGGTTTATTTAAAAAATCATAAACTTTTTTAATTTTATTAATTAAATTATTTTTATCTTCTTTTATAGATAATATATCATCTTTCCTGGTGCTTTGTGTGGAAAGACGAAAGTTTTTCTTTGAAAAACTTGAATCATCATCATTTATATTTTTTTCTATTTTTTGATTTAATTCAATATCTATATTTTTTTTTGATTTTCTTAATTCAATAATTTTTGTTATTAAAGATTTTATTTTTTTATTTTTATTTTCAATATCTATATTTTTTTGATTATTATTTGAAAAAATATTATTTTCATTTTTTTCATGAATTGATAAATCCATCTTTTAAAAATTATACTTAATATTTTTATATATTTTATTTTCTTTTTTTTAAACTTTATTTTATATTAAACACTATTTGCATTTTTTATATCTTGTGTTGCCCAACTTCTTTGTAAGAACCATGGATCATCATCTTCAAAAGTTTGATAAATACCACTCATAGATAATAATGGGGTATGTACTTGTTGTTCCTGATCAAATGTCTTTGGTATATATCTGTATTCTACTAATCCAGGTGGACATTGCATACTATTTTGAATAAATCCTACTGCAATTAGAATTACACCAATCATTGCTAATAAAGTTATAATAGATCTCATATTATTTTTATATTCTATTATTTGATAATAAAATATTTTAAATAATTAAATTAAATTAATTATTTTTTTTTATATGGACTTAAAAAAAATATTTTAATATAATAAAAGGGAAAATGTCACATCAAGATTGGGTAGAAGTTAAATTAACAGGCAAGAAGGCAAAAGAAGCTAGTAAAAATGTGTATACTATACAAAATAAAGTAAGTGATGAGCAAAAATCCCAAGCAGCAAAAAATTATAAATTAGAAAATGCAGAGGATATTAAAATTGAAACAGTACCAAGTGCTTTAGCAAAAGAAATTATGCAATTAAGAACAGAAAATAAATTAAATCAAAAAGACTTTGCACAGAAATTATATGTACAACATACACAAATAAATGATATAGAATCAGGAAAAGCAATATATAATCAAGATACAAAAAAAGTGATAAAACAAATAGAGAGAACATTTAAGGTTAATTTTGTTAACAAATAAACAAATAAATAAATAAAATATTATTTTTTCTTTTAATTTATTATAAATAAATAATAAATATTTAAATTTAATATAAATAGTTTTAATTTATATCTTAATTAAAAATAGGGATTTTTAAATCATAAAAATGAATATTTTATTTAATTATGCTAGAAAGAAAAATAAATCAAAAAATCTTAAAAATAAAAAAAATATAAAAAGTACAACAATGATTAGAAATCATAAAAATAAAAACATTGAACAAAAATTTAGAGATTATCAAAAACATAGAAAAAAAATTGATTTTAAAATAATTGATGAATCTTTTACATTTGATTGTAAAAAAGAAGATGATATAGCAATTATAATACCTTATAGAAATCGTGAAGAACATCTTGAAAAATTAAAAGAACATTTTAAAAATACAAAATTTGATATTTATATTATTGATCAATGTGACACACAACGATTTAATAGAGGAATTTTATTAAATATAGGATATTATTTAGCTAAAAATAATAAAAACTATAAATATTATATTTTTCATGATATTGATTCTTTACCAGATGAAAAATTATTAAAACAATATTGTTATTCAGGAGAAGACATTATACATTATGCATCTCCTTTTTTAGATTATAAATATAAACATCCTAATTTTTTAGGAGGAGTTTTAGGTATGACAAGTGAAATATTTGAAAAAATAAATGGTTTTCCAAATAGAATTTATGGATGGGGTGGTGAAGATGATATGTTATATAATAGAATTGCTGTTAATCATTATAAAGTTTATAGACCAAAAGAAGGTAAATATATTTTATTAGATCATCCACAAGCAAGTGGTGAAGAAGTATATCAAGAAAAATGGGAAGGTATATTAAGGGATTTAAAGGAATGGAAAAGTGATGGATTAAAAGAAGGTGATAAATTAAATATAGATACAAATTTTATTGTTTTATCTGAAAAAATAACTAAAAATCCTAATATTTATTTTTATAAAGTTAAAATACCTATTCAACATGTTACAAAACAACAATATATGTCATTAATGAGACCTTTAATAACATGGAAAGAAGTAAAAGAGAATATATTAGATACATTTACAGAACCAGAAGTATATGAAAGTGGAAAAGTTTTAAATAAAAATCAAAAAATATTTGAAAAAATAATTGATGAAAAAATGGAGTTATATAAAAATAAAAATAATAAACAAGCAAAGCGCCTAGAATATACAAAGAAAGAATTAGAAAAATCATTAAAATTTATATTTGATACATATCGAGATATATTATACTTAAGAATTCGTCAAAATCATATTGAATTTGCTTTTCATTTATATAATTCTGAATTTACAAGTGATTGGTATAAATATGTTAAATTTCCAAATGATATGAATGTTTATGATTTTATGAAGAAAAAACAAAAAAATTTACCAAGTAAAACAGAAAAAATACTACCTCCAAATAAATGGACAGCTAATAACTGTGTAGTAAGTTTTGAAGATTGGAGTTCTTATGGAAATCCAACTGAATATGTAAAAGGTATTTATGAGATGTTTATTAAAATGATAGAAAAATACAAAAATGTACCTGATTGTGACATTTTAATTAATAGAAAAGATTTTCAATATTTACATATAGATAAAGAAAGATATGCATATACTCATGTATATCCAGAGAATGTAAAAATACCGAATCATCCTAAAAATTATTGGTTTTTATGTAGTCAATCTTCATCTAAAAATAATTTAGATATACCAATACCTAGTGCAGATGAATTTAAAAATGCATTAAATGAAAATGATAAAAATAAAAATAAATTATTCAATACAAAAAATTTTGAATCAAAAGAAAATAAATTATTTTTCAGAGGTGGTACAACAGGTTGTGGATTAAATGAAAATACAAATCCGAGATTGCGTTTATATATGATATCTGATATTTTAAATAAAGAAGGTGATTCATTTTTTGATATTGGTTTAGCAATGTTTACAAAAAAAATAAAAGTAAATGATTTTGAAGTAGGGTATTTAGATATTCAAAAATATAAATATTTACAAAAAGATTTTGTAGATATGTCAGTATGGAAAAAATATAAATATTTTTTAAATATTGAAGGAAATGTAGCAGCTTATCGTTTACCAACATTATTTTCATATGGAGGTGTTGTTATACAAGCTGAAAGTGATTATAACATGTGGTTTGAACCATTATTAGAAGATGGTAAAGATTATATTTTGTTAAAAAAAGAAGTTTATATGAATCCTGGAGATAGTATAGAAGAATCAGCAAAAAAAGTAAAAGATTTTTTTAATAAAATAATTGGTAAAAACCAAAAGAATATGATAAAAATAGCTGAAAATGGATTTAAATTTTATAAAAATTATTTAAATAAAGATTCTATATATGATTATTGTTATACTTTATGTTATCTTATAAATAAAAATATTTGTTAGTTTTTTAATAATTAATAAAAAAAAAACATTTTTTACCATCTATTAAATAATACATTTCTAGATTTATATAATCTTTTTTGTAAAAAGAAATAACATGTCTAATCAAATCTTTTTCTTCTTTGTTTTCATTTATCTCTGTAAATATAAGATTATTATGATTATTTATATTTATATTTAGTATTTTATCATATATTATTTCTAAATGATTATTATTTTTTAATATATCTATTATAGATAATTTTATTTTTTTTAGGTGATAATTAATATGATAAAGTCCTACTTTTTCACAATCTTTAGTTATTTGTTCCATATTAAAAAAATCATTAATATTTTCGTTTGATATTTTTTTACAATTATTATTTATTTTTTGGTGTAAAACAAAATCTAAAAAATGGTTATTAATATTTTTTTCATAAAATATTAATTCGTCAATACTTAAAAAATCCAATATTTCAGGTATAATTTTGGGTAAAAGTAAATTTAAATAAAAACTCATTTTTTATATTTTTTATATTTTTTTATTTTTACTTAATATATAAGATTATACAAATGCTAAAACATATAAAAATCAGTTTTTTATAATTAAAATTTACGTTATTAGTTTTTATTAAATTTCATTTATGGTTAAATCTTCTTCAATTATCGTTTTATTATTATCTTTACATTCTTCATTTTTATTATTAATTTTACAATAAGATATAAAAATAAATTTAGTATCAATAATATCATAATATAAATCAAAAATACTCATTGAATCTTTATTTAAGGCAAAAGTGTGTCCAATTTTTTCATATTCATTAATATGTCTATAAAAAATAATATTATGATTACCATTCATGATCGAATAAGTTAATTCATCATATTTAAATAAATATTTTTGTGTTTTTAATATTTTTTGAATAGATGGTTTATATGTATCATCATAATGAATTGAATAAACATCAAACGATGTACAATTTTTTGTTAAATTATTTAAAGTGTTAAAATCTTTAAATTTTAATTTTTGAAAATTATTCATTTTAAATATTATATAATAATAATATTTTTTTTATTATTATAAATTGTAAAAAAATAAATATTTAAATTATTAAATAATCATTTTTATTTATTTTTGTTGTTCACGTTCAGCTTTTCTATCAGCTTTTGTTTCTGCGTGATAACCTGCACGAATTGATTGAACTGATCTATGTGCATGACAATCATCACAATAAAGAAAAGTAAGATGAACAATTTGATCTTTTCTTAGATTAGTATTTAAAGAATTACAATTTTGACATTTAATATATGTTGCTATATATTTACTTAAAATGACTTCAAATTGTTTCGATGTAAATCTTCCCTTTAATACAAAATTTTTATCTTCATTTAGAGAACCATCCGTACCAAAGTCATGTAAAAAGAATTTCATTATATGTTCATGTTTTCTATTTAAAACTTTACATGTTTTATCAAAATTAGTCCATAAAACTTTTGTTGTTCCTAATCTTTCAACTTCTGGATATTCTATTGATTTACGTTTAGTATTTGAATCCATTGAATTCTCTGTTCTTCCTAATAATAGATTAATCCGATCTAAAAGTTGTTCATATGTATAATTTGGTTTACCATATGGATTATTTGGATCAATGACCTCTTCTAATTGTTGATTATCATCTTGATTTTGTTTTTTTTCTTTTTTATCTTTATCATCTGATTTTGATGATTTTTTATCTTTTTTCTTTTTTTTCGATAAATCAAAATACTTTTTTAATTCATCATCAAAATCATCTTTTTTTTCAATATTATCTGTATTTTCCATATTTATTAAATTTACGTATATTAAATTATCATATTTTTTTTAAATTAAATTTTTTTTATTTTATTTTTATTCATTTTTTATAAAAAAATGATTTATTTTGAACTTAAAAAAATATTAAATCAAATTATAATATATTAAATTTAATTTATATAAAATGATAGGTTTTCATATACCAGTTATACAATCATCTTTTTATGATTCTGTAAAATACCATCATGAAAATAGTGGAGGTATAAATCAATTTCAAATTTTTACAAAAAATCCGCGACAATTTAAAATTACAAAAATTAAAGATGAAGATGCATTAAAATGCAAAGAATATATTAAAGAAAATAATATATTTTTAGTGACTCATGCAAGTTATTTATTAAATATGTCAAATCCAGAGAATTGGGAAAATAAGGTAGCGAATGGAAAAAATGAATTAGAGAATGCATTTAAAATTGGAGCTGTTGGTGTTGTTTTTCATGTTGGAAAACATCTAAAATTAACTAAAAATGAAGGTGAAAATTATATGTATAATTATATAATTGAGATGATAAATTATATAAAAGAAAATAATTTAAATATAAAATATATAATTGAGACATCTGCTGCATGTGGTACAGAATTATGTTCTGATATAAATGAATTAGGTTTATTTTATAACCGTTTTTCAGAAGAAGATAAACAAAATTATTTAGGTATATGTATAGATACATGTCATGTATTTTCGAGTGGTTATGCAATTCATAATAAACAAGGATGTGAAAATTTTATTGAATTAATAAATAATCAAATAGGATGGGATAATGTAGTTTGTATTCATTTAAATGATAGTTTATCTTTAAAAGGATGTGGATGTAAATTAGATCGTCATGCAAATATTATGAGAGGTTTTATTATGGATGGTATGAAAACATTAATTAAATATACAATAAATAAAAATATACCACATATATTAGAGACACCACATGAAGATGGACAAATATTTAAAACACATTTAGAAGAGGTTGAACAAATAAATAAATGGTAAATAAATATATAAAATAAAAATATTTTTTTATAAATTTTATTGTATATTTTACAATAAATATTAATAATTTTTAGAATTTTATTTTATGTAAATAAAAAATAAAATCTTGATTTATAATAAAGCAAATGAATGGAAAATAATACAAACAGTATAAATATTAAACAAACTTCGTTTAAAATAAAAATATGTATTATAGAATCAAAAATAAATAAATTTAAAACAAATGAAAATTATGAATTAAATATAATAAATAAATTAGGTTCAGGTTCATACGGGGTAGTATTTGATATTGAAAATAATTTAGTTATTAAAATATTTTATAATTCAATTTTGGGTAGGACATGTTTTGAAGAAAAAGATTGTATAATACCATATAAAAATGAAAATCGTGAATTATCATTTTATTTTAAATTGATGAAAGAAAATCCATTAAAACATATAAATAATCATATGATAGCTCCTTTAGTGATTGGATATTTAAAAAATGATTTTCAATATTCACAAAAAGACAATTTTAAAAAAGATAGTTATTTTGTGATTATGCCTTTATGTATTCCATTTCATAAATTTTATAAAATAAAAAATAATCCTTTAATTGATATTGAAGATTCTTTACCATTTATTAATGAATTTTCAAAAAAAATATTAGGTGCATCAATTTATATGGAAAATAAATATAATATAATTAATTTAGATTTTAAATTAACAAATATCATGTATTTAAAAGATAATTCCATATTAGATGAATTTAAAAATGAATTAAATGAATTATTATTAGAAGATACAGAAGATTTAAATAAATATCATAAAAGTTTAATGGTTTTAGATTTTAGTTTAATTAAAAAAAAAGATTCAAACAAATTATTTACATTTGATGATTGGGATAAAAAGAATGGTGACTTTACTTATTATTTATGGCCTAAAGAAGAAGATAATTTTTATTTATCACAAATACCATCATATTCGATAGGTATAAACTTAATTGAATTATTATTAGGAAGAGATAAAGTCACTAAACTTCCAAATAATATTTTAATCAAAGATTATATAAAAAAAATAAGTAAAAAACATAAAAAAATGGCTTTGTTTTTAGAAAAATGTTTAATAGAAAAAATAACCAGTGAACAATCCTATCAATTAATAGATTATTTATTAATTAATTAATTAAAAAAATACTATTATTAATTTTTTATTTTTTTATTTTTAAAATTTTTTTATTTTTAAATTTTTTATTTTTTTTTCCACCTTCCAACAAAGTAGGTTTAAACAAAGAATTGTTAAACCAATTATTTAAATCATTACCTAAAAAATAATATAAAAATTGTAGTTTTGAAGGAGTTTTATTTCTATTTAATCCATATAATATTCTTGTAGCCTCTAAATGTATATCTTCTGTACAACACATTATATTTCCTGTTTGAATACCTCTTGTTAAAGAACTAAAAGCTTGACAATATTCAAATTTAGGATTAAGAACTTGTAAAAAACGTTTATATATATTTGAATATTGACATCTTCCCATAAAAGTAAGAATAAAAAAATAAGTATTATTTTTTAACAATATTCTAAACATTTCTTTAAGAGTTTCAAAACGCTCTTTTGTACCAATAAAGAATTTAACGAATCCTTCAAAAGTTATTTTTCTATTAAATTTTTGTTCAGAACGATTAAAATCATCTTCAAAAATATCCCATAATAAAATACCATTTCCAAGATTTATAACTCCATCAAAATCAAATAATATAATTCCTTCTGATTTTTGACTTATTAAATAATTTGACCAATTAATAATATCTATCATTTCTGGTATTGTCAATCCAGTGTAAAAACTTTGAAAAGAACGTCTTCCTGGATGATTTCCTTTACCAATAGTGTATGATTTTGAATATATACCTTGTGGATTAAATGGATTATTATTATAAAATTTATTTTCTAATAAATGAAAAAATGAGTTTAAATCTTCATCTTCGCCCCATCCACCATTAATTAAAATCCATTCTTTGTATAATTCATAATTTGTTTTATATTTTGGATCTAACCATTCATTATAATTTGTTTCACCTTCTTTTTTAACCCAACTTTCTGGAGGTATAAAATTGAAAGAATTTCTTATTTTTTTTATACTAAATGTTGGTTTTATTAATTGTCTTGGTATTACTTGTCGACAATCAATTAAAGGTTGATTTTGTACATCTAAAATATTTGCTAATGAATCATCATAAAAACGTATATTACGTATTTTCATTTTTTGTAAATTTAATGAACTCATAAATATTTATTCTATAATTAAATAAGATAAATAAATTATATCAAAAATATTATTTATTTTCTATTTTTTGGTTGTACATATTTTATTTTTAAAAAATTAAATATATTTTTTTCTTTTTTTGGTTCAAAATTTATTCTTTTACCAGTTTTTCTATCAAAAATACCTTGTTCACTTAGTTTATAACCCTTTTTAATTGCTTCCTTTCTAATTTCTTTTGAAAATTCCATCGATGAACCAAAATATAATAAATACCATGGTAAATCTCTTTCATCAATAAAAAATATATCCATTTGTTGTATTTTATTTGTTAAAGGATTTTTAATAATACCAATTATTTTACGACTTCCTTTACTTAAAATATGTTGTAAAATATCTTTATCTTTCAAATCATTTACAATATTTTCTACTAATTCCATTTTTGCATAATTTGTATGATTTTTATAATTTTTTATGGCGAATATTAAATCGATATCCCCACTATCTTTCTTACCAATACGATACGAACCTCCGTTTTCTATTTGAATATCATATTTTTTCATTAATTTTTTTAGATAATTCGTGAATTGTTTTATATCTTTTCGAGGGATTCTTTTTTGTAAATCTTCAAAATATTTTAATCCTATTAATTGTTGTTCATTTAATTCTATTTTTCCTTCTTCTACTTTTCTTCTTAATTCATCTATTGTATTTATATTATCTTTTAATACTAATTCTCTAGCTTTTTCAACACCAATACCCCATATTTGTTGAAAAAGATTAATTGCTTTATATTGTGGATCTTCATTAATTTCTTCAAACATTTTTAATGTACCTGTTTTAGTGATTTCATCTATTTTTTCTTTCATACCTTTGCCAATATTTGCGAGTCCTTCAACATCTTCAACTGAATAAATTGGTTTATTTAAGCTTTTTAAAGTGTTAATAGCTTTTTGATAAGAAGCAATACGATAACGAGTTTGTATATTGCCTTCTTTACCTAAAGTTTTGTGAAAGTTTGATAAAGCTTCTAAAATTTCTATAATTTTATTTTTATAATCTATTTTTTTTGATTTTTTGTTTTTTTTACCACCTTTTAATGATTTACTAATATTTTTTAACATTTTAACTTCTTTATTAAAATAATTAGGATTTGTTTCTAAAATAATATTTATTTTATGTTTTTTTGCTATTTTTACTATTTCTTTAAGTACTTCTGGATCACCTCCTAAATCTTTATTAAATATATAACCTTTACCGATTGATTCATGTCTATCTTTATGACTATTGAAAGGTTCTTTAGAATCATTTAAATGAATAAGTTCAATATGTTGATTTCCAATTAAACGGTTAAAGTCTTCAAAATATTGTTTACATCCTTCTATAGTTTGAATAGGATAACCTGCAGAAAAGATATGACAAGTATCTATACAAAATTTAATTCTTTTTTTTTCTTTTGGATCAATTAAATCATATAATTCTTTTAAAGATTCAATTGTACCTCCAATTGTATTAGGACGATTAACTGAGGTTTCTAATAAAATTTTGCTTTTTTTAGTTTTTGATAAAACAATATGTAAAGATTTAACAAAATTCTTTAAACAATCTTGATAACCAATATTTATGGAGGGAGTTTTATATGAACCCATATGAATAACTATCCCCTGACAATCCACTTTTTTACAAACATTCATATCATGAATTAAATTATCTAAACCCCATTTAAAACGCGGTGAATCTGGAGGAAAACAATAATTCAAAGATAATAACCCATGAATATTGAGTTTAATATTTTTTTTCTTTAAGTACTCTTTAATTTGAATAAAATTATCTTTAGAAAATTTATTTTTTTTTGAAAGAGTTGTATGATGATTGTCACCAACAAATATTTGAATAGCATCGGCTTTAATTTTATCTAATTTTTTTAAAGCAGTTAATAAATTTAGATATTGATAATGATCAAAGTGTACTCCATACATTTTCCTCTAAAATAATATTATATTTTAAAATTATTTATTTATTTTTTATTTTATAAAATATTGACTACTGGCTTTAGCCTCGCTGCTCAAAGCCCAGTTCGGTCCTCACCCCGTCAAAGATGCGTTGGAACGCACCCTGGCCGCGGTCTCTGTCGTAGAGAAAGCCGTCAACACCGTTGGTGGTGAAGCTGACCTTGATGACCCTACCGTTGTAGTAGTCGACGTACGAGCCCCTCTGGAGCTGTCGTGTGCAGTCCTCCACCGAGACTCCTGTGGACACTTGGCCCAATGAGCTCAGGCCCTGTGAGACCGACCCCCTCCAGAGTCCCTGTAGAAGGTGTGCAAAGAAAATGCTTCTTTGCTCCTCAGTGAGACCAGTAAGAAAGTCCTTGTTCGACATGTTTAATTCCTAATAATGTATAATAATAAAAAATTAAGACACAAATATCTGTCAATTTTTATTCGTTTACTAATAAAAAAAAAAAATTAATGCACTTTGTTGTGTTCAATTTTTTAAGTTGTAATTTAATACATCTTTTTTTTTATTTTTTTATAAAATATTGACTAATCTACATTAGTCACATGCTAGAGCTGCAAACCCGTTGCCCTTCTTTGGAGTCTCGTTTTCCTCAACTTCATCAACCACATTGGTTGCCTCTTCAGATGAAGCAGTTTGACGCTGCACATGGGTAGAAGCCTTCTTGGTTGACTTGGGAAGGATAACTTCACTCATAGAAGATTCATCAGAACCTTTTGCACTGCGTGCTTGTTTACGCTTTGTATCGCGTTCACGGGTAGTAGCACGACGTCCTGACTTGAGGTCTACTTTGTGTTCTTCTAAATTCATACAACGGGGCATGATAGTTCAAATACAGAACAAATATAATGTATATAAAGAATAAAAATGTGTAAATAGTTTAACTATCAATTTTTATCTTTATTTAAACGTAAATTAGAATATGAAATAACGTATAAAATATCATAAAAAATTGAAAATAATATAAATAAGATAATAAAAGAATTAATAAATAACAAAAAATGAGATGTTAAAAACAATAAAAAATAGAATAAAAATGATAAGATATAGTAAAGTAAATAATGATGATATAGATATAGAAAATCAATTAGAATTAAAAGATATGCAAAAATCTACAAAATTTAAAAATGATTTTGATTTAAATAAATCAGCATCTTTTTTTAGTTTTACAAAATATATTCTATTAAAATCAAATATATTTTATACTCCTATATTCATAACAATTATATCTTTATTAATTGATATTTTAAATGGTTATTTTTTAGCTAAATTTAATAAAGATGTACCATCCTTATTATGTTTAATCATGTTTGGTTTATTAAGAATGACAAAGGTACCTTTTGTAGAATATTTTGTGAAAAAACAACAAATTGAAGATAGATGTAATATTCATGTAGAATTATATAGATTTATTCGTGAAAAACAAGCTAATATTAAATATATAGATAGATGTAAAACAGATAAAATTAAATTGAATAAATTAACAAGTAGAATGGATAATAATATGCAATACATAGGAACATGGGCATTTTCTAATTTTATAGGATTATATTCAGGTATACTTTTTACAACAATATTATTTTACAAAAATGGTTTTACTATTTTTGGTAGTATTTTGTATACAGGATTTTTATTAAATTTAAAATTATTTGCTTATCCGTTAATAAAAAAACATAATGAAAAAAGAAAGACTGAATTTAAAAAGGAAAGAGATGAATTAGAATCAAAAATACAAATCATGGAATTTGGTTATGAATCTTTTCCAGAAAATATTGAAAAATATAATCAAGTATTAAAAATACGAAAAGAATTAAATTTATTATATGAAAAGATTTATAGACTTCCTTATGGTGTTTTATTAAGTTTACAATGGGTTGGTGAATTAATTTTATTCTTATATTTGATATGGTATCATGAAGGAATGGATATTAAAAATGGAACAAATTATTTTTTGTTAACTTCAACCTCAATACAATTATTTAATGAATTTTCAAATTTTATGTATACATTGTCTCAAATAGAAAAAATATTAGCAGATTATGATGAATTTAATGATTTTTTTGAAAAGTTAGAGTTTAATGAAAAGAAAGTGGAATCACCTATTTTTCCAGATTATTATTCACAAGATATTAATTATTGTATTTATGATAATTATTATTTAAAAGGTAATTTAAGTTTTAAATTAGGTGAAAGTATTATTTTTACTGGTGAAAGAGGTTGTGGAAAAACAACTTTATCAAAATATATAGCTGGATATTTATACAAAGAAGAAAGCGAAGCGCTAGAAATAAATTATCGAGAAAGAGTATTATATATTGATCAAGATATGGATAGAAAATGGAATAATAATAAAATGCAATGGAAAGATTGTTTTGAAAATAAATCATTTGAAGAGATAAAACGAATTTTAAAAAGATTTGCTTTTCCAGTTGATAAAATATTTAATGAAACATCAACAATTGATGATATTGTACCTTTTACATTAAGTGGAGGTGAAAAGAAATCTTTACAATATGCAGTTTACTTCAATAGTCCAATATATGGAGTACAAAATATAACACAGTTAATAATTTTAGATGAACCATTTAACCAATTAGATGAACAAACAGGATTAATATTAATTAAAAATCTTAAAAAATATTATCAAAACAAAACATTGATAATTATTAAACATGAAAAACCGGTAGGATTAGATGATTGGAAAGAATATCATATTGATTCAAATGGTTTAATATCTTTAGTAAATTAATATTTTTACAATTTTTTTATAATTTATAATTTTATATTTTTTATTTAATACAATGCAATATTCATATTAACAATAAATTC
>JACCDI010317296.1_pt1 | contig 13575 bp, 9 predicted proteins | sample 7442791 | NCBI WGS metagenome assembly JACCDI01 (sample SAMN15323434, study PRJNA562643) | freshwater metagenome | isolation source: river surface water | place: USA:Blue River Watershed | collected 2017-08-15
AAGCCAGTTGATTTTGTAGGTCCTGAAGCTAAACTTGAAGCTATTCTTAACGAATGGTAGGAGATTAACATGCAACTTATTGTAGTTTTATTTTGGATGTTACTAGCAATCTTGCCTTGGTTTTACCATTTATACTATTGCTTTACTCATCATGAGTATGTATTACTATTAGTTGGTGCTGTTTTAGCTCCAATTGGATGGATACACGGCCTTGGAGCATTTTTTAACTGGTGGTAAATTGTAGTGACACTATAATGACAAATAAATTAATAAACAAATTAACAAAAGTACTGTAGAATTACAACCTTTTAAATTTACAGTACACGGAGAAAGAATGATTAGATTAAACGAGAAACAAATAGGTGATAAAATAAGTTTTATCAATAATTACATAAACGCAGAAAACGCAGCAACAGCATCAACTATGGATGCCAACGCTAATGTGGATAGTAAGAACATTGCCACTATGGAAGCTGAGCTATGGAAAGACGCTAACGTACAAATTAATCGTAGGTTACTTACTGATAGAATTACTAATCTATACGATAAGCAAACTGCAGATAAGTACATTTCAATGCTAGAGTCACATGAAATTTATACGCATGATGAAACATCTTTAAAGCCTTATTGCGTTTCATTAACTATGTATCCTTTTCTATTAGATGGATTATCTACACTTGGTGGAGAGTCTAAGGCACCAAAGCATCTATCATCATTTTGTGGTAGTTTTGTTAACTTTGTATTTGCAACTTCATCTCAATTTGCAGGAGCAGTAGCAACAGTAGAATTCTTAATGTATTTTGATTATTTTGCAAGAAGAGATTATGGTGACAATTATTTAACAACTAATGCAAACGAAATAGCAAATCATTTACAGCATGTTATTTATGCTATTAATCAACCAGCAGCAGCACGGGGCTATCAAAGTGTATTTTGGAACATATCTATCTATGATAAGCCTTATTTCGATGCAATGTTTGGAGACTTTAAGTTCCCAGACTTTACAGCACCTGATTGGAGCACAGTTGACGGATTACAAAAATTCTTCATGAAGTGGTTCAACAAAGAAAGAACTAAAGCAATTCTTACTTATCCAGTTATTACAGCCGCATGTTTAACTGATGGAACAACAATGGTTGACAAAGACTTTGAAGAATTTATTTCAGAAGAGTTATCAGAAGGTAATTCATTCTTTGTATTTATGTCTGAGAATGCTCACGCACTTAGTTCTTGCTGCAGACTGAAAAACGATGTATCGGATTCAATTAATGACTTCAGTTATTCATTAGGAGCAGGTGGTGTTTCTACAGGTTCAATTAATGTTATAACAATGAACATCAATAGATTAGTTCAAGACGCAGTTAATCATAACATTCCATACTTAGACTATATTAAATCTAAGGTACAAGATTTGCATAAGTTCCAAATTGCATACAGAAGCATCATCCAGAACTATGTTGACTCTAATATGCTTCCAGTATACTCAGCCGGATACATATCTCTTGATAAACAGTATTTAACTTTAGGTATTAACGGATTAGTAGAAGCAGCAGAATTCTTAGGATTTGAAATAACAGACAACACCAACTACAGAGACTTCATTAGTTCAATTGTTACAACTATTTCAGACGAAAACAAAGTTGCTGCTAAACTTACTGGTTTTAAGTTTAATACAGAGATGGTACCAGCTGAAAACTTAGGAGTTAAGAATGCTAAATGGGATAAAAAAGATGGTTATGTAGTACCAAGAGATTGTTACAATTCTTACAACTATAGAGTAGAGGACGAATCAGTTTCTATCTTAGAGAAGTTTGAAATGCATGGTAAAGATTTTATGAAAGGCCTTGACGGAGGATCAGCATACCATTGTAACCTTGATGAATACCCTTCTCAAGAAGGATTCAAAAAGTTATTGAACGTTGCTGCAACTGTAGGTTGTGAGTATTTCTGTTTCAATATTAGAATTACCATCTGTAACGAATGTAACCATATTGACAAGCGTACTAATTGGTCATGCTCTAACTGTGGATCTAAAAACATTGACCACGCAACTAGAGTAATCGGTTATCTGAAACGTGTATCTGCATTTAGTTCAGATAGACAGAAAGAACATGCATTAAGGCATTATTCAATTGAGCAATAATCTATTCTTTAGCAATCCTCAAGTAGTTCTCCAGGAAGTTCCTGATGAACTATCTTTGGCTATTAGTATCTCAGGATGCAATTTAGGGTGTAGCGGTTGTCACAGTTCAGAAACTTGGGATAAGTCCTATGGATCTGAACTTACGGATACTATCTTACGTAATTTACTAACTAAACATAAGCATATATCATGTCTATTAATTTATGACGGAATGCACAATGTGGATAGATTAACTGAATTACTAGTAATAGCTAAGTCATTCAATCTTAAGACAGCAATGTATACTGGATTGAATGTTTTAGAACTGGAACTTGTTAATTTACTAGACTATTATAAGCTAGGTAAATATGACAAACAACTTGGAGGATTATCAAGTACAACCACAAATCAGCGATTGTATAAAGTAATTCAACCTAATGCAATTCATCAGTACAATTTTCAATCTAAGCAATGGAATATAGTACATACGTAAGTATATAGAACTCTCTTCGGAGGGTTTTATTATATTTATATTATAGGAGTTTTATTTGGAATTTATTGTAATCGGGTGCGCTGTGTTTTTTAACATAGTTGTAATCAAATGGAAGTATGACAAAGCCAGATATGCAGATGCAATTCTGGACTTTGTCTGTTTAGTAGCTGTATCAATCCTATTTAGCGGATCTTATGCAGCTTTAGTTGTAGGTACTATAGCATCAGCTTTAGTATCAATTTATCTGTTAGTATCTCCACCTAAACTACCTATTAAGAAAAGGAATATATAATGAAAAAGAATAAAATAGACAGTCAAGCAATTTTATATAATGTTGTGGGCACAGATGAAGCATATACACCTGACTATGGAGTGGCTCCTATAGTGCCTTATGTAAAACAATACGCTGATGCTAAAGGATATACTTCAGATAATCCTTGTATTGTATGGTGTCCTTTTGATTTAAGCACCAGTGAATTTGTAAAACAGCTATCTGATCAGTTTGATAATATTACTGTGACTTTTAGTCATATTAAGTATTATGACAAATTATCTGCACTTAAATTTAGTGCTAAAAGTAATTATGTGAATATTCTAAGTTTTCAGTATCAACGTAATTTATCAGGAGCTAGTTTAGGAACAAAAGAATTAGCAAATGGAAAATGTTTTTTTAAATATGAACCTAAAGAATGGCATATCATTGTTTCTAACCCTCCCTTTCAAAATAAAAGAAAGTTCTTTGAAAGGGCGTTAAGTTTTAATAAACCTTTTGCTTTAATAATGACTAATGCATGGTTAAATGACAGCTCTTCAAAAACTGTATTTTTAGAGTCGGAAAAACAGTTGCAATTGCTGATGTTTAACGACAGAATGAAATTTACAAATCCTGAAGGTAGACCTAACAATAAAATAACTTTTAGTAGTTCATATTACTGTTATGATTTATTGCCTAAAGATTTAATTTTGTATGGAGATTTAATACATACTAAGAAAGCTAGATAATGGTTAGGGATATTCTGTTAATTGTTGCTGTATTAATTTTCATAGCAGCATGTTTTTATGCTTTTCAATTAGTAATATTACTCATTGTGGGCTATATCATTTATATCTGTCTACCATTAGTTAGGGCAGGTAATACACACGTAAGGAAACGTAAATGGAAGTAGTAGCTTTAATAGCTTTAATTGTATTCCTCTATTGGAGAGAAGAACAAACCGACCAAACTTCACCATCAATTGATAGTGAAGATCGAACTGAGTCTAGGTATTAAGTGGAACACATTTGGTTCCACAACTCTTTCAGGAGCATCATCTAGCATCCATCTATACGCAAGTCCATCTAACGCACTCTTTTGATATGTGTTGAATGGATCTGCCACATTAACCCCAGTCACAGCTTGTGTGCCTTGCATTAACGCAATTCTTGTTGGACTCTTTTTAATCATACTCATAATCGCTTTAGGCTGATTTAAATAGTACTTCATAAACAACAATCCAGTAACCCTTTCAGCGTAGTTCCACCAACCATTTGGTATGTAGCCGTAGTTTACTAGCAACTGATCCAGATAATTTAGTATTGACTGTTTTTCTTTCTTGTATTCACTTATTAATGCTGGTTTACCAACAATAAAATCTTCAACTGCTTCTTTAGTAGCCTCACCCAAATTGTGCTTCTTAGCCCATCGAGCATACATTTTTTCTTCAAGTTCTTCTTTTATTATTTGTCTTGTTATAGCATCACCATAGTGTACAGTTTTTAATAATATTCCATATATATTATGTGTTTGATTTATGTACAACGCATCTTTTACAGTGTTTATCATTTCACTATATTTGTGTTCATCAATATAATTCTGTAACATCTTACCTAATTGCCCATCAACCTTTTCATTCAAGTCTATGTTTTCAACTAGCGCAGTGTATTGTCCATCTTTTACCAATTCATCCCACAAATTACCTTCTAACTGCTTGTTTAATTGAGCTATCTTACTATCAACCTTTCCTCCAGACATTTTCTCAACCTCAAGCTCAGCCAGCATTTGAACTTTTTCATTGTAATCATTTAACTGTTGCCATCTTTCTTTGAACTTTTTAGTATATTTTACTATGTTAATCCCGTGACTTGTTGCTACCATAGCATTACTTACTTGATTCCCTATGAATATATTAGCATCTAACACAATCATTTCTTTCTTCACATAACTTAGTATTTCCACCAAGTATGATTCAAACGCCATTAATCTAGCTCTTGCAACTGGGTGTTGTTTCATCTCAAATCCAAAAGCCGCAAAGTTGCCAATTGTCATATCTTTTTCACCAGTCATTAACTCAACAAAGTCTTTGTGGATTAGTATACCTTTATGTCTAGTTCTACTGAATATGTAATCTTTAGTGTGGTCTGGCAAATTATCCCATCTATCATGTCTTTTTTCCCTTTTAACACCATTCAATCTATCTGCTTCAGTATATTCTTCAACCAGTGTGTACATATCTGGGTTTAGCAACACTCCTTGAGCACTATTTTTTATGATTGTATCAACCACCACTCTATTCTCTGACGCTGTTAGTGTTGTTTTCACACTTCTACTGAATGTGCTACTTAACACATCTTCCAGATCAGTTTCTCTATCAGGCAAGTGTATCTCTTTTTCCAAACTGTTCAATTGAACCCTGTAATCCACTATCCCTTTAGCATGATTGTACACAGGCACCAATGTCTTACCTTCCAACATCTCTAATCCTCTAGTCTCACCTTTTGCAATCGAATCAATTATCTTATCTGTTAATTTACGTAACTCAACATCAGTCAATCTACCTTTTTTCTTGTGCATCATATCATTCTGTTTTCTCAGCAAGGAACTCACAGGTATTCCTTCTGTTGTATGACTAATCAATCCTAGTGCACCTTCAGTAAATCCTACCGATTTAGTTCTACCAGTCATCAAGTAGTAATCCTTACCATCTAATCTCAGGTATGGCTTTTCATTAACCAACTTCATTAACACACTTTCTTGTGCTTTAATTTGGTCTTCAGGTATCAATTCATATCTCAGCAATCCATTAGCAGGTTTTGTGTAACCTTTTGGCACTGGGTCATATCCATCAACTGTCGCATCTGCTCTCATATTGTCTATGTAGCCTCTGTACATGTTCACAGTCTTATCTACTATGTCTTGACCATTATCTTGATCTAGCAATGCTTTCAATCTTGTCTTATGTACACTATCACTCTTTTGTAATGCTATTAGTGATACTAATTTATCTACTATCTCAATCTGCATTATTGGCTTTTTGTTCTTACTATCGTAATCTGGTATGTGTAATCCATGTGCTATGTTATGCGCATTCATTTGTTGATCTAACTTACTTATTGTTCCATCAACCATGTATGTTGCTAATCCATTGATTTGACTCATTGTTTCTTTATCAATTGGCTTACCAGTATAGTCTTGAATCAGTCTTTTGTGGTAGTTTATTTGTCTTGCCAACTCTGTTTCATCATTTAGCATATCTCTTATATCAACTGCATTGAACTGCGCCAAATCTGCTTCTAGTATCAGTTTTGTAACAGACTTTTTAGTTGGTTCATCTATGCCTTCATATAGCTTTGTTGCATACAGCTTAACCCCATTTCTAATGTCTGCAGTATGTTTTTCAACTACTTGTTTACTGTGTCTGAACACCATATACATATCTGCTACACCATCTTTAGTTGTGTCTTGTGTAACTGCTCTCCACACATATTGCATAATCCCTGTTTCCATCAATTCATTTAACACAGGTATTTTTGCTATGTGTTTACCTAACTTACTTGGTGCTATACCTTGTAACTTATCAGTCCAATCAGCTACTTTTTGAACTATTGGTTTAGCAATTTCATCTAGCTCATTCATTTTGCCTGATGCATATGCACTTAATCCCTCTTGTTCAGCATCTTCTCTAGCTTTAGTTTGTTCCATTTCAGCATCTAATCTAGCTATGGTTTGTACCATATCTGCTATCATTTGACCACCTTTAACTCCTCTGCCACTTAGCATACGCCACATTTCATTAACTGCCATTATCAACTTGTTTAACACCAGTTTGAATGGATGTTTTTTACCAACCTCCATATCTAACTCTTTTAGCAACGGAGTCTTTAACTTCAAGTCTTTTATTGCATCATACACTCTTTCATTTGTTGTTGCATATGCGTAGAATTCTTCTACATTAGCAGTTTTATCAAATGTGTATTCAAACTTCATCTTAGCTATTGCTATTTCATCTGCTGTGGGATTATCAATCCCTTTCAGGAACAGTGTGTAATCTACTCCAGCATCAATTGCTGCATTTCTCAAATCCTCAGCAAGTCTTTTTAGCTGTATATTTTTAGCAAACACATGGTGCGACATACTGTGATTCACCTCATGTAGTAACACTTCACTACTACTTGTTAATCTTGACGCTTTATTCCATCTAACCTTTAACTCTCTAGTCTTTAGGTTTATTGACCCTGCAGTTGCTTCCACATCATTTGTGAACATATCTACTGACATATTTCCAGTATCTAATTCAGTCATTGTTTTCATGTATGTGTCTAGCACTTGTTTTTGCAGTGTTTCAAACTCACTTAGCACTATTCCACTAGTAGCAAATTCTTCTGCTGTTTGTACATACACATCGAATATACCTGTTTTATCACTTGCTATTGTTCCTGCATCTAAGTCATTTTTGTACCAGTCTATGAACACATCTACCAGGTTTTGTCCCAAGTCTATATCAAATCCCATTTCTTCAACATCAGTTGCTGATTGACCTATGTCTGTTCCAACATCACTACCTAGTACCGATTCAGATTTATTAATATCCTTTTTAATATTTTCATTGAACTGGTATTCTAACATAGCAGCAAATCCATCCATCACGTGTTGATACACACTATCATTCTTTGTGAATCCTAGCATTCCTAACAGAGTATCTATTAGTTCTTTGAATAAGGTACTTAATCTATTTGTACCATACTTAGTTGACATGTTATTAAATCGCTCTATTAGTACAGGATTGCTTAATGCCTCAGCTAGGAATTCGTCTACGCTATTAATCCAGTAATCTTGTCCCGTAACTTCTTTAATATATGCTTTATTATCCAATGCCTCTTTGTATAGTGCTAACACTTTCTTAGTTGCTGGATGCTCTGGATAAGCTTTCATAAATGCACTTGATCCTACATGTATCATTTCATGTGTTAGTGTATGAGCACCATTTACATCTTTTATTGCGTTCAGTAATCTAGCAGCAACTTCAGCTTGATTCTTGTCTTTGAATATCTTGAACTCTTTACTATTTAGTAATGCGTCATATCTGATATCTTCATCTTGTATTTTTGCTATTCTTCTACCTTCTTCAGTCCCTTCTAAATACCACTTTTCCGTAAACACATCAACATCTGAATCTGATACTTTACCAGTAGTTACTAATACTAAATTTTTATCAGGTTTTGTTTCACCTGTTGTTATTTCTACAGATTCGTCACCAAGCAATTCTTCTATAGTAACTTTACTAAATGCTAGTAGTTCATCATATCTAACTTTTGTTGGTAGAACATGATTAATCACAGCATTAATTCCATCGTAATATGAATCTATTCCTTTATTAGTAACTATTGGAGCAACTTCAGACATTTTCATAAATAGGCTTAACGTATCATTTTTTACTTTATTTGCTATTTCTTTTTTCTTTAAGCTTTCCTTGTATACCAATTCTCTAGGATGCATTGAAATAAATACTTTAGCATCCCTAGCCTCTTTAATTTCTTCTTGTATTTCAGCATTTGTAGAACTTAGTATTCTAGTTACTTCTTCAGCATTTTCTTTTTGTATTTCAGCTCTAGTCTTAGCTGGCTCATATTCTATAGGTTTGGCAGGTACATTCATTGAATCAATTAGTGATTGAACAGGGCCTCCATTTGCCAGTATTTTCTGAAAGTCTTTTAATAACTGCGTTCTTACAGAACTTTCTTCAGATTGTTTAGGCATATATTTAGTCAATTCCATTGAAGGCAGAACTACTGTTCTACCTGCTTTAGTTGGCTTACTTTTAACCTTACCTTTCTCGAATGTGTAATTTTGACCACTTTCTAAGTATATTATATAGTCATTACCAATCTCTTTTACGAACACCAATGGCACATTTGTTTGTTTTGAGTCACTATGACTTATACTAGCAACTCCATCAGTTTGTTCAACCAACTTCTTATATACCTCTTTTTCCCACGGCGTCATTATATTATCTTCTAAGTTTAACCAGTAGTTGTTTATCGCAAACTGTCTTGCTACTGGATCAACCTTTGGATTCAATTCAGTTAACTTTTTATGTACTGCTTTATAAGCTGTTATTTGATCTTGTGCTGAGCAACCCATATTATTCCTTACATTCTATTTTTCTATTTATATTCTTTCTGAATACATCTGTTGGGACTATTATATCAGCTTCTTGCTTAGCAGATTCTTTTGGCTCTACTTCAGCAGGTCTTGTTTTATCATATTTGCTGTTATATTTGCCTTTGAACACACTTGCTTCAACTTCTATTTTCTGTTCAGGAATCTTTTCAACCAATTCTGGATGTTGCTCTGCATGCATTCCTGTTTCAAATGGCTTCACACCTTCACCCAACGCAACTGTTATATGCAGTGGTCTTTTACCATCTTGTTGTGTTGTTATTCGTTTACCATCAATTTCTAGTTCTGCTGTATAGTATGTCATTCTATCATCAGCATATTTACCTGTTAAGTATGCAACAACTTTAGTGCCTTCTGGAACTAACTCATCTGGTCCTTTTCTATTAGCATAATTCTCTGGACTGAAGTGGTATGTTATGTGTTTACCATCTAACTCTCCACCTTGTATGTCGAATTGACTATATACTTTAACTGTGTTCCCATCTTCTAATGGCTTTTCAGCTTCATATCCGTGATTATCAGGCTTGGTTTTATCTTCTTGCATCCAACTTATATCATCAGTTCCTCCATAAGTTGCCAGGTATTTATCAAGCTCTGTTTGTTCCACCACAGCATCTTTACCTTCTTGCAAGGCAACTACAACCTCTAACGCATCTGTTAGTGTTGATGAATCATACTTACCAGTTAATCTACTTAACAAATTCTTGAATATTTTAACAACCTTATCACCTAATCCTAACTTCACACCATCACTTGTTAACTTATTTAGTGCATGTTGTAGTTTTGGACTTGACACAACTTCAGCAATGAATTCAAACTCATTAGTGAATGCATATGGATTCGCCTTAACTATGTTTGGATCAGCTTCTCTAACATTATCCATTATTTGCTGAGTTCTTTTCATCAAGTTTGGGTATTTCTTTAACTCTTGAGCTGTTATTATATGAGCATACTCATGCAATACCAATTTTATTGGATTAGCATCACCTTCTTGTTTATCAACAGATAAGTCCACCCTTTCATCTTTGAATGCATTACCTTGAGCCTTATAAAACATCTTTGCTCTATTCTCAAACTTCACTGTTATTGGCTTGAATCCAAACCCACTTTTAGCAATGTCATCGAACAACTCTTGGTAGTACACTGCATCTTTTGAATCCAAACTCTTTCTTAGCAATTTACTGTACTGTTTAGTCAATTCAATTAATTGTTCATACGTGCCAACTTTCACAGCATTTGTGAATTTGCCATTAACTTCTTGTCCTAGCAAACCTGTTTTTGAGTCTTTAACCAACTTCATTTCAGTTGTTTGTTCAGATTTACCAAAGCTATTATCAACTGTTTTTTGCATTAATGCTAGTATCTCTTTAGTGTTATTATGTAGTTCAGTAGAACCCCAACTGCCATCTCTATTCTTTTTAGGATAACTTTCTATTCCTCTAGTACCAACAGCAGCAAAGTTTGTTGGGAACTTTGGTAATTCATTCATTTCAACAAATTTACCATCAACTTCATGCATCCATTGTACTGTCTCAGTATCTAATACATACACTTGTTTTCCTAATTCACTAGCCATTCTAGTAGCACTTCCAGTACCACCCTGAACTCTACCATCTTTTATTGGAGCAACAGCAAACACAGCATCTGAATTTAGTACCTGAACAAAGTTTCTGTTATTTAAGTCATGTACACTATTACCTAGTTTTGTATTTAACTCTTTACCAGAATCTTGTTCTTCTTTACTAATGGATATCACATTATCTTTTTTAGCTTGTAGATCTTTTAATCTTCTTGTAGGCATATCTTTTACAGGTCTGTAGTGATTGTTTGTCACACCATAGCTTCTAAGCATATCTGCCCATATTGAATCTGCTCCGTAAGCTCCTCCAGTATGATTAGTAGAACTTGTTCCTTTTCTACTTGGAATATTATCATATCCAGTCGAATTTCCCAATTGCATTATCTTATTCAAGTCATTCAGCAGTGTAGCAGCCACAGGGCTACTACCTTTACGTTTATCTAATTCTGCTGTTAGTTTATTCACATAATCATTTATACCACATCCCATTAACAATCCTTTATTATTTCCGCAAACACACTTTCAAACTTAGTTTTATTATTAGCAGTTTTAGCCACCTCTAATGCAGTTCTTCTCATCAGCTCTTGCATAGGCTTATTAGCACTATTGAACAACTTTGTTACCGAGTCTATTATTTGCTTTTTATCTACTGGTAGTGTAGCTGATTTATCATTAACAAATCCTTTACCAACCACATTAGCTTCAGTTTTGTCCAGTATATCCATAATGTTATTTAAGTGCCATTCAGCACTCTTTTTATGGTCTGTTTTCTCTAACTTAGCTTTAACTGCATCCAAATCACCAATCACTTGTACTGTGTCTTTGCTAGTTAGTGAATTCCACATCTTATCAGTAACTTTTAACTTACCCCCAACCAAGTTGAATTTAGCCAGATTGCCTTTTGATTTAGTTCCATTTTCACCCTTAACAAAGTCATTTAGGTCTAGTACATAATCTACTCCTGACTCTAGTTTACCATCAAAGTCTTTAGCTGTTTGTTCTCTATCTCTAGCAATTACATCATTCAGCACTTCTTTTAACTTAGTGATTGCAGGGAACTCTTTAGCTCTTGCATCAGCCGATTCTTTAACATCAACTACTCCTGAACCCATTTGGTATAAGTGTCCTGAACCGTATGCTTTAGTACTGTTAGCTAATCTCTCAGCATTTAATCCTTCTGCAAGTTCAATTCTCTCTAGCATTTTATTAACTGACAGTCCAAGTCTCATAGCTTCTTTAGTGTAATCAAACGCACCTTCGCCATTTGGTCTTAATCCTATCGCATCTTTGAATTGGTCTAGCAACCCATCTTCCTCTAATCCAGTTAGCATTTTTTCTAACTTATTTAGTTGGTCTGCCATAATTGATCTACCAAACCCTGTTTCAATCATTCCACTGTTGTAGTAATCTGCTGTATCTGTTAGCAGTGCTTTATTTAACCCAAGCACAACTGCATCATACACATTCCCTCCAGTATATTTACCTTTCAAGTCACCTTTTAACTCTCTGTTGAGTGTTTCAAGTATCATCTCACCATCAATCGCATGGATTGGTATTGTTGATGCAGCACCTGTATTTACTATCGGTTTTGACTCTTTGATTTGTCCACCAACCTTAGTATCTCCAACTGTCACACTTGTTGAGTGAATTCCACCTTTGTCTGACGTTTTTTGCAGTGATTGATTTCTAACTCTTTCACCTTGATTCCACACTATTGTATGCCCATATCCAGCATCTGTTAGTGTGTTATTGATGTCTACCAAGTCATTTTTGCTTAGCTTGTATGCTTCACCTTTATGTTTGTCGTACTTCTCATCTAACTTAGCTTTTACAGCTTCATTGAACTTGATTTTGTATGCTTCGAATGTTAGCATCTCAACTGATTTAACTGCATCTCTATTCTTATCTACGAACCCTAATCTGCTTTCAAACGCAGTTTCTATTGCTTTACCGAATGTTGCATCTATCACTTTACCAATGTCTTCAATCACAGCTTCACTTACTTCCAAGTGCAGTAACTTCTCAGCTTCAGTCATGTCTTTAGTATCTACTTTCATACCATACCTATCTTTGTATCTTTTCTCTGACACAAATCTATCAACAAATTCTAACTCAGCTTTTGCATCTTCACCTTTAGCAAGTAGTGAACTAGCTTTCTTAATTGCTTTCACCACAGTATCTACACCTAGTGAGTATGTCAATTTGTTCTTAATTGAACCTATTGATGCTCCGTATATGTAAACCATTACTGGACTTTTAGCAATTGATCTGATGTTCTTTAAGTTCAATTCACCTATCTGATTTAGCATAGCCAATTGTTTCTCTTCAGCATCTGTTCTACTGCCTTCTTCAGCAATCAGCATATCTTTATATGCTTGAACTTCTCCAATCATAGCCACACCTATTGTTGAGTACAAGTCTTTGAATACTGCATCATCTTCTAGTTGTGTTCTTAACTCAGCAAGTTGTTTTAAATCAGTTATTTCACTGTTTAACAACTCATTCATCTTACCTTCTATCTCAGCAGCATGTTTCTTACCAGCTTCAATCAGCGCACCTGGAGTGAACGTTGTACTATCTCCTAACCACTTAGCCACATATGCTTTTAGTTCAGGCATTCTTTCAGCAGTGTATATCCCACCTTTTTCAGCCATTCTAATAGCAGCATCAGTACCAATTTGTAGTAGTGTCAGTATCATACCGCTTGTAATTGCATCAATCTCTACACTTGATGCTGTTTTGAATTTACCATCACCTTTTATAGCCTTGTCCCACTCTACTAGCAATTCTATTGAACTTAGTCCATGATGTCCTTCTGAATCATCAAACACCTCAGCCATTGCTTCTGGATTTACTGTTCCTTTTTTCATAGCTTCATAAGCTTCTTTAACTGGACCATCATTTACAACTTCTATACCTTTATCAGTTACTTTGAATGCTTCATC
>JACCDI012144826.1_pt1 | contig 13569 bp, 3 predicted proteins | sample 7442791 | NCBI WGS metagenome assembly JACCDI01 (sample SAMN15323434, study PRJNA562643) | freshwater metagenome | isolation source: river surface water | place: USA:Blue River Watershed | collected 2017-08-15
CAAATAGTGGAAGAATCGTCTCCGCCGCCTCCCACGCCGCCAAATCCACCACCGCCGATACCTTTGTAATGATTATGACATCCTGCCTGGAGGTAATGATACTGATGATTGTAACTGTTATTCCATGATTCGACGAATTCGATTTCATCAGGGTCGGCAGGTTTCCACGGCGGTGGTTCCAACGGATCGTAGAAGGGATGTTTGCCTTTCGTATTGTTGTTACGTTTTGTACTGTTTTTGTTGTTGAATCTATTGTTGTTGTTGTTGTTGGGAGAGTCACGGCCATCATCATTATCGTCGTATTCGCCTTCGTCGTCATCAAATGCGGGAAAAGGAGTAATGAACAACGAAGGGAAAGTTGCATCGTCATCATTCTGACCCAGCGCCGTCGGTGTCACGTCATTACCTCTCGCACTCGCATCATTGGCACTGCCGCCGAACAATCCTCGTCTTCCTTCGCTATCGCCACTTCCATTAACGGCATTCCCACCGTCCTCATCCAAGTTGAACCCACCGCCGTTGCCGTCTCGAGGAGGAAGGGGAGGCGTCCCCACAAACTCCTTCCCGATCAAACTGTCCTCCGGAGACAAGGCTGGAGTGTATAGACTTCTCTCTGCGTCATCGTTCGGAGCGTCCTCCTGTAGCTGGGACATGATGGGAGTGCTCACTTGGCTGTAGCTGATTTCCGGTGTGGATGGCGTGGCGGTGTGGATTTCTTCGTATAGAAGGGGATGCTGTTGCGGATGATGATGCTGCACCTGGTGGATGGGTCGAGGGGCGATGGCATCGACGAAGATGGCGCGGTTGTCTAGTGGGGTGTTAGCGCCGGGTGTGCGGTGAATGTCTTCGGCGGCGTCGAAGGCCGAGGAGGACATGATGCGGTCTCTACAAGAATTTGTGTCTTCGGCGGCAGATGGAATTAGAGGGAAAGGCGGAATCGGATGGGAAGAACGTATTCGAGATGCTTCGAAAAAATCGTAGGGTTCGTTCTCAATTTTTATGTGCTCAGCATAATACACATAATATTATTATTGTTTTTACCCGTACAGCTCTAACCGGTCGAAGATTGAGATCATAAGATACTCGTCAGTCTCTAGAGTGAGTGAGTGAAGGCCGTAAGTGTCTTAGAGGAGCTGCAACAATGTTGGTAATGAAAATGAATGTGCAATTGTGATTGTGTCACTCCGCAGCAATAAGCCCAAGGTAGGTCGAGCATACAGGACTTACAATAATTTTTTTACATCATTATAATACGTACTTAGTGGATAGTATGTAATGGTATGGTAAATACCACTTTTTTCTTGTTTCTTTTTCGTTCCTGGTCCATGCATGGTCCGTCTCTAGATCTTCGGAACACAGAGTTACGAACATTTGTAAAATACCTAAGACGTATTCCATAAAATTCATTGTATGGTACTATCTAGAGAACCGACATGGCGTTGTTCCTTCGATTTGATTCAGACACGAGGTTTTGGATACGACGACTCTCCGAATTTCAATTTGACACTTGACACCACCTCCTTCTTCGACTCTTACAACCGTTTTGTTGTAGTAGGCAAGATATTTTGCAAAATTTTTTTAATGGATGGCAAGAGCGATGATGACCGTCAAAGGACCGCCAAATTGTTCGTGTAAGTAGGTACAATATTACCCTACCGATTGAATCACCTAAAATATAAAATGAATTCATTGCTACTACCACACACTACCATACAAACATAAAAAAACTCTCATCTAAGAAAAAAAAATGCACAAAATATTCTTTCCTCGTTTCTACGAAAGGTAGAATTTCACAACGATTCAAAAAATGTAAAAATGATCCAGGTGGCAATATCGGGAAATGGAGAATATTCTAAATGACTAAAGTAAAAATCACAATTTTTGAAGAAATGAATCAATTACCACCTTCTGCAAACTGTTTCATCACCTCCTCCATTTGCTGACCATAGCAGTCTTTACACATCCACTCTCTGACAATACAGGAGCAAAAAGATTGAATTATTTGCTACAACCCACTTTTGTGTACTTGTATTGCTGGTGTGTTTGTTGTTGGTGAACTCCCAGTTTCCCCTCCTGAAATACTTCACATCTGACAGTGCATGATTAAGTTTAATGCAGAGCACCACCTTCCATTTTTTCACTACTGCCTCCTCCTGCTTCAAAATTGGGTTATCAATCAATTCACAGGTAAGATTGTGGCAGAAATCCAAGTATGTCCCATATTTTCATTGTCACTTTTTCACCCAAAAAATTGCATGACAAGATACAAGTTCACTTCAATGATTGCAAGCTAGAAAGTAAACATGTGAGTGGCCCAGCATTGTTCAATCCATGTCCCCTCTGGATCTGGTGATGAGTGGCACTGATTACCAGATTTGCTGATGATGTGGCAGTAACAAAAGTGCCGGTCAAATGGTATTACTTATTGAAAGTGTTTGCATTTCAGCTCCATCTCAAGCAGTCCACTTCTTTATAATAATTCTGCAATTTTCACAGGAAATCAAAGTGCCTCAAGTTGCCACCATCTTTGTGGTGTAATTGGGCAAAGATAGATGGTTTCAAATATAGCTAGGAGAAGAGGGACCTTCATTTAGTGCTGTTGCTGAGCCAAAGAGTTGACTAATGAGATTTCACCATCATCAAGTCTTTTTGGGCACAAAGGTGATAGTCCTTTTTAAGTCAAAATCTCAAAAATATGTACTACACTTATTATTATATTTCAGAGATAAAAGCTCAATCTTGGCAAGTAATTAGTGTAAGAGACAATCTGAAGTCAATCCTATTTATGGTCAATCCCAATCCAATCCCTGCTCAACTTTGTCCATTAATTATTTGAAGTGCGAACCCTGTCAGAAGATATTTTTGTCCATCACAGGACCCTTTGTTGAATGAACCATTTTTGCGGGACCCATTGAATATGTCTAAGAGGCCCTAGATCTGCAAAACCCTAGTAGTTGGGGGCCCCAACCCCACAATCCTAGGGTTTGCTTGACCAAGTAGTGTTTATTGGTACAACAATAGCTTCTCACTGGAACTGCGAACCATGCGAGAAGCTTGAATTTAAAATCGTATCAAGGGAAAAAAAGCTTGGGATTGGGACTGACAGTAAACGGGATTGACTTTACTAAAATTAAATCTGATAATTATTTTTCTCGTTTGCAACGTAGTACAGTTTTGTGTTGTAGTATACTTCATCCCTATTAACAAATCTGCACGCACTATCACACAAAAAAGTTTTTTCTGTCCATTTCAGCTGCCTTTGAAGACCATGGCGGATTCCAATCAACACTCGGTCCAATTAGAGGATAAAATTGCAGCCACATGCAGCGACGGAAGTGATTCGCAGTGTAAAAATACCGATGTAATATCGTCATACCAGCAGCAACCCCTTCCCGACGATAAAACTGAAGTATTTGACCAAGACCGGGCTGTCGTCAGGAAGGCGCGAGCAGAAGAAAATTCACCCCATCTCGATCCTTCTCATGAGGGTGTCGCTGCGATCGCAACCGCAACGAAATTTCATTTCTCTGGAAAGGATTCATACTCTGACGGTGTTGACGATGTCATTGCCCCATCGCAAAATGATTTACAACGAACACAACACGGAGAATCCCAACAAATGCACCAAGTCCACGGAGTTGTCGATGCTTCGGTTACACCAGAATCAATAGTATTCTATGTCACAATATTATTTATCGCGATGATATCAGTTTATTCTATTTGGAAGCAAAGAAATCAGAGGAGAAGAAGGAAGAAATGGTTAGAATCTAGTGATGAAGTTCTGAATGCCTTGCGTAGTAATCAATCCCGAAGAGATATTCCTCGAGACGAAACTAAGGATGATGTAGCAACTCCTCTGGAACGCAGCAATGGTATTTCCAATGAATCAACATGCAGAACTATCTCTGATAGCCCTAACGGCATTGACATCGTAAGTAAACAATCATTTGGAAACAGCACAGCCACCACCAAAACAGTAACAACACCCCCACAAAAAAAAAACATTAAAACAAAGAATCAACATGCCCTACCTCCAATCTCTAGCCACATCCGCCAAATACGAGCACTCCAACAGCAAAAATATGCAACCAACATCCAATCTCGCCGCCGAAAACTCAACGAACGTCAACGTATATTACACGACTCCCTACAACATAGTATCGCCGAGGAGGCATACCAACGTCGTCTCACCGTCATGGCCGAAGAACGTCAATTTTTATTGACTGCGACAGCAACAACAACAACAACAACAATAACGTCAACACCACAACATGACAATCAAACCGTCACGCAACCGCCACTGAATCAAGATGTCGAAATGGAAAGAGCCGCATTACTACGTCAGCAAAATTTGGATTATCAAGAGTCTTTGGCTCGCGATCAACAACGCGCAAAAGAGTTCGCACGAAGAAACGGGAGAAAATTAAAAAGAAGAATATTGCTACAAGGCGCCAAAAATCGCTTGCTTTCGGAAGGGGTTGATACATTTGGACTTTTGGAGGAAAGTCGTCAAGTAATCGATAGTAATGGAGGAGTGGAAGCAAATTCCAAATCCTCAACCGGACGTATGGTCCGAATTCGATTGCATTTACCTTCCGGGAAGAGGGTGCAGGGGATATTTGATTCGTTCAATGTTGTCGGTTTGGTGTATGATCTTGCATTGGTGGCATTGGATAAAGAGGAATTGTTGTCAAATGAAGAACATGAGAATGATGTCGACTCGATTGCAGAGAATGAAGGCGAAGAAAATCCAAACGATTTTGCCAAAGCTATTCCAATGGACAATACATGTGATTACTGCCATGTACAGAGCGAGTGGAAGGAGTTGTTTCCACAATTTTCGATTTTGCATACTATGCCCAGACGTAAGCTTGATGACTTAGTTATCACGCTGAAGGAATGCGGATTGACTTCGAGCGTCATGCTGATGGTTGCAGTCGAATCAGATTGATAATGGTTGCAATGGTTGCTTCGAGGAAAGATGAATGCACGATGGGCCCAATCCAAACAGCTTTTTTACCTTTAACTGATAAGGTAATGTTGCATGAAGTATTGTAGTATTTGTTCTTCGCAGAACGTATATAAGAGAGGTGAAAGTACCAATGCTCAAAAAGTTTCTGAGGACCCCTAATCTGAAATGAATCATAGGCTCACATGATATTATTATCTTTTCTCTTAAAAAGCCAAAAAAAACAGGCAATATGGAAGAAAAGCAGAGGGAGAAAATAACCACTCATACTGAGTAGGTGCAAGTTTAATATGGGATTTGGTGTGTTGCATTTTTGTGACAAATTTTACCAGGTCTTGAAAAGTTCTTTTGTGCCAACGGCTGTTTTACATTCACAATGAATTTTCTGCTTTTCTCCATTGTGATCCAAATCTACCTACCACGCCCATTCATGCACCTCCTGACAGAAACCAAAAAGATTTAATCTTATCCCACCACGCCTTGGGATGGCATCTGTGTTTTTGGTTGGGACAGAAGCATGTATCACAGCAGAAATGAAAATGATTCAATGTAACATTAGTAATTGGTGATGTCACAGTGAAAAATTATATATGAATAAATGATTTAATTTAAAATCAAGTTTTTTACTCATCATCAAATTGCTTCAGAATGTTATTTTGTTCATTCTAGTGTCTGTTGAATTGTTCAAACAATTTGAAGGCATGGGCAAACCAGGTGTAGGATGCAATCATGGACAGATGTAATCACCAGCAAAACTATGTAACAAAATAAAGGTCCTGTGAGTGTTCTGTGATGGGAATGTAGATCCAGTATGGGGGTGATGGCCTTTAACATAATTACACCCATAGATTTACAAGTTTTCCTGTTGTGCAATATTATTCTGTTCCAGAAGAATGATTTCCATTTTAAAATGGAGCCTGTTATAGAGAACCATCAACATTATAATTTTTGAATCCTCCATATCTTGAGGATTTACAGGGGTGCTTGAAACTTAAATTGAATTCCCCATTCAATGAACTCAATTATGCAATCTGGTGACCAAGCATTTGGTTTCATAAACAAACATAAGAGATTTAAAAAGGTTTGAGAAAAAATCCATCAGTGAGGAAGTAATATTTTTGTCCATATATCCAATTGTAGGGTTGCTAAATGACCTATTCATATAGTTCAAAATTGATAAACAAGTGTAGCTTATAAATAAGAAACCATTTTAGCCTAAAACATTCCAGGTATAGTACACAGAATATTACATCATATTGAAGACATGATTCATTGCTAAAAAAGTCACAAAAAATCATTTTGTGTTTTGTGTTAATATTTCTCAGTGATAACTTAACAATCACATTTTTTATTTTTTATTTTGTTTGGGTTTCAAACATTCATGACATGTTTTTGTGATTTTATTTCATAGCTTTAATTTCGATTTGAGTTCTTAATATTGTTGATATTATTCATCAATGCATATTTCAATATCAATATCACAAAACAGGTTTTATTTTCATTTTTTCTGAACTTCCCGTGTAGTGAATATTAAATACATCCTGGGTTATTCCTAGAATGCAGTTGATATATATTATCTGTAACTGTGCCATTGATTCTACATTTGATAGAAAAAACATGTAATGACTATCAATTAGTTCATTTCTACACTTTGTGGGAAAAGTCTACAATTTTAAATATAGTATTATTAACTTCATTATTGTGATATACCCAAGTTTTGAAGATCTATATGTTAGAAAAATGAAAAGGAGGGTACAGAACTAGAGGACAAGATGGAAAGGATAAGAGAAGGATTGGGAAAGCACATGGCATGTGCTAATTTTTTCACCACACTGCAGCCAGATAGGAGGAACGGGAATCCACAAAAATGAGTCATAGGAATTTAGTTGAGGCACAACTGGGCTTAAAACTATTCCTCTCAGATATCAATGCAAGAATAATGGAATTTTAAGTATGATTACACTGTGTGGGCTCCCAAAATGGTAAGGTGTGCTTGGCACTGTTTCATTGTAATGAAAAAAGTCATATTGTAATAAATTAAATGTTTGATTGTTCTAATTTGCTTTTACATGAATTCATGTGTCTGTTAAAAAAATTGTATCTTATCATTCTTATTACCCTGAAACAGTTGAGAAACTCCATTTCAAATTATCATTAGCAATAATATACTAAAATATTAGTTCTATACTTTATTATTTCACTCTTACATGACTTTGAAGTAATTTTGAGTACTTTGCACTTCATTAGTGATATTAGTGTGTTATTGCAAATGTTACCAGGTAACAGTAATTAACCCTGAAAAATGTTGCTGTTCTGGGGGGTATTCTTCATCACTTCATTGTAATACTGTGTTAGTAGACAATTTACCTCCAAATTTTTGATGGGAAAAGGGGTAACAAACAACACAGGTCTCTAGAAGAAATCTATAGAAGAAAATTATGAACTATTTTAGCTTTTATCAGCTTGAATGCTTTGTCCATTTCATCCATCAGAAGGATGATCCAGACTTGCTAAGGGGTGAGGGGGAGCAAGAGTGTGTAGGTGTTTTGGTGATATGTGTTGGTGATAATTGATAATACCAAGGATGACACATTTGTATTTGATTTTTGAGATGATGTCTCTCTTGATATCTTCTGTTTTCTCGTGCAATCATGCCAATAAGTTTCCTGAATGGTCTATTCCCATTCGAGTGGGTTCATTGTGAAGCCATTGGCTTCAAGGCAATGTAATATTTTGTCAAGTGATACTGTCAAAATAGACTTAGTGTGTTCAATATTGTGAATGACTTCTTCAATAACTTGTTGTGCAAAGTCTGGGACCATTTAAATTTCATATGCAACCGATTGTCCATTGTATTTGTATTGGCTGCATGGCATGATAATGATTCAAGGCCTATGAATTTCTTCATCGTACAGGCCTTGGAACTGGCCAAGGATTCGATATGTAGATTGTTGTTGGCAGGGATAGTTTGATTATTACATGAAATAGTCCAAGAGTTAATTATATTTTTAGAGGCTCTCGAGTCCAATAGAACAGAAAGATTTTTCGCCAAAATGGGACAAATGAACTTGCATGTGTCAATGTGTCAGGCATATAAGGGTTGCAATCTTGATCAGTGGTTGGTTCAAGAGTAGTGTTGATATAAATATTTTGGGGTAAAATTTGGTTGTAGTTCATGGACAGTAAAGGTTTGATACTATGTCAAGTAATAGGTTGGAATGAATCATGCTTTTGTTGAGTTATTGAGCATGAAATCAATGGAGTCAACTTGATCTAATCTTGGAAATGCATGATGCATTTGTGGAAAACTGAGGCTGGCCTAATGTGTCTTGGTTTTGCATTTGCTGCAAGTGACATTGTGATCATTAGTGTACCATTCTTTATGCACTTTCCAGTTGCTCTTGGTTATGTGAATGAAGTGATTGAGATTGTCATTTTGGTTATTGTTCATGGTATATAAGGGTAAGTTGGTTTACATTGGCGATGCTGGTATTGGAATCATATGCCATGATGATAGTTGAGACAAAAATGGCCATTCTTTTGAAGATCTTTGGTCAATATGTCAACTTCAAATGACATGACACGGTTGATCATGATTTCTATGGGGATTACTCACAAATGTTGAGATGTTCATAGTGTTTGTATTGTTGTATCAAAGTCATTGACCATGGACCAAACTAGGAATTGGAGTCAAAGTTCATGGTGGATGTGACATAATCAGGAGGAACCTTGGGTTGGCTTTTCAATCTTGATCACAGGTTGTTTGGAGGTTGCAATGATGCTTGGTGTCAGGTATAGTAGTGACAGTGGTCACATCTGGTTTGACATAGCACATAGACAATTATGGTAACATGGTCATGTCAAAAACATGAACAAGAGCTCCTGGAGCTAATGAAGTCATGATTGTACCTGTGGCCACAAGAAAAGCTAAAAGAGAAGCCATGATATTGTCAATAACCATAATATGTGACAGATGTGCTTGGTGGGGAGGTAAGAATGATTGTGTGAGACATTGTTCTGATTTCAACCCTCATGTCAATGGGATAGAGGTTTGGGGTTGCAATTACCTTTTTACAGGGTGCCAAAATTGAGCACACTCTGCACACCTATGGCAGGTTTGTCACACTCAAAAAAGTCCCATTTGGTAACATGGATTGTGTTTCAAAACATAGATGTGGATGATTTTATAGGTGCAGTATTGATTAAATGCAAGTAATTGTATGGGAGACAGGTGTTGCAAGCTGAAAAACTACTGGCATGAACAGTGTCAGTGGGGGGGGACTCATTGGGAACACATGAGCTATTGTTGTGGCAAGATCCATGAAAACCAGCTTCTTTGGGTTTGTCCCTGCACATTGGGTATGAGAGGCTTTGAGATTGTACTAATCTTAAAAGTAATCCAAAAAATTGGAGGCCTTGAGCAATTAAATGTTGAAAGATAATTTGCATGTCCAACATATTTGTCAATTTGGGATTGAAGAAACGAATGAAAAACAAACAATTATTTTTTGTCTTTGCAAAGCCTCCAAATGCAATGTCGCAAACTTTGCTTTCATGGCAATTTTAAAGCAAACAAGGCAATAGATAGCAGACACTGTTGCAAGTTTCTTGGAGTCTCAAATATTTAAAAGAGAAATGCATCACCAGCTACAACAGCATAGTCCTGAGATTCAACAAGGTTCAATTATTTGATTTGGACTGGTGAAGGTGTTGTCTTTCTAATTTCCATCCTTATCACTGAGGGCTTTAACCTTACATGTGGTGCAATCCCAGTAGTCTTCAATGAAAAATAATTTTGTCACAGGTTCATTTTTCTTGATTGTAAAGGTAAAAAAATACTTTCAACAACATTGTCAAAATGGCAATATACATATTAGATGTAGTTGTTGAAATCACCAACTCTACCACCGTTTTGAGAGATCAAGAGGGTTGTCTTGCAAGGTTATATATGTAAGGCCTTTCATTGAAAAAGTGCCATCACTAGGGGCTAGGAGTGCACAAGGGGGTTAAGGTTTGCTTCAAATATTTGAAATTAGTGACAACATGCCAGTGACCTATTCAACTCACAGTTATGATATTATGACTAGATTTTTCCCATAGGATTGACAAATTACTTGTGATAAACCCAAGTTTTGAGGAACACTATTTTAGAATTATGAAAAAATGGGTACTGAACTAGAGGACATCATGACAAAAGAAGGGTAGAGACAATTTCCTGGAATGTGCTCATGAATCATGACATCATGAAACCACAGACAGAATAAAGGTATGTAAATCCAATAAGAAGTATTCCTGTGAATCCAGGTGAGGCACAACTGCAAATGACAGTGGGATAGCCGTTCCTGGTGAAGACTTGACCTCATAATGCGGCCAGATTTCCAAGTATTACCAATAATACATCTTCAAGCTGAAAAATTTGTTTAGAAAAATTCATAGAGATAGTAAGCAAACAATGAACAAAGTGGCAAAAAGTCAAAATTTTGTATGTAACTCACAGAAAATATTTCATTTTACAAAGCGATCAATATCTGTTTTGATAAATGTTTATGGCCTTTTGATATTTGCTGATATATATTTCACATGTTTGATTATTTATTCAATAATAATAAACTCTCTAGAGCTGTAATTGTAATTTAATCAGTTAATTGTTTTTTATATTTTGGTGAAACTAATGACAAGTACTTTTTATTTTCTATTTTGTTGATTGTTCTGTTTTTAGTGTGTTGGTTCACAATTTCAGGGCGCAAACCCTATTCAAGTTTTGATGCATGTCAAACAAGATATTGTTAGTTACTAGACAATATGCTACTGTGCTAACTACATGCAGTCATTTTTGACAATTCCTTCAATGGTGGTTCTTACAGTGCCAACTAGTTTTTGTTGTCTATATCACAGCATTACATGCATTAGTGTAATATTAATGAATGATATTCTGTCAATACCCACTCTGATTCCATTTATTTTTTACTCCCTCTAAATTTGTCATTTCTGTAGAAAATCCACATTTCTTTTCCATATCTATAATCATACCTACTATTTCTCTATCAAAATCCAACAAATATGTTTGGATATTGAAGCTTTGATGGTTGTTAGCTGAAGGGATTTAAAATTATTGAAAGCTTTGTGTATGTTTCTGAACTGTGTATTTACTTAATCATGTGATTGTTCATTCCTCATACAGTTGATTGTGACAGGTTTGTCATTCTAAGTTATAATTGAAAGGCATGGTCATTCTTGGTAGCTGTGGGGTTGTTGGATTTCTGTGATGGATTGTCTAGGTTTTAAAATGTTTGCTAGTCATGTTGTTTGTGTTGTTACAAGGCAATTGGTAATTTTTTGTTTATTTAATCTAGTCATTCCATTATAGGCCATTCTTTATGCTTGCTGACTTAGGATCATTGATTGTTGTGCAAGTGTACACATCTGGATGCTACATAAATCCACATAATGAGAATTTTTTGCATGGTAATCACATCAACCACTTTCAAACAAAATGTCATTTTCCATTTGTTCTTTGCCACAAATCTATCTGCAACAATATTTAGCATTTGTTCAATATCCTACGCTCTATTATGGGGTGTGTGTATGATCTTATATGTTACATACTGGGAATACCATCTGTTGGTGAATTTGGAAAGGGAGAATAATGTTTGACAACCTATAATTTGGAATTCAATCTGTGAATTGATTCTTCAAACAATATATTTTGTTAATTCATAAAAAAACTTGATGCAACCCTAAATCCAAAGGGTTTTTGACATCAATTTGGTTGTTTTCAATTATCTAATTATTGCATTCATCTTTGATTGTGCAACTACACTTGGTAAATCTCCCAAAAAATATTATGATTTTGACACTGTATTTCTTCTCATCTCAAATATATTACTCTTATAGAATGTGATTCTTCCATGTAATACTCATTCATCATTAGGACAACTTCTTTAAGGCCATGGCTAATACTTGTTGTACAGGTGCAGATGATTGATAAGATTCAATGGGGGACAACAGAATAGTGTCAAGATGATGGTATTCATTTATTTGAATACCATACTGTCATTAGTCATGTTGGTTAAGCAGATACAGTTCTAACAGGTCCCTGACAGCTGCATTCTCACAAGGAGTCATGATTTTGTCAAGAACCCATCAAGAATTGTCTTGGGGCCACTTGATGATGTTTCAAAATCAACTTTCCATGGACTGTTGTAGTAATAAATACTGAGTTTTGTAGAACCCTTGGTGTAGTTGGGACAAATCTTTCAATCAAAGAGGGACCATACCTTGCTCCTTTTTCTTTGTTGAGAAGAGAGCACCACTTTTGGTGGAGTTTCTTGAAGTCATTGTGGCAATTTTGATGTTGCTTGAGGAAACAATGTTACTTCTTCTGGGCTTTTTCTCTAGCATTGACAGCAAAGCATGCATGGGCTAGAAGGTCATATTTGTTTAAGAGGTCAACTTGGATCTGGATCTCTAGCATTGCCCAATATGGTAATCTCTTTGGATCATTTGAATTTCCAGAGGAAACTCTCTTCCCCATGGTTTGTTGGGGGCCTCTCACAAGAGAACCCCTTGTCTTTGGGGCAGTGAGAATTATAAGAATCTAAGAAACGTCTTAAAACCAAGCAGGAGTACTTTTGGGTTGTTGATCTCCACTATCAAGACCATCACTTGCATCCAAACATTCACCAAGATAGGAGTCTGGCAAAGGTATAGCAGTAGGATAACTTGCAAATGTGTCCTTTGAAAATCCTTGCGGGCAGTGATCTCAGAGACAGGGGCATCATTATGCACCTTTGTAACCATACTTGGCATCAATGCAACAGGTGTGGATAATATTTGGACCAGAGGGGATTTGGCTCTTGAGTGTTCCTTCTTTGGGCTAGAATTGTGGGAGAGATCATGGTCTTGTCCCTAACCTAATTTGTTGTCATCATGAATGTAAAACACATTGTCACAAGAGGAATGTCTTGAACCACAAAAGCAGGTTTCTGAGCAATCATGACGTTTGACATAATAATTCTGGTCTCTGTAGTTGCAAGGAGCTAGCGTGCAGTTGCAATCACAACAACAGCTTCTTGAGCAGGAACAACAACAATCATTTCCACCATGGGCACATTCACTGGCTTGTGGGGCTTGATCTTGAGGGCAATTGGTGGATGAGTCTGCGGCTTGCAATAGTCTGGATGGTTTCAGTTGTGACAGGTGCAGGATTGCCACACCATGTTGTATCCATTGATTTTACACATTCATCATTAATTTTCCTGACAAATACACTTGGAATTATGGTCATGGTCATTGCCCAAAGAGTTTTAGTGGTAAGCAGTGGCACATTCCTTGTTGGCGGCATCGTTCTCTTAGTTAGCATCCTTGCATTCTCTTTTTTTGGCGCCTCACATTTGCATTGTTCACAAACAGGTTGGTCTGTTGAGTGACATATTTGGAAGAAGTCCAAGAACTTGTCCATAGCCATCTTGTTGTACTGTTTCTACTGCTGGATAAACACATTACAATGTTGGCAAAGATGACATTGTACAAAAGGAGAATTTTCTCTTTTTCTCCAATTCTCAACTTTGAGATCATCATACAACTTGAAGAGAACCTTG
>JACCDI010570095.1_pt1 | contig 13560 bp, 13 predicted proteins | sample 7442791 | NCBI WGS metagenome assembly JACCDI01 (sample SAMN15323434, study PRJNA562643) | freshwater metagenome | isolation source: river surface water | place: USA:Blue River Watershed | collected 2017-08-15
AGAAGGTGCCGCTTGGTATTCGACCAAAATTTCAAAAAAATCATCATTGTTTGGATGATGACGATACGCCGATACAAATCCGTTTTCAGCATTATCAAAAATATTCATAAAACCCGTATGAAGCGCCAAACCAGCACGTAAAATCGAGCATAAAACCACATTGTCAGCAACGGTTGTGGTGTGTTTAATGCCAAGCGGCGTTTGAACGTCAATGTTTTTGTATTCCAATGTTTTGCTCAATTCATACGCCATAATTTCACCAATTCGTTCGATATTTTTGCGAAAACGCATACTGTCGTTCTGAATCGCAACATCGCGAATCTGAGCTAAAAAATGATTTAAAACACTATTGTTTTCCGATATGTTGTGGATGCGCATTGGATGAAAAATTAAATAGGAAGGTAAAAGTATAAAAACTATCTTTGCAAAAAAATTTTACCTTTATGTTTTCTAAATTTGCCTATTCGATATTTGAACAAAGTATTAAGGATTACCATGTTCAAGATAATGTTGATCAACCGATTAACAATCCTTATCCAAAAGATCAAATCGAACATTTATTGTATTTCAAAAATTGGATCGACACGGTTCAGTGGCATTTTGAAGATATTATTCGTGACCCAAATATAGACCCAGCAGCAGCTTTAGTTTTAAAAAGAAGGATCGATGCTTCCAATCAAGAACGCACCGATATGGTAGAATACATTGACAGTTATTTTCTTCAAAAATATGCTCATGTTGTAGTAAAACCATCCGCAAAAATCAATTCCGAAAGTCCAGCTTGGGCTATCGATCGTTTGTCGATTTTAGCTTTAAAAATTTACCACATGAATGAAGAAGCTACTCGTACCGATGCTTCACAAGATCACAGAGATAAATGTCAGGCAAAATTGAATATTCTTTTAGAACAAAGAACCGATTTGTCTTCTGCCATCGATGATTTGTTAACTGATATTGAAAATGGCGATAAATTCATGAAAGTATACAAACAAATGAAGATGTACAACGACGACGATTTGAACCCGGTTTTGTATCAAAACAAAAAATAATTCTACCGACACATTTTGTCAAAAACGAATAAACATATAGCCGTCATTCGACTTTCTGCCATGGGCGATGTTGCAATGACGGTTCCTGTTATTTTAGCCTTAACCAGACAACATTCGAACCTTAGAATTACAGTAGTTTCGCGGCCTTTTTTTAAACCCATTTTTGAACGTATTCCCAATATTCAATTTCTTTCCGTTCATACACAACACCAACACAAAGGTATTTTAGGCTTATTTCGGTTGTACCGCGATTTAAAACAACTTAAATTAGATCAAATTGCCGATTTACACAACGTTTTACGTTCCAAAGTCATTCGGAATTTATTCGCTCTTGGTGGAAAAAAAGTAGCTTTTACAGATAAAGGAAGAGCCGAAAAAAAAGCACTTACTAGTTTAAAAAGCAAAGTGTTCCAACCTGTAAAACCCATGATTGATCGCCATTTGGAAACCTTCGCACAATTGGGTTATTCGATTGATATGAGTCAGCCGAATTTTCTATCTCAAGAAGCCATTCCATTCAAAGCTCAGAAAATTTTAGGCGAAAAAACTAAAAAATGGATCGGAATTGCGCCTTTTGCTCACTACGAAAGTAAAACTTATCCGTTTGATTTGATGGAAAAAGTGGTTGATGAATTAGCTCAAAATCAATCGGTACAACTTGTTTTTTTTGGAGGAAAAAACGACTCCGATTTAATAAAGAAACTCACAAAAGATCATAAAAATTGCTTCAATTTTTCGGGAATAATCTCCTTCGAAGAAGAACTTCAACTCATCTCCAATCTCGATGTTATGCTTTCGATGGACAGCGGAAACGCACATTTAGCGGCTATGTATGGAGTTCCAACCATCACACTTTGGGGCGCGACGCATCCGTTTACGGGTTTTGCTCCGTACCATCAACCACTTGAAAATTGTTTGGTTTCTGATCGTCAAAAATATCCTCTTTTACCTACTTCTATTTATGGAAACAAAAAAGTAGAAGGTTATCAAGATGCTATGCGTACCATCAAAGTTGAAGATGTGGTGGAAAAAATAACGACTGTACTTTACAAATAAATCCGCTCATCGCGGCAACGCTCTAAAATGTAATTTTTCAGATTCGAGATGGTGGCTTGATAGTTGGGAGCTTCAAAGCCAAAACGCTCGTGTTCCATTTGCTCTTTTTCGATGGCGTTGCAACCTTTGATTACTTCTTTAAGCATATCAAGCATAATGAGTTCTTTGTTGTTGTCTTTCTCAAATTGAAAATCTACCAGTTGATCCTCCAATTGCTCACAATACTCCAAAAGCTCCTGAACTTCGGGTTCGTCCAAAAGATCTTGTGCTTTTTTAAAAATATCGAACTTGTTTTTCATTTCCAATTACAATATCAATTGCAAAAATCAAAATCAATTTTAAAATCTGAAATCAAAAATCGTTAATCAACAATCTTCAATCTAAACATTATCAAAATCAACAAAAATTTCATTGGATGTTGGATGCGCTTGACAGGTCAAAATCAAACCATCGGCCACTTCTTTATCGGTTAAAATGGAATTCTTTTTCATTTCGGCTGTTCCTTTAGAAATTCGAGCTAAACAACTGCTGCAAATTCCACCTTGACACGAATACGGAGCATCAATTCCTTGTTTCAGAGCAGCTTCCAACAATGTTTGTTTCTGACTCATTTCGAAAGTGGTTTCTTCATCGTCTACTAAAACCGTAATTTTTGTATGACCATTTCCAGAACTTGCTGCGGTATTTTCTTCGGAAGAAGAAGTAGAAAACAATTCAAATTTGATGTTCTTTTCAGCCACATTATGTTCTTTCAAGACATTTGAAACCAAATTGATCATTTCTTCTGGTCCGCACAAATAGAACTTGTCAAACTCTTTTTCCTTGTGTTTATTGTTCAACACAAAATTGACATTGGCTTTGTCGATTCGGCCAAAAAGTTCGCCTTCCACCTTGGTTTGACTGTATACGTAATGAACAAAAAAACGACCAACGTATTTCAGTTGTAACTCGTGTAATTGGTTATGAAAAATGGTCTCGTTGGGCGTTTTATTTCCGTACACCAAAACAAAAGTACTATTGGGCTCATTTTCTAAAACCGATTGAAGAATGGACATGACTGGCGTAATTCCACTTCCAGCTGCAAATCCGGCGTAATTTTTTTGTCGATCAGCGTTGGGTTCGAAAGTGAATTTCCCTTCAGGAACGCCAACTTCCAACAAATCACCCGCTTTTAAATTTTCGTTAGCAAACTTAGAAAAATGTCCGTTAACCACTGATTTTATTGAAATTCTCAATTCGCCACTGTTTGGAGAGGAACAAATCGAATACGCTCTTCTGATTTCTTTTCCGTCTAAAGTCAACTTTAAGTTAACGTATTGACCAGCAACAAATTGATACGCTGATTGCAATTCGTTTGGAACTGAAAACGCTACAGAAATAGCATTAGGAGTTTCTTTTTTTACTTCTTTAATCTGTAATTTATAAAATGATGACATGGATTTCTATTTTTGACAAAGGTAAGAAATACGACCGATTTAATAATTACAGAAAGTTTGAAAAAACCTGTAACAAAACCTTTCGATTGTAAACTAATTTGCAAACCAAAAAACCATCCTCTATGTTCAAACATTTCATCAGACTCGAATGGAAAGCTTTTTTTCGCTCAGCGTCGTTAGGAACCAATATTGCTATGAAGGTAATAATGGGTTTTGTTGCCGTTTATTTCATACTGATTTTTTCAGTTGCAGGAGTTTCAGTGTATTATGTTTTGAAAGAAAAACTGAATTTAGATCCAATGTTAACGGTAAATAAATTCATGATTTACTATTTGGCAGTAGATTTATTGATTAGGTATTTTCTCCAAAAAATGCCGGTTATGAATATCAAACCATTACTGCATTTACCCATTAAACGAGCCACAATCGTTCATTTTACTTTAGGAAAAACGGCTTTGTCTTTTTTCAATTGGACGCACGCATTTTTCTTTGTTCCGTTTACCATTGTAGCATTAATTGACGGCTGTTCAAGTACAATTTTACTGTGGCATTTGGGGATAATGGCTCTGATTTACTGCAGCAACTTTTTGAATATTATCATCAATAATAAAGACAGTATTTTTTATAGTGTTTTAGCAGTTTTTGCAGGTTTCGCTCTGGCACAATACTATCAAGTTTTTGATATTACCAATTACACAGTTTCATTTTTTCAGTCGATGTACACTACTTCTTATGTGTTCATTTTACCCATTCTAGCTCTTGTTGGATTGTATTATTCAGCCTTCACTTATTTTAAAAACCATTTGAATTTAGACGAAGGATTGGCTAAAAAAAGCGATTTAGCCAAAACAGAAAACTACACTTGGTTGAACCAATTTGGTACGTTGGGCACTTTTTTGAAAAACGACATCCGATTATTAAGAAGAAACAAACGCTCCAAAACTACATTGATTATGAGTGTTGTATTCGTTTTTTACGGATTGTTGTTCTTTACCAACTCTATTGAAGCCTACAACAATCCTGCGATGAAAGTGTTTGCCGGAATTTTTGTTTCAGGCGGATTTTTATTCACCTTTGGGCAGTTCGTTCCGAGTTGGGACAGCGCATATTACCAGTTGATGATGAGCCAAAATATTCCGTACAAAGAATACATCAAATCCAAATGGTGGTTGATGGTTATTGGAACGGTTATTTCTACCATTTTGGCCTCGTTTTACTTGTTCTTTGGTTTGCACACTTACTTAATAGTTGTTGTGGCGGCGATTTTCAATATCGGAGTCAATTCACATCTAGTAATGTTGGGCGGCGCTTTTGTAAAAACTCCTATCGATTTGACTACTTCTAAACAAGCCTTTGGAGATAAACAAGCTTTTAACATGAAAACGATGTTAATTGCGGTTCCCAAAATGGCATTGCCCATGATTTTGTATGCTGCGGGATATTATATTTTTTCACCCAATATTGGATTGCTTTTTGTGGCTTTGGCTGGAGTTTTAGGATTTGCTTTCAGAGATTATATGTTCACTAAAATCGAAAAAATTTACAAAACCGAAAAGTACGCTACTATTGCCGCTTACAAACAAAAAAGCTAATTACTAATCACTAATTACTACACAAAATGATACACGCAAATAATCTCACAAAAACCTATACAAACGGAGTTACCGTTTTAAACATCAACAACCTTGAAATTCCAAAAGGACAAAGTTTTGGGTTGGTTGGAAATAACGGAGCAGGGAAAACAACTTTTTTCAGTCTGCTACTCGATTTAATTCAACCATCAACCGGAAGCATTACCAATAACGGTGTTCAAGTAAACACAAGCGAAGCATGGAAACCATTTACTGCTGCGTTCATCGATGAAAGTTTTTTAATTGGATATTTAACTGCCGAAGAATATTTTTATTTTATTGGCGATTTACGAGGTCAAAACAAAGCCGATGTTGATGCTTTATTGGCCAAACACGAAGAATTTTTTAACGGAGAAATTCTTAACAGCAAAAAATACCTCAGAGATTTATCCAAAGGGAACATGAAAAAAGTAGGAATTATTGCCGCTTTAATCGGAAATCCTGAAGTGGTTATTTTAGACGAACCGTTTGCCAACTTAGACCCAACCACAGTCAATCGTCTGAAAAAAATCATCAAAGAATTGGCCGATGATCCGAATGTTACCGTTTTGGTTTCTTCTCACGATTTGGTTCATACCGTTGAGGTTTGCAATCGAATTGTAGCTTTACATTTAGGCGAAGTAGTGAAAGACATTCAAACTTCTCCTGAAACTTTGAAAGAATTGGAAGCCTTTTTTGCCGTTTAGCGATTTTAAAAGAATCCGTTGTAAGTCCACAGTTCGTTTATTTGAAAAACAAGCTGTGGGCTTTTGGCATCTGCTACTCACGCAAAAAAACGACATTTTTTTTCGACATATCAAAAAGAAACGTATTTTTACCCGTTAGTTATACTAAAATTGACTTTTGAGAGTTAATACTAAAAACGTTTTTTACATTGAAAACCATTACATCCAGACACTTATTACTTGGAGCGCTGCTTATTTTTTTAGTTGCTTGTTCAACCAAAAAAAATAACTTTTTAAGCAGAAATTCACACGCTCTTAGCACCAAATATAATATTTTATATAATGGCGGAATAGCCTTAGATAAAGGTGTTGCCGATTTAAAAACCACCTACAATGACAATTTTTGGGAATTGCTTCCTGTAGAACGAATGCAAGTTTCTAAAGACGCCATGCTTCCGGGTCAAACGCCAAATCCGAATTTTGAACGCGCCGAAACCAAATCGGTAAAAGCCATCCAAAAACACTCGATGAATATTGATGGTTCAGAAAAAAACCCACAAATGGACGAAGCACATTTGATGTTGGGAAAAGCAAGATATTACGATCAACGATTCATTCCAGCTTTAGAAGCATTCAACTATGTTCTTTATAAATACCCAAGTAGCGACAAAATTTATGAAGTAAAAATTTGGCGCGAAAAAACCAATATGCGTCTGGAAAATGACGCTCAAGCGATAACTAATCTCAGAAAATTATTAAAAGAAATCAAATTTAAAGATCAGATTTTTGCCGATGCGAATGCTACTTTGGCTCAGGCATTCTTAAATTTAGAAGAAAAAGACAGCGCGATTGCCAAATTGAAAATTGCCACTGAGTTCACTAAAGAAAACGAAGAAAAAGCGCGCTACCGTTTCATTTTAGCACAATTATACGATCAACAAGGAAAAAAAGACAGTGCTTTTGCTGCTTATCAAGAAGTAATTGAAATGAACCGCAGATCGCCAAGACAATACGTAATTCAATCGCACATCAAACAAGCACTTCAGTTTGATTATGCTTCAGGCGATACTTTAGCTTTTGTAAAAAAATACAAAGACTTGTTGGAAGATCGAGAAAACCGTCCGTATTTGGATTTTCTAAACCACCAAATGGGACTGTTTTACGACAAACAAAACAACCACAAACAAGCCATCAAATACTACAACATTTCGCTGAATTCGAAACCAAAGGACAATTATTTAATTGCTTCTAATCACAGAAATTTGGCCGACATTTATTTCAAAAAAGCAAAATATGTAACAACAGGTAAGTATTTTGACAGTACATTGGCGGTTTTAGATCCACGTTCGAGAGAATTCAAACTCATTTCTAAGAAAAGAGAAAATTTAGAAGATGTAATCAAGTTTGAAGGAATCGCTCAACGCAACGACAGTCTTTTAAAAATGGCAAAAATGTCTCCTGCTGATAAAGAAGCGTATTTTAAAGATGTTATTGCAAAACTAAAAGAAGAAGATAAAAAACTCAAAGAAAAATTAGCTCAAGAAGAAGAGGGTAGAAATGCTGACAGTCCATCGATAAATCTTTTTGATAATGTAAAAGGTGGCGACACAAAACCACAAGCTCTTGGTCCGAAAGCAGGAAGTTCGGCAGAATTCTATTTTTACAACCAGACAACGGTTGCTTATGGGCGTAATGAGTTTGCCAAAAAATGGGGAAAAAGAACACATGACAATAATTGGAGGTTATCGAGTTTACAAAAGTCCACAACCAATGATGTAGAAGATGAAGATGAAAAAGACAACAAAGATGTAGTTGAAAAAGAAGAACCTCGTTTTACAACAGAATACTATCTAAAAGATTTGCCATCTTCTCAAAAAGACTTAGACAGTATTGCTAAAGAACGAAACTTCGCTTATTACCAATTGGGAGTCATTTATAAAGAGAAATTCAAAGAATACAAATTGGCAGCAAGTAAGCTAGAGACTTTGCTCGAAAATAATCCCGAAGAGCGATTAGTGTTACCAGCAATGTACAATTTGTATAAAATCTACGAGATTATTGATCCAGTTAAGGCTTTGGCAATGAAATCCAGAATTATTTCTGAACACCCAAATTCGCGTTATGCTCAGATTTTAAATGACAATAAAGTGGAATTGGAATTAGGCAAACCCGAAGTTGTTTATGCTAATTTGTATAAAGATTTTGAATCAGGATTGTTGCTAGAAAGGTTCGTAAATACCGATATGTCAGTCGTTAAAATTACTGGCGATGAAATGCTGCCAAAATTTGAACTGCTCAAAGCACAACTCATAGGGAAATTATTTGGTTTAGCCGAATACAAAAAAGCACTCAATTTTGTAGCATTGACTTATCCAAACAGTCAAGAAGGGAAAGAAACGGAGAAATTCATAACTGCTAAAATCCCAATGTTGGAAGCTTTGTATTTTGATGACGAAGTACCAACCAGTTGGAAAATCATATACCAACCAAAGAGTTTGGTGGAGAAAGACAACAAAGTTTTATTAGACAAACTTAATAAATTGGCTAAAGAACGCACGATTGAAAAACTGACTGTATCTACCGATGTGTATACAATGGATAGAAATTTAATTGTGGTACACGGAATAACATCAAAAGAAAATGCAAAAGGATTGTCTCAGGTTTTAAAAGAATTTAAAGAGTACAAAATTAACGATCCAGCGGTTATTATTTCAAGTGAGAATTACAAAATCGTTCAGATTTTCAAAAATTTAGACGAATACATTGCGGGCGTTGGACCAAATTTTGAACCAAAACAAAAACCAACAATTGTATTACCTAAAGAGGAAGTTAAAGTTGAGAAACCGAAGGCAATTAGAGAGCAAAAGCCAGATGAGGTGAGAGAAAATTCTTCCAAAGGTGATATCAAGAATGAAACCAAAGGGTTTGATGTAAAAGGTCAAGACAAAGGCAATGAAAAAGGAGATGATCCGGGCAATATGATGATGCCACCATCAATGAATAGCCAGCCAAAAAGAGGATAAAAAATGTTTCAAAAAAGTCAAAAATCATATACCGATTTACTCGGAAAAACCAATAGAATTGTAGAAGGAACATCAATAAACGGGAACATCATTTCTCCAGCTGATTTCCGATTAGACGGACATTTAATCGGTAATTTCCAAACCAAAGGGAAATTAGTTATTGGTCCAGCCGGATTAGTTAAAGGCGATATTGTTTGTAAAAACGCTGACATAGAAGGAAGGTTTGAAGGCAAAATTCAGGTTTTAGAAACACTCAATATCAAATCAAAAGCTGTAATTATAGGCGATGTGGTTTGTGGTAAACTTTCCGTTGAACCTGGAGCCGAGTTCAGTGCTACTTGTGTGATGAAAAACATCCAGAAATCGCATTCTAATGAACAACACACCGAAGAAAAAGCCCAATAAATGGTTGGTTTTAATCAATATTCCTATTCAAATGGGAGTAGTGATTTTTCTTTTTTCTAAAGGCGGAAGTTGGCTCGATGAACACTATCCCAATTCGCATAGTATTTTTGTAAAAGTCTTTACCTTATTAGGTGTAGCAATTTCGTTTTACAATCTGAATCGTCAACTTAAAGATTTGAATTCATAATTAATTTATTCTAAGCAAATGAAATCAGTTGAGTACAAGCTTCTTTTAAAGATGCTACTAATTACGATAATTATATACGGAATTCATAAATTATTGTTTTCACAATTTTTATCGGAAGAAACAATACAAAAATTTGTCTATCCTTTAGAGTTATTGTACTCTTTTTTCTTTTTTGCTTCAATTTTAATTACTGTAGTTTTGTTTTGGGTTAATAAAAAGAGCATCAACAATGTCGGATTTACCTTTCTTTTTTTAACGTTTTTAAAAATGGGAGTTGCCTACTTTTTTTTGCAACCAATTCTTAAAACAGCAGAGAGTCATTTGGCGATTGAAAAAAAGAATTTCTTAATCATTTTTCTTACCTTTTTAGCAATAGAAACGGTTGTCGCCATCAAAATATTGAACAATAAACAATAATTTGATGTAATATCGATAATTTGCATTAAAAAAATAAAACTATTACTTTTTAATATTAATTAAAATTGTACTTTTGCACCAAATTTGAAAAAATAATTTAAGTTAATTATCAGATATGGTGATTTCAAGAAAACCACTCCAATTTATATTAGCCACTTTAGTTGCTTTATTGCCATTAATTAATTTTGCTAATCCAACTCATGACACTGTTGCTACTCACCACAAAACTGAGGCTCATACTACAGCTCACGGAGAAGAATCTACAGAAAATTTAACAGAAGATCAAAAAGCGGATTTGGAGAGAAAGTCGTACATCAAACACCACTTGATGGACTCTCATGATTTTACATTTTTTACTTATGGTAAAGAAGGAGAAAAACATTTTGGTTTCCCTCTTCCTGTAATCTTGATTGACAATGGATTACACATTTTCTCTTCTTCAAAATTTGAACATGGCGAAGCAGTGGCGGAGTCAAATGGAAATTACTACAAAATAAATCACCACGATGGCTTAGTGTACAGAACCGATGCTGAAGGGAATTTTACCGAAGATGCAAAAGGTCATGTTACCAATGTTAAGCCATTAGATTTTTCTATTACCAAAAACATTTTAATGATTTTGATTGTAGGATTAATGATGTTATTCCTTTTCAGAGGTTTAGGTCAATCGTACAAGAAAAATGGTTCTATTGCTAAAGGAGCTGGAAGATTTTTTGAACCAATTGTACTTTACATTAGAGACGATATCGCTATCCCAAACATTGGAGAGAAACACTATAAAAAATACATGAGTTTCTTGTTGACTATTTTCTTCTTCATTTGGTTTTTAAATATGTTCGGATTGACACCACTAGGTGTTAATATCACAGGTAACTTAGCTGTTACAGCATCATTAGCAGTAATTACGTATTTGATAACTACTTTTACCGCTAAGAAAGATTACTGGGGACACATTTTTTGGATGCCCGGAGTTCCAGTTCCAATGAAGTTTATTTTGGCTCCAATCGAATTGTTGGGAACCATCATTAAGCCGTTTTCATTGATGATTCGTTTGTATGCCAATATGGTAGCGGGACACATCGTGTTAATGAGTTTGATCGCTTTAATGTATACCTTTAATAGCCCAATTGGAAGTCCATTATCGTTCTTCTTGGCTTTTGTGTTGTCGTTGTTAGAAATTTTAGTGGCGTTGTTACAAGCGTATATTTTTACCATGTTAGCTGCTTTATATTTTGGTGCTGCAGTTGAAGAACACCACCACGATGAAGCTCACGAAGGGCATCATTAAAAAGAGTATTAGCTTACAGCTAATAATAAATAGAATGTTTAATTAAATATATATACATTATGGAAATTCCTAAAATTATTGGAGCAGGATTAGTAGTAATCGGAGCTGGTATTGGTATCGGAAGAATCGGTGGATCTGCTATGGACGCTATCGCTCGTCAACCAGAAGCTACTGGTAAAATCCAAACTGCTATGCTTATTGCAGCTGCACTTATTGAAGGTATTGGTTTCGCAGCTTTGTTTGCAGTAAACTAAAAAAACAAACAAAAGCTATAACGGTTGGTTGTAGCTTTTGTTTCAAAATTAAACATCATTAAAATTAAACATATAAAATAATGGAAGAATTATTTGGACAGTTTTCATTGGGTTTGTTCATTTTACAAACAGTTTTGTTCGTTGGACTTATTTTACTTTTGAAAAAATTCGCATGGAAACCTATTCTTGACGCAGTAAACGAAAGAGAAGAAGGAATTAAAAATGCTTTACTTTCGGCTGAAAATGCTAAGAAAGAAATGCAAAACCTTAAATCAGACAATGAAAAGTTATTGGCTGAAGCTAGAGCAGAACGCGATGCTATGTTGAAAGAAGCAACTGAAATGAAAAACAAAATTGTTTCCGATGCTAAAACACAAGCGCAAGTAGAAGGAGAAAAAATGATTGCTCAGGCAAAAGCAGCTATCGAAAGCGAGAAAAATGCAGTGATGGCCGAATTGAAAAATCAAGTTTCTTCACTTTCTTTAGAAATCGCTGAAAAAGTGTTGAGAGACGAATTATCTAACAAAGATTCTCAAACGAAATTGGTTGAGAAAATGTTAGGCGATGCTAAATTAAATTAATCATTATGTCTAGAGCTGCAATTCGATATGCAAAAGCAATTATAGACATTGCTACTACTTCAGGAAGAGCTGAAGCTGTAAACAATGATATGAAAACTATTGTTGAAACGGTTTCTGTTAGTGCTGAATTAAAAGAATTTTTAGCCAATCCAGTGATTAAAATGGAAGCTAAAAAATCGGCATTGTCAGAATTGTTTTCAAGCGTTCAACCAGAAACGAGTTCACTGTTTCATTTGTTGTTTGAAAACAAACGATTTGAAATTTTAGATTCAATAGCAAAACAATACAATGTACTTTTTGACGAAAGTAACGGAGTGGAAGTGGCCAAAGTAACCACAGCTGTTCCACTTACTTCTGAACTTGAGGCTAAAGTATTGGCTAAAATAGGTGAGTTTTCGAATAAAAAAATCACCATTGAAAATACAGTTGATCCAGCCATCATTGGTGGATTCATCTTACGCGTTGGCGACAAGCAGTACAATGCCTCAGTTGCCAGCAAATTAAATCAATTAAAAAGAGAGTTTAGTAATTAATATCCCATTAAAGATATATCAAAATGGCAGAAATTAAACCAGCTGAAATTTCAGCAATATTAAAAAAACAATTATCTGGTTTTGAATCAGGTGCTTCGTTAGAAGAAGTAGGAACAGTACTTCAAGTGGGTGATGGTATCGCTCGTGTTTACGGTTTGTCAAATGCACAATACGGTGAGTTAGTTCAATTCGAAAACGGATTGGAAGCCATCGTTTTGAACTTGGAAGAAGATAATGTAGGTGTGGTACTTTTAGGTCCATCAACCGGAATCAAAGAAGGGTCAACAGTAAAACGTACTCAACGTATTGCCTCTTTAAAAGTAGGTGAGCAAATCGTAGGTCGTGTTGTGGACACTTTAGGTAACCCAATTGATGGTAAAGGACCAATCGGTGGTGAATTATACGAAATGCCTTTGGAAAGAAAAGCTCCTGGAGTTATCTTCCGTCAGCCAGTAACTGAGCCATTACAAACAGGAATCAAATCAATTGATGCGATGATTCCAGTTGGAAGAGGTCAACGTGAGTTAGTAATTGGTGACCGTCAAACGGGTAAAACAACCGTTTGTATCGATACGATCTTAAATCAAAAAGAATTTTACGATGCAGGTCAACCTGTATTTTGTATTTATGTTGCAGTAGGTCAAAAAGCTTCTACCGTAGCTGGAATTGCAAAAACATTAGAAGATAAAGGCGCTATGGCGTATACAGTTATTGTAGCAGCTAACGCTTCTGATCCAGCTCCAATGCAGGTGTACGCTCTAATGGCTGGTGCTGCAATCGGAGAATACTTCCGTGATTCAGGTCGCCCAGCATTGATCATCTATGATGATTTATCAAAACAAGCAGTTGCTTACCGTGAGGTATCTCTTTTATTAAGAAGACCACCAGGACGTGAAGCTTACCCTGGAGACGTTTTCTACTTACACTCTCGTTTATTAGAGCGTGCTGCGCGTATTAATGCTGAAGAAGTTGAAAAATTAACTAAGGGTAAAGTCAAAGGCCAAACCGGTTCTTTAACTGCATTACCTGTTATTG
>JACCDI011242319.1_pt1 | contig 13550 bp, 10 predicted proteins | sample 7442791 | NCBI WGS metagenome assembly JACCDI01 (sample SAMN15323434, study PRJNA562643) | freshwater metagenome | isolation source: river surface water | place: USA:Blue River Watershed | collected 2017-08-15
CGAAGCTTCAGCCCGCGAAGCAGCAAGCGCATCCCCTTTCTTGGACACCTCTAAAGCATCCGTCACGGTAATGATCAACAGGCTTAGGCTTAGGGCCGAAAGCCCGGCCACGATCCACGGATAGGGAATCTCCTTCTTGGGCGGCGCAGGGGCTTCGTACATAAGACTTTTCTAAAAGGAGCCTGTCAGCCTGGGCAAGGGGGATTGAAAGACCTAGTTGATAGGTTGATCAGTTGGCCGGTTGGCCGGACCAATTCACACTAGCTGGCCGGTTGACAGGTTGACGAGTTGGCAAGGTTGGCATGCGCGAGGTAGGGGCAGCACCGCGTACCGCCCTGGCCTGAATCAAAGGCCGACCAGGGGGCGCATCACCAACTGGGGCGGAGCAGACTCAGTTTCGCCAAATCGGCATTTCATCCCATCCCGACGGGATGCCCATATGATGCCTGAGCGCAATCGGCAGGGACTCCATGTGTTGGCGTATCCTACGGGGCAGATTGCTTTCAGGATCGATGATCCTGATCATGTGCACTAAGACGACCAGGGTATTATAAACCTTGTTGCGGTCATCACCGAGGGCAAAAGCTCGCCACAGGTCGGCCGGCTTCTTCCGTGGCAGGGAAAGCTCGATATTAAATCGCCGATTCCACAGACGTCCGTGGTGTGCCGCCGTATTCCTCACGACATTCAAGTGATGCATGACCGAGCATAGAACCCTCTCGTCCATCCCATAGGTATCTGCGACCAACTGCCGCAAAGAAGCCGAGGCCTGACCGGACAACATCTTGGAAATTACACCGAAGGAAGCTACTTCGACAGCCACCCAGACAGGGATATCCCCGATGGTTTCGGATGGCCTGTAGGACGCCAGAAAGTCCTCGCGGGAGCGCCTGAGTTCAGAGCGCAGACCGTTGAGCATCTCTATGCATCGGTCGACGTGGCGAAAGCTACAGGTATCCAGATGTGCATGAGGGCCCGAACGATGACCGATCTCATAGGCCAGCCGGGAACGAACCGAAACCTCGACGCATTTAATCGCGGAAAGCACGAGCTCCCGTAAGACCTGATCGAAGTGATAAATCCAAAGAACATCGGTGAACGAGGCTTCGTCGGCATACTTTGACCGACATGGCTGCCAGAACACGGAAGCGTAAAGTTTGAATCGATAATAGTTAAGATGACTCAACCAATGGGCCGCTGCGACCTTATCGTCTACGCGGAGGCCGCGGGCCTCCAAGAGGGCCAGCTGTTCGGCGTAAGAACGCGGTGCATCCGAGCTCATACCTGATGCGCTCATAAAACAAAAGCCCTCCCTGGTGCGCTTAAGCCGACCGATGTCGACCAAGAGGCGTGGGAGGTACTGTTGAAAAGAATGATTCCACGAACGCTCATCCGTTCAAGATCAAAGAAAGCAATCAATGGTCAACGTGGAGCAGGAGGGACGATCCACTACTGGCGGATAAGGCATCTCACTCTGTATCCGGATTCACCGACCCCAGGCAAAGGCGTGCGGCCTGCGCGCCCGAGGATGACCGGGCTGGTCATCCCTACCCCGCGTCAGATGAAATACGCCACCGCGACCGCGATGAGGAATAGTGTGACGATGATGCAGCCACAGCTGCTGTTGTCCGACATCTTATCCGTTCCCTCGCGGGCCCGACTACGGGCTCGCATCGCCAACCGCGCCTGACGGCGTTCCCGCTCTTCCGAATGCCGGGGCCTCTCGTCCGCGCGAGGCTTAGGCTTGGGTTTAGGATCGGGCTTAGACGTCGGCCGAGGCTTGGAGGTAAACCCCTGAGGCTTAGGCTTCTCGTCTTCTGGAGGGATTTCCCGCATCAGACGGGTGTGACCGATGAAGATACGCTTAGCAAGGGGATCGCTGAGTTATAGACGAAACAGCGGCGCAAAAGACGCGGCGGGGACCAGGCAAAGCCGCAAAGACTCCCGAATGGACAACAGTTTCGACAGAGGTTTAGTGTTCAAGAATGCAAGAAACAAACGCCCCTTCCGCCGCCCCCGCCGGATTCCGAAACAAAATCACCTGGTTGGGCATGTCTTTGGCGGGCATGCTGGGGATGGTTTTTTGCCTCGTCGGGGTATACCACTGCCAGCAGGAACTCAAAAAGAACTCGAACGTAGATCTCTACTTCTCGATCCCTGCAGCATTCAAACTCACCGCTGACTTGGAGTCGTCCGGAGAAATCTCAGGACAATCTGATGGCAGCCAGAGCGGCGTAATCAGGGGCGACGTAAATCGAACCCTCAGCACGATCTCCGGACAGATCGAAACTGATAGTTCTTCACAGTTCTCAGGAGAAACCGAGAGCACCGGACGGATAACGGGATTCATCTCAGACGATACGCGATTCTCACAGAGAGTCAGTGTCTCGTTCCCCAAGCCGAACAGGCCATGGCTCTGCATGGCCATGATCTTTTGGATGTTTACCTCCTTGGCCTATCTACGACGCCTTTATCTCATCATTCGTCGGAAAACCAGGGGCATAGAGAGCACCGCACTAATCGCAAAGACCATGGCGATTGGAGGCCTGTTGTACTGTTCAGGACAAGACCGTGGCGACGGCGCCTTTCTTTTAGGGTTGGTCATCATGACCTACGCGGGCATCGGCTACCTCGCCTACACCCACTGGGAGCGCGTCCGGGCGCAGCTTTACAGAGACTGAGTCGGGAAAACGGCTCAGAAGGTGCTGAAGAAGGCCCAGCCACAAATGGCGGCCGAGATGAGGCCTATGACGACCATATCGCCGCCTTGCACAATCATGCCCAGGCTCGAGAGCAGAAACAAGCCGGAGAGCAATCGGTAGCAGCCTTTGGAAACGGGGATTTGGGTCATAAGAGATTGCTAGCCGTAATCGTCTAGACGCCAACTACGAATTGATGTCAGCGGACAAGGGAGACTTCTAACGAACACCAGAGAGCGCGAGGAACGATGACGGAAAGGCCATCGCAGAGACTCCCGAATGGACAACGCTTCAGCGGGAGCTTTAACATTCAAGAATGCAAGAAGCACAACCTGCTCCCGCGACCCCAGCTCCGACTGGCTTCCTCAACAGGACAGTTCACATCATCCTGATTCTGGCGAGCCTAGGCACCCTCATCTTCTGCTGGTCTTGCTCAGAGGAAGTCCTCGAAAAGGCAGGTTACCATAAGACTGTCTTTAAGATATATAACGGCAGATACGACCCCACCGATATAGACAGCATCATGTCTGCTCAGACAGTGCGCTTGCCCAATCCGGGCCAACCTTGGCTTAGGCTGAGCGCAGGACTATACGCGATCGCCGCCAGCTGCTCCGCGTGGCTAACTTGGTTGATCTTACGAAAAAAGCGGACCGCATTCACCTGGGCCAAGCTGGTCGCCTTGCTCATCGGCGCCGCGGCCCTGTCTTCGTTCACAGGAAATGAACGCGACTTTGCCCCACCGATCGAACCCACCGTCATCATTGGGTTAACATGGCTTTTCATCAGCGAGAGTCAGCGCTGGAAAAGAATCTCGACGAACTTAGCCAGGGACTAATGCAGGTTCATTTCCCCTGACAGTCACCGGCGGCATCAAGAGCAGACAAACGCGACGATGAGGCCAAACAGGGAGACCAGAAAGACCACCCCGATGAAGAGCCAGGCGGAACGAGGGGTGCGCGGAGGCCACTCTAGGATTTCCCACATAGAATACTCTTAGAAGAGTCCAGGGAGGCCGGGCAAGCGAGGATTGAGGGGTGACACGAACGCCATACCACCCCACCCTGCCGCGATGCGCGAAGTCTCCGACCCCCAAGCCGCCGCGGCTAAGCTTCCGATGCTCTGGCCGCACCTGCTGGTACCGATCGGCGAATTGATGCTGCTGAACCTGACCGCCCAATACCTCGCGGATTACAGCAAGAACGAGTGGGCGGCCATCGGCCTGACGCTGACCTTCGTCCAAGCCATCCTGACGGTCTACCAATTCAGCCTATGCGTACGACGCAAGGCCAGGACCCTCGCCATCAACGCATGGAGAGCCAAGCTTTACGTCGTCATCGGCGCCGCGGGCGCCGGCGCATTCAAAGGCGTCGACGGATTTCCGCCTACGATGATCTTCTGGGGGCTCCTCTCGCTCTGGGCGTACTCCTCGCTCGACTTCATGAAGCGCCCCTTCGACCGGGAGTAACACCATGCGCGAGCATTTCCGGCATCATATCCCCGTCAGCAAGGTGAAGTGCTTCTTTTACCTTTTCCCCGCGCTGCTCATCGGACTCTCGGGACCTTTCGCCGCCTACGGCGTATTCCTACAAGACGTTAAAATCGGCCTATTCAACGGCGCATGCATCCTGCTTAGTCCGTTGACCCTATCCATCGGCCTGCAGGCGGCATTCTCGCTAGGGCGAAAGCTCGTGGACCCTAAGTCGGGCCTGACCATCACCGACGAGGGCGTCTTCATCGACTCGAGCCCTTTTAACCGCCACTTCCTCCGATGGACCGAGGTGGAGTCCATCCACCGGACCCACGCCACGATCGAAGTCAGGGCAATCGGTTCGGCAGGCTTCACGACGCTCAAGCCCAGGCTGCTGAAGTCGAAGAAACCGCGGACCACCATCCATATCACGACCGACTGCCTCAAGGCTTCGTACGATGAGATCGCGGAAGCCCTGCGCACCCACCAGAGCCGCCCCCTCATCGACGACCGCCCTTCCCTCTGAACCCCACCACCCCATGCGCGAAATCAACGAACAGCCTGAGCCAAACACGTCGACGTTCATCCAAGGACTGCCCCCCGCCGACGTACCGCCGCTCAAAGAAGGCTTTCAGCTGCTGATGGGGAATTTCTGGGCGCTCATCGGCCCTTACCTCGTGCTCGGCCTCCTCGGAGCCTGCGCTCTCCAAGGCCTCTGGGACATCGTCTTCGGTACCGCTATCATGATGGGCGCCAACATCAGCCTGCTTGAGTTCAAGGCCAACGGCACTCCGTTCGGCTTCGGCAGAACCATCTCCGTCGGGTTCTCGAATTGGTGGTATGGATTCAAGATCAACTTCGTCACGGGCCTTTACCTCTTTGTCGTCTCGATCGCCGCATTCATGGCCATCATGCCTGGGGCGCTTTTGATGGAGAAGCAGCCTTGGCTGGGCGGCGCTTTGCTCTGCCTAGGCGTAATGTTTACGCTTTATGCCATTTACTGGTTCTTCAGTCGCTCCTGCCTCGCGCAAGCATGCATGGCCGACAAAGGCACCGGCGGCAGCGACTCTTTCCACAAGGCATGGGATATGGCCAAGGCCAACCAGGCCGTGCTGCGTCCCATCATCCTGACCTTTTGCGGCATGTGGTTCGTCTTGCTCGTCATCCTGATCCTGCTGATCCTCGCCAACATCGGGCTAGCCCAGGACATCCGCGAAGGCGTCGGCATGGGGGTGATCATGGCATCGCCCCTCTACTGCATCGCCATCTCATATCAGCGACTGGTCCTGAACCTAGCCTACCAGAAACTCCGAGTGCAGGCGGTCGCCTGAACCTACGATCATCACGATATAAACCAGTAAAGCAGCCCCACCTACATGAGAGAATACGTCGAACCCACCCCTTCGGACCTGCAGGCATTCTCCACCGGCCGTATCCTCAGGGAATCGTGGGAGATCTGCGCGAAGTACTTCGGCGCCCTCGTCATGCCGATGACGATTCTCATGCTTTGTGGCGCACCCTTCCTCTTCATCCTGGAAGACCCCTGGGGCGGGCTGTTCAACAACATCATCAGCGGACTCCTCGGCCCGATCGCCGTGATGGGATTATACCGTTCGCTGTTCAACCTCAAGACCGCCGGGAACGCGCCGACGTTCGCCGCCACCTTGGCCGAGGGCAACGACTACTGGTGGCGCGGCTTCAAGATCGCCATGATCCTAGGGCTGTTTACGGTGGTCGCATTGATGGCCGGACTTCTGATCGCGGCTATCTTTTTGATTCCCGGATTCATGCTCGTGGACAAGAATCCGGTCGCTGGCGGCACGTTGATCGTCGCCGGAACCCTGGTCGTCATCGTCGTCCTGTCCTGGTTCGCCTCGCGCTCATGCCTCAGCTACGCGGCGATGGCCGACGGACGAACCAGCGCGACCGAAGCTTTCAATGCGGCCTGGAAGATGACCAAGGGTAAGATCGGCAAGACCTTGGCCATCGGCTCAATCATCGTCGCGATCGCCGTGGCTCTCATCTGGCTCATCCTCATCTTCGTGGCGCTCATGTTCGCTATCGATAAAAAGGCGGGACTTGTGGGGATCTTCCTGGCCCTGATCCCGAGCCTGATGCTATACTTCTTCCTCATCTGCTACTCGCATGTGGCCATGGGTCTTACCTACCAGGCCTTCAAGCCAGCGCCGCCCGAAGATCCTTTGCCTGGCGCCTAAGGAGTCACGAAGCAGGGGTGTGCGGCTCGCGCGCCCTAGGATGACGGATGGGAAAGCCTAAGAGAACGCCACACCGCTAGGCAACCGATGCTCCGCATGACTTAAGTCCCATGCCGCCGAGTGAGGTACGGCCGCAATCGATATTATTTGCCTAACCGACCCTACTGGGGGTTGCGGAAACGCCCTGCCCGGGTAGAACGAGTCACCCCGATGTCGACCCCTGATACGATTTTCCTCGGATGGCGCACCCCGATGGCCCAAGGCGTGGCGGAGGCCATCCTGAAGCAAGCCCGCAAGGCTTCCCCCGCCCTCCCCGGATTGCCGCTGGACCTCGGCGCCCATCGCGTACTGGTGCCCTCCCAGTTCGCCGCCCGTCTGATCCGCGAGGAGTTCGCCAAAGCCGAACCCAACGGCGTCCTGCTCCCGAAGATCGAGACGCCGGAGAACTTCCTCAACTGGGGAGATCGTGATGCCGGCGTCGCCACCAAGGAGGCCTGCCTGCTGACCTGGATGGAAGTCCTGACCGGCCCGGCCTGCGATCCCGCCGAACTCGACGAACTGTTCCCGTCCAACAACGGAGTCTTCCCCGGTTTCACCGCCCGCACGGCCCAGCCTTTCGCCGAGAAACTGATGCAACTCCGCGACTCCCTCGGGGGCGCCGAAAAGCCGCTAAACTTCCTGAGCATCTCCGAGACCAAGCTCTCCGGCGACGATCCGCTGCGCTGGGCCCAGCTGCACGTCCTCGAACAGGACTACCTCCGCCGGCTCGAAGAGAAGGGACTTAAGGATCATAATGCGGTGCGAGCCGAACTCGCGTCGAAATCTTACCTGCCTGACGAGGTGAAACATGTCTGGCTAGCCGGCCTCATCGACCCGCAGCCCTTGCTTCTGAAGGACCTCAAGCGCCACCTCGGCAAGGTGAACATCAGCGTGCTCATCGGCGCCGATCGGCCGGCCGCCCAAGACGGCGCCTTATTCGACGAATGGGGCATCCCCAATCCGCTCGCCTGGAAAGAACGCCGCGTCCCGTGGCCTAAGTTCGAATCGTCGGTCATCATCGCCCGAGATCCCGGACACGCCCTCACCCGCCTCGAAGAGTGCCTCGGGAAGAAGGCACCCGTCCGCGGCGCCTTCGCGGTCGCCCCGTGCGAACGCGAACGCCATCCGGAGCTGATCGCCGACCGTCTTCGCTCGATGGGGGCCGACGCGGTCAATCCGCTCGGACAGCCGCATGACCGTCACCCGCTCTACCACTCGGTCCGGAGCCTCAACGACCTCATCAGCGGCTGGCAGTACCGACTCCTGCGCCGCGCCCTGCTCCAGCCCAACCTGCTGTCCAAACTCATGCCGGGGACGGACATGTACAAGATGAACCAGCTGCTGGACACGCTGAGCCAATTGCGCGTCCCGCAGGACCTCGATGAAGCGATGGCTTTCGTCGACAAGATGGAACAGCCGGAGCTGATCGACCCGAAGAAGAAGAGCCGCGAATACCGGCAGTGGGAGGACGTCCAGCACCTGAAGCCCATCCTCAATCAGGCACTCGAAACCCTACGTCCCCTGCGGGACGCCAAACCGCAGAAACTGCTTACCAAGCTGATCAACCTCGCCAAGGCGGGCCTTGAAGAAACGAAGGAATCAGCGCCGTTCACGGAAGAGGTCGCCGATGCCCTTCAGGACGCCATCACGGCCATGAAGCCGGAATCCACGGGACTTGAAGGCGTGAGCTCGAGCGACTGGATCGGACTGGCCCTCGCGAGCACGGCTGACAAGCGCTACCGACGCAACCTGTCCGCCAAGGCGATCCACATGCCGGGCTGGATGGAAGCCCCCTGGGAACCTTCCCCCCACCTGGTCGTCTTCGGCCTGACCGACGACCTCGTTCCCCAAGCCGTCCATGCCGACGCTTTCATGCCTTCCGAACTCCGCAAGGAGATCGGTTTGGCCGGCCCCGATCAGCACTTCGCCAACGCCGCCTTCACGCTCGAACGACTCCGACGCAGCCGAGAAAGCCTCGAAGGTGACGACTCCCTGGGCCGACTGGACGTCATCGTCCTGCGCCATGACGAAGAAGGCAACGGCCTACGTCCATCCCGGCTGCTCTTCCTGGCCGACGACGCCGAACTGCTCACCCGTACCCGGCATCTCTTCGATTCGCCTCTCCCCACGGAAGACGCCCCCTACTGGAAGATCCCCGACGAACTCAAACTGCGCCCGGTCGCCAAAGCCGGCAAAGCCAAGGGTGTGCGCAGCAGCATCTCGGCGACGAGCTTCAAGGATCTGCTCGAGGATCCCTATGAATTCTGGCTGAAACGATTCCTGGGCCTGCGCGAAAGCTCGCACGACGAGGTCGAACTCGACCGCGCGGGCTACGGCACCCTCATCCACTCCGCACTGGAAGGCTTCGGCAAGGCGAAGGGAGCCACCTCAATCACCGATGAGACCCAGATCCAAGAAGCGCTCTCCGGCGCCTTGGACGAACATTTCAAGAAGAGCTTCGGCTCCGATCCTGAACCAGGCTTGGCGCTACAGCGCGAGACGGCCCGCGAACGCCTGCTGGCTTTCGCCGCCCTCCAGCAGAACCTCACCCAGGAGGGATGGGAAACCATCGTCTGCGAAGGCCACCTTCCGGATCTCATGGTCGAAGGCTTGAATCCCGAGGGCAAGGTCATCGGAAAGGTCAAGGTCGGCGGTCGCTTCGACCGATTGGATTTCAATCCGTCGACGAAGACCTGGCGCGTGTACGACTACAAGACGTTCGATGACCTGAAGGGCAACGATCCCCAGACGAAGCACGTCACGGAAATCAAGAATGGGAACTCCACCCGTCGCCCGGGATTCGAATTCATCGTCGACGGAAAGACTTACCGATGGAACGAACTCCAGCTACCCGTCTACTACCATAACCTGCGCAAGGACTACAAGGCGCAGATCAAAGACGATCATAAGATCGAAGTGGGCTACATCATCCTGCCCTCCGAAGGCCCGGCCCAAGCCCTCATCTGGCATGGTTACGCCGAGAAGTTCAGCGAGCACGGCGAAGCCGCCATCAAGAACGCCGTCGGTCGCCTGCTCAGCGAAGACCCGGCGATCTTCGCCCCCAAGCAGACGAACTCGAAGTATCCGACGCTGGAACACCTCGATGGACGCAAACCTGACGCCTACATGCTGACCGAACTCCTCGGTCAGGTCGAAAACAAGCCCGCCACCAAGTAACACCGCCATGTCGACCATTTCCAATCTCTCCATCCTCGCCTCTGCCGGCACGGGCAAGACGTTCCGTCTCTCCGATCGCATCATCCAGCTGCTCGCGCAAGAAGGCGTCGAGCATCAAAACATCGCGGCCCTGACGTTCACGCGCGCCGCCGCGGCTGAATTCATCGTGAAACTCGTCCAGAAGCTACAGGAAGCAGCCACCGACGAGAAAGTACGGCTCGAACTCTGCGACCGTATCGGCATCGATGCGGCGGCGCACGACAAGAAATGGTTCCAGGACACCCTCCGGACGACCCTTCTGGAGTCGAACCGTATGACCATGGGGACGCTGGACAGCTTCTTCGCCAAGCTCGTCCGCAGCTTCCCGCTCGAAGTCGGCATCCAGACGGGCGTGGCGACCACGGTCTCGGACCATGAGGCCGACGACCTGCGCATGACCGCCCTGCAGGACACGCTGAACCGGATGAACCCGCAGGAGACCTCCTTGCTGCTGACCAACCTGCGGAACTTCAACGACGGTGAAGATATTGCCAATCCGATGGAGACCCTGGCCGAGATGGCCAAGGCCCATCACGAACTGATGGTGACCGCACCCGACGAGGAAAAGTGGGGTAACGACGCCAGGATCTGGAACGGCAAGAAGCCCAAATGGAGCGGGTATGCCGACAAGGAGCTGGACGCTGAGTGGGACATCCTCAGCGGAGCCATCTCCAAGAACCACGACGACGCCCCTCCGGATAAATGGCCGACCCAGCTTCGCCTGCTGCCGGGGATCGTCGCCGACCGGAGCCCCAAATCCGGCGACGTCAACACGGTGCTAGAATATCTCCATGCGACCATGACGTCACAGATGGGAGAAGCTTCTAGCTACCAGTTTGATGGTAATCCGAAGAACCTTGACGCTGATGCTTCGGATGCGGCCCGCAGGCTGCTCTACAAGGCCATGGACAAAGTGGTCCGGTCCAAACTGGCCCAGACCAAGGCGCTGTTCCAGTGCCTGAGCAGCTATGAAAAGAGCTACGACACGGTGAACCGCAAGCAAGGTCAGCTCGGCTTCAGCGATTACGTCACCCTGCTCACCCGCGCCCCGGAATTCAAGCAGGCCGAGATCGCCTTCCGTCTCGACGGAAAGATCAACCACTGGCTCCTCGACGAATTCCAGGACACCAGCACCCTCCAGTTCAAGGTCCTCAAGCAGAACATCGACGACATCCTCAGCAAACACGACCCGGAGCGCAGCGTCTTCGTCGTCGGCGACCTCAAGCAGTCGCTCTACGAATGGCGTTCAGGTAACCGCAAGCTGCTGGAGAAACTCGACCGGGACATCGCAAGCAACGGCAAGAGCATCCCGCTCGACGCGACGCGCCGCTGCGCCCAGCCCGTGCTGGATCTCGTGAACCTCATCCTGACCTATCAGCCGAACGCCAAGGGGACATATCCGGATTACTTCGGACAGGAAGCCGCCGCTGACTGGTCCAAGAATTTCCGCACACAGAAAAGCCATACCGACGAAGGCAAGCCCCCCAAGAAAGGGGAATCCTATTGGTACCGCCTGGCCAAGACGCCCGGACGATATAATCCCACCCAAGAAAGCCGCGACCAAGCCGTCTGGATCGCCGAGCACCTCTGGGAAACGGACGGCCTGCTGGACGATGACGGTCGCCTGAACCATGGCATCACCTGCGCGGTGCTCGTCTCCAAGAACAAGCAAGCCGCCACTCTGGCGGAAGAACTCCGCAAGCGAGGCGTCCAAGCCAGCGAGGAAGCCAAATCCGCGGTAATCGAAGATAATCCTGTGACCGCTGGCCTCGCCGGCATCATCCGCGCCATCGTCCACCCCGACAACGGACTCCAACAAGGACTGGCGGAAATCTCACCCGCCTCCAAATCCGTCATCGACGGCCTCGGAGGATGGTCCGCCACGACCCAGGCGATCACCCAGACGTTCCACCAGGAAGGCGCCGAAGCCATGGTCGACCTGCTCGTCAAACATGCGCACCCGGCGACGAAACAAGATCCTTTCATCACCAAGCGCCTGACGCAGTTCCGGACCATCGCCGTACGTTATGACGGCACCGGCCGACGTGACCTGACCGAATTCGCGGATTACCTGGGCAAGAACGAACTCCGTGACAGCGCCGACTCGCGCACCGTGCAGATTCTGACGATCCACCGCTCCAAGGGCCTCGAGTACGACATCGTCTACATGCCATGCCTCAACGACTCCAGCCGTCCGATCGCCCATCTTCGCAGAGGTGACCTGCTCTCGATGCCGACCAACGAAGCGACGCTGGATTTTTCGCCGGCATGGCTGCTAGGCAACGTCGGCGAAGCCATCGCGGAACATGATACCGTGCTCAAGGTCGCCGTCGCGAAGGCCAAAGGCGAAGCCGCCTATGGGGGACTCTGCAAGCTCTACGTCGGGATGACCCGTGCCAGGCACAGGCTGATCATGCTTACGATGCCTTTGAGCAAAGATCGGGCCAAACTCGTGGGAGAGCCGCAAGGAAACCACGATTTCGCGACCTTGTTGGAATCCAAGCTGAAGAATTCGGGGCAGAATCCCGTGGGTGCCAAACTCAAGGATACCAACGAATGCGAACTTCTCTGGACCTGCCCGAGCTCGGACTCCAGCTGGCTCTCCGACCGCATCAAGAAACAAGCAAAAGCGGAGACCGTCATTCCCGGATGCCGCGATAGCCGTCAGTACGCGCCGGTAGAAATCATGGAGCAGCTGCGTCCATCCAAGGCCGAGAAGCCCAAGGATGAAGAACCGCCCCAGGTCCCCAAGAAAAAGAAGAAGGCGTCGAAGCTGGATCCCCGCGAACTCGGCAATGCCGTCCACGCCTTGCTTGAACACGTGGACAAAGACGTCGAAGCCTTCATCAACGCCCTGCCCGGCCTGCAGGTGCCCGCCGAACTACGCCATGCGCGTGACGAAGCCGCCGAGATCGCCTTGAATTGCGCACAGTCTTCCGAATTCAAGAGACTCACCGCATCCCTCTCTCCTTCCGGGGTTCTCTGGAAAGAACGCGAGATGGCCGTCTCCACCGAGCCCGGCAAACTGGTGTACGGCAAATCCGACCGCATCCACATCGAACCAGGCAAATCAGCGACGATCATCGACTACAAGACCGTGGACGAAGACATGACGGCCGATGAACTCCGCCTGAGCTACCAAGGCCAGATGGACCTTTACCGCAAGGCGGTCGCCAAACTCTGCGGCCTCACCCCTGAGAAGATCCGCTGCGTGCTGGTCCATGTGAGGCAGGGCGCAGTAGTCGAAGCATAATGCGCCCTGCAGGGTTCAATTGGGAGTGAGGTGAAGCAGAGGTACGGAGGATCAGGTCTTAGGTGCCGGTCTTCTGGTTGGGGTACGGGGGCAGGCCCGAACCCCTACCTGATGCTGAACACCTGAACCAGGGACCCGACGGCTGAGACCTGGGACCTGAGAATGGCAGCCACACCTAGGGCAGCACGCGGTGCTGCCCCTACCTCGAAACAATCGAGGCCTACCCCATTTGACAAACGTCCCACCCGTGGCAACCCGACGGCCATGAAGCTGCAAGTTGACCGGTTGATCAGAGGCCCGGAGGCCCAGAACAAGACAAAGTTGACCCGTTGACCAGAGGGCCAGTTGGCCAGAGCAAACAAATCAACGAACAACGACGAACTAAGAACGGCCGGGCCCTATGTCGTGACGCGGTCCCGACCCTACCTCCGAAACATAACTACCCCTACCCCAAGACAATGTGTTCCTAACCGCCAACCGCTTACCGCTAACCGCCAATACCTTTCGTATCCATGCCCAATCCCACCCTCCCTCCAACCAAACTCCAAATCCGTACCTATGCCTGCCGGGCCTCGGCTGCCCGGGTCAAGGCGGGGCTGGAGAAGCTGGTGGAGACTTCCCTGGCCTTTAATGAGTCATGGCTGCTGGGGGAATTCGAC
>JACCDI010932643.1_pt1 | contig 13543 bp, 13 predicted proteins | sample 7442791 | NCBI WGS metagenome assembly JACCDI01 (sample SAMN15323434, study PRJNA562643) | freshwater metagenome | isolation source: river surface water | place: USA:Blue River Watershed | collected 2017-08-15
AAGCCCTTAAGAGCGGCGGGGGGCGTTCAGTGCGGCTCGTGAAAGGTTGCCAAGCGAACCGGCAACCCATCGCCGCGTCCCGCGCAAGGGGCGACCCGGAACCGGTCGCTATCAGACCGTCAGCCTGTTACGTCACCTACGCACGCTGATATTGACGAGCCAGTGACTTTTTAGAGTCGCAGGCTCGTCTCAAGGTGCGGCCGATCAGCCGGCGCTCGAGCTCTCGAACGGCAGCTTGACCTGGCTCAGGTCGCGGCGCGTCTCGACCAGCACCAGCGGGCCCTCATCGATCACCACCGGCGCGGGCCGCTCGCGCGGAACGTGGACCGGCTTGGGCTCCGCGGCGATCGCAGCCTGGACGGCGGCGACCTTGGCGGCGTCGGAGTTGACCCACTGCAGGCCCGAGCCTTCCGCAACCTGTTGCAGTTGCTCCAGCGGCAGCGTGAAGCCCTGCACACGCGGCAGGGCTTGCCGCTGGCTGGCATTTGACGTGGCGGCAGGGGCAGTGGCCGGCGCAGGCGCCGGCGTAGACGCGGGGACCGCGGCCTCGACTGCGGTCGCAGGCGCCGCATCGCTGTCACTCACGAACCCAGTCGGGTAGCGCGGACGGCGCGGTGCGTCCTCGCCCGCATCGGCCACCGGCGCGACGGGCGCGTCGGCTTGCTGGCCTTCCTGGCCTGCGTCGGCGGAGGCACCTTCCTCCCGGCTCGGGCGCTCGCCCCGCTCGCGGCGGTCACGGCCGTAGCGGTCACGCGAGCGGCGACGGCCTTCGCCGTTCTCGCCCTGGGGACGCGCCTCGCGCGGTGACAGGCTGTCCGAATCGGTCATGCCTGCGGATTCAGAGATCGCCGAATCACCCGCGGCCGGGACCATCGACTCACCGGCCGGCACGCCGTCTTCGCGTGCTCCTTCGTCGCGGCGCTCGCCACGCTCGCGGCGGCCCTCGCCGCGGCCTTCACCGCGTTCGCCACGGGGCGCACGGTCACCGCGCTCGCCGCGGGGCGGGCGGTCACCGCGTGCCTCGGAGGGCAGGGAGCCCTCCACGCCTTCGGTCACGCCAGGCAGCTCGGCCTGCGCCGGCTCGCGACGGCCACGCGCCTCGCGCGGCTCGCGGGCTTCACGCGGCTCACGACCCTCGCGCGGTTCACGGGCTTCGCGGGGTTCGCGCACGTCACGCGCCTCACGGGGTTCGCGCCCCTCGCGCGGTTCGCGCGGTTCGCGACCTTCGCGAGGCGGCCGCCCTTCACGCGCTTCGCGCGGCTCCTGGCGCTCACCACGCTCGCCACCGCGTCCACGGCCTTCCCCGGATTCGGCGCCTTCGTTGCGGCGACCCTCGCCGTCACGACCACGGCCGCCGCGGCCGCCGCGACCCCCGCGGCGTCCATCGCCACGGTCGCCGCGCTCGCCACGGCCCTCACGGCCGCTCTCGCGCTTTTCTTCCTTGGCGGCCGGCGCCGGCGCGGACGCCGGGGCCGACGAACCGAACAGGCCCTTGAGCCAGCCCATGAAGCCCGCCGAGGCTGGCTCCGGTGCCGCAGCCGGCGCAGGGGCCGCCTTGCTACCACCACGGCCCACGCCGCTGCGCGCGCCCTCGGGACGTGCCTCGGGCTCGGGCTTGGGCGGGGCTACCGGGGCCGGCGCGTCGGGCAGCACGCCCTTGATCACCGGCTCCTGCTTGTTGGTGCGCTCCTGCGAGCGGCGGGTGACCGTGGTCGGGTCCTCCACCTCCACGGCCATCGAGTAGCTGGCCGCCAGGCTGTCCAGGCGCGGGTCGTCGTGCTTGAGGCGCTCGAGCTTGTAGTGCGGCGTGTCCAGCGACTTGTTCGGGATCATGATCACGCTGATCCGCTGCTTCAGCTCGATCTTGGCGATCTCGGTGCGCTTCTCGTTCAGCAGGAAGGAGGCGACCTCCACCGGCACCTGCACGTGCACGGCGGCGGTGCTGTCCTTCATGGACTCTTCCTGGATGATCCGCAGGATCTGCAGCGCCGAGCTTTCCGTGTCGCGGATGTGGCCGTGGCCGCCGCAGCGCGGGCAGGGGATGGACGCCCCCTCGGACAGCGCCGGGCGCAGGCGCTGGCGGCTCATCTCCAGCAGGCCGAACTTGCTGATGCTGCCGAACTGCACGCGGGCACGGTCCTGGCGCAGGGCGTCGCGCAGGCGGTTCTCCACCTCGCGGCGGTTCTTCGACTCCTCCATGTCGATGAAGTCGATGACGATCAGGCCGCCCAGGTCACGCAGGCGCATCTGGCGGGCCACCTCGTCGGCGGCCTCCAGGTTGGTGCGGGTGGCGGTCTCCTCGATGTCGCCGCCCTTGATGGCGCGGGCCGAGTTCACGTCCACCGAGACCAGCGCCTCGGTGTGGTCGATCACGATCACGCCGCCGGAGGGCAGCTTCACTTCGCGGGCGTAGGCCGACTCGATTTGGTGCTCGATCTGGAAGCGGGAGAACAGCGGGGCGTCGTCGCGATAGCGCTTGACCTTGCCGGCATGCTCCGGCATCACGTGCGACATGAACTGGTGGGCCTGGTCGTAGATGTCGTCCGTGTCGATCAGGATGTCGCCGATGTCGCTGTTGAAGTAGTCGCGGATCGCGCGAATGACCAGCGAGGACTCCTGATAGATCAGGAAGGCGCCCTTGCCGCCCTTGGCGGCGCCGTCGATGGCGGTCCACAGCTTGAGCAGGTAGTTCAGGTCCCACTGCAGCTCGGGCGCGCTGCGGCCGATGCCGGCGGTGCGCGCGATGATGGACATGCCGTTGGGGTACTCCAGCTGGTCCATCGCCTCCTTGAGTTCGGCGCGGTCCTCGCCCTCGATGCGACGGCTCACGCCGCCGCCGCGCGGGTTGTTCGGCATCAGCACCACGTAGCGGCCGGCCAGCGAGATGAAGGTGGTCAGGGCCGCGCCCTTGTTGCCACGTTCTTCCTTCTCGACCTGCACCAGCAGTTCCTGGCCTTCCTTGATCGCGTCGCTGATCCTGGCCTGGGACACCGAGACCCCGGACTGGAAGTACTGCTTGGAGATTTCCTTGAACGGCAGGAAGCCGTGGCGGTCTTCGCCGTAGTCGACGAAGCAGGCCTCCAGGCTCGGCTCCACGCGGGTCACCACCGCCTTGTAGATGTTGCCCTTGCGCTGCTCGCGCCCTTCAATCTCGATTTCGTAGTCGAGGAGCTTCTGTCCGTCGACGATCGCCAGCCGGCGTTCTTCCGCCTGGGTGGCATTGATCAACATGCGCTTCATCGCGTCACCTTTTCCAAATCAAACATCGTTGCCGACCCCTGTCAGGGGTCCACGATGCCGGGCGTGGCTTCGAAGCGGGAAGGAATTGCCGGAGTGGGGGCGCGCGCCGGGAGAAAACTATCTCGGCGGGCGGCTCCAAGGCGCGTGGACAGGTGCGAGGCAGAGGCGGTGGCCGCGATGGGGGCGCCCCTTGGGCATGGCAGCGCGGGTGGCCGCCACGGATTCCGCGCGCGAGGGTGCACGCGCGGCCGGGTTGGCAGGCGCAGGCATGCCGCCGGCCGGATGCCACAGCATCCGGCTCACGATCTGCCACAGGGCCAGCAACACAGGTTTTCTCGCTTCAATCCGCCCGGCAGCGCGTGTCTGCCAGGCTTGTATTCCGTTTCATGGCTTCGAAGTCTTGCCTCGACCGGCCGCCTGGGGGACGCCGCCAGACTTCGTCTGGCAACCTTCCGGACCCCGATGGCTCGGTGGCATCGACCTTCCTAGCGCGACGTGCAGGGTGAGTGGACTAAACTTCCAAGAAAAATCAACCACTTACAGCGTTGCGCTAGTGAAACACATTATAGGGGCCCCGGACGGGGCGCCGGCAGCCCGGACGGTGCAAGTCGACGAAGAATCGGCGGGTCAGCGGCTGGACAACTTTCTTCTACGCCACCTCAAGGGCGTTCCCAAGACCCACGTCTACCGCATCATCCGCTCCGGCGAGGTGCGGGTGAACAAGGGGCGGGCGGCCGCCGACACCCGCGTGGAGGCCGGCGACGAGGTGCGCGTGCCGCCGGTGCGCCTGTCCCAGGCCGCTGCCGAGAAGAAGGCCGCGCCGGCCCCGGCCCGCGAATTTCCCGTCCTGTTCGAGGACGAGCACCTGATCGCCCTGGACAAGCCCTCGGGCGTGGCGGTGCACGGGGGCAGCGGCGTGAGCTTCGGCGTGATCGAGCAGCTGCGCCAGGCCCGTCCGCAGGCGCGTTTCCTGGAGCTGGTGCACCGGCTCGACCGCGAGACCTCCGGCATCCTGCTCGTGGCCAAGCGCCGCTCGGCACTCACCCGCCTGCAGGACCAGTTCCGGGACCGCGAGACCGGCAAGACGTACCTGGCCCTGGCCCTGGGCCGCTGGCCGGGCAACCGCAAGGTGATCGACCTGCCGCTGCACAAGTACCTGCAGGCCGACGGCGAGCGCCGGGTGAAGGTGGTCGAGCGGGACGACCCCGACGGCATGCGCTCCATCACGCTGGTGAAGGTCGCGCGCCGCCTGGCGCTGCGCGGGCTGCAGGCCGGGCCCGTCCCGGCGGGCCTGCCGGCGACTGCCGATGCAGGGGCCGAGGCCTCGCTGCTGGAGGTCACCATCCGCACCGGTCGCACCCACCAGATCCGGGTGCATCTGGCGTCCCAGGGCCACCCGATCGCCGGCGACGACAAGTACGGCGATTTCGACGCCAACCGCGGATTCCAGAAGCTGGGCCTGCGCCGCATGTTCCTGCATGCATGGCGGTTACAGTTCGACCACCCGGCCACCGGCGAGCGCATCGAGCTGATCTCGCCACTGCCCGCCGACCTCCAGGCCCTGCTGCCCCATGACCCGACCCCGCCGGTTTGACCTGATCGCCTTCGACTGGGACGGCACCCTGTTCGACTCCACCGGCATCATCGTGCGCTGCATCCAGCAGGCAGTGGTGGACGTGGGCGGGCAGCGCCCCACCGACCAGGCCGCCGCCTACGTGATCGGCATGTCCCTGGGCGAGGCCCTGGCCCATGCCGCCCCCGACGTGCCGCGCGAGCGCTACCCCGAGCTGGGCGCGCGCTACCGCTTCCACTATGCGGCCCACCAGAACGACCTGAGCCTGTTCGAGGGCGTGCTGCCGCTGCTGCAGGCCTTGCGCGCCCGCCACCACTGGCTGGCGGTGGCCACCGGCAAGTCCCGCGCGGGCCTCAACGAGGTGCTGCGCACCGTCGAGCTGCATGGCATGTTCGACGGCTCGCGCACCGCCGACGAAACCGCGGGCAAGCCGCACCCGCGCATGCTGCAGGAGCTGATGGCCGAATTCGGCGTCGAGCCCGGGCGCACCCTGATGATCGGCGACACCACCCACGACCTGCAGATGGCGCTCAACGCCGGCTGCGCCAGCCTGGGCGTGAGCTACGGCGCCCACGAGCCCGACGGCTTCCATGCGCTGGGGCCGCTGCAGGTGGTGCATTCGGTGCCAGAGCTGCACGACTGGCTCGATGCCAACGCTTGAGCTGCCGTTTCGGGAGCTTCCCAGACCTTCCCAGACCTTCCCTGGAGCGAACCCATGGACATCCAGCGCATCCCCCTGTGCAATGCCGCCGACCTGGTCGAGGGCGGCGAGGCCGTGCCTTTCGACGTCGTCCACGGCGGCCAGACCTGCCGGGCCTTCGCCGTGCGCTTCGAGGGGCAGCCCCATGCCTACCTCAATCGCTGCACTCACGTCGCGATGGAGATGGACTACCAGCCCAATCGCTTCTTCGACGACACCGGCCGCTGGCTCCTGTGCGCCACCCATGGCGCCGCCTATGCGCCCGACACCGGCGAATGCGCCGGCGGTCCCTGCAACGGCGGTCTGGTGAAGATCGCCCTGAGCGAGGACGACGGCGTGGTGCACTGGCATACTGACTGGAACCTGCAGCCGGTGGCCTTCTGAACGCCCGCCGGCAAGAAAGAACCGCGCGATGACCGATTCCACGCCGCCTTCCGAGCCTCGTCCGGACGAGGGCCCCGCCAAGCCGGCCTCCGGCGCCGGCTGGGAGCGCGACACCCTTGAGCGCCTGATGTTCGCCACGCTGGCCGAACAGCGCCAGGCCCGCCGCGCCCGCACCTTCCTGCGCCTGGCCTGGCTGCTGCTGGTGGGCGTGATCGTCTGGACGGTCTTCTACCGGGGCCACGGCGGCGGTGGCGCCGACATCAGCCTGCCGCACACCGCGGTGGTCTCCATCCGCGGCGAGATCGCGCCGGAAACCGACGCCAGCGCCGAGGCGGTGGTGGCGGCCATGCGCTCGGCCTTCGAGGACGAGGGCGCCCGTGCGGTCGTCCTCCTGATCAACTCCCCCGGCGGCAGCCCGGTGCAGGCCGGCATCGTCAACGACGAGATCCGCCGCCTCAAGGCCAAGCACGGCAAGCCGGTCTACGCCGTGGTGGAGGAGTCCTGCGCCTCGGCCGCGTACTACATCGCCGCAGCCACCGACCGCATCTTCGTGGACAAGGCCAGCATCGTCGGCAGCATCGGCGTGCTGATGGACGGCTTTGGCTTCACCGGGTTGATGGACAAGCTCGGCGTCGAGCGCCGCCTCATGACCGCCGGCGAGAACAAGGGCTTCCTCGACCCCTTCAGCCCGCAGACCCCGCAGCAGCGCGCCTACGCGCAGCAGATGCTCGACCAGGTGCACCAGCAGTTCATCCAGGTGGTGCGCGAGGGCCGGGGCGACCGGCTCAAGGACGTGCCCCAGCTGTTCAGCGGCCTGTTCTGGACCGGCCAGCAGGCCATCGACCTGGGCCTGGCCGACCAGCTGGGCAACATCGACTACGTGGCGCGCGAGGTGGTGAAGGCCGAGGACATCGTCGACTACACCCGGCGCGAGAACGTGGCCGAGCGACTGGCCAAGCGCTTCGGCGCGGCGGTGGGCGAGGGCGCGGTTCGCGCCATGCAGGCCACCGGCCTCAGCCTGCGCTGAGCGGCTTCCCCGGCGTCCTTCTTCCTCAGCGACCGATCGCGAACACCGCCGGCGCATCGCCGATGCCGGCGGCCACCCGTGCCTTCCAGTCCCGCGCCGCCAGGCTGGTCACCCGTGCCTGCGGCAGGGTCAGCCCGGTGGCCACCGCCAGGCGGGTGGCCGGCTGCAGGCCCTGCGCCAGCGCCGCCAGCATCGCGGCATTGCGGTAGGGCGTTTCGATGAACAGCTGGGCCTGCCCGGTGCGCAGGGCCAGTGCCTCCAGCTCGCGGATGCGTTGCAGGCGTGCCGCAGACTCCTGCGGCAGGTAGCCCACAAACGCGAAGTTCTGGCCGTTGAGGCCGCTGGCCGCCAGCGCCAGCAGCAGGGACGAGGGGCCCACCAGTGGCACCACCTCCAGCCCCAGGTCGTGGGCGGCCCTGACCACCGAGGCGCCCGGATCGGCCACCGCCGGCATGCCGGCCTCGCTGGCCAGGCCCACGTCGTGGCCATCCAGCGCCGGCTGCAGCAGGGGGCGCACGTCGACGCCGGTGCCGCTGTCGCCCTTCTTGTGCAACTCGCGGGGCAGCTCGGTGATGGACTGCTGCTGCAGGGGCGCGGCCAGCGGCACCACCGCGTCGATGCGCTTGAGCGCCGCGCGCAGGGTCTTGGCGTTCTCGCACACCCAGTGGGTGAGGCCCGCCGCGGTGACCAGGGTGGCATGCGGCAGCACGTCGCCGATCGGCGCCTGGGTGTCGCAGCCGAAATCCAGTGGCGCAGGCACCAGCAGAAGCCGGCCGCGGCGCGGGGCGGGTGCGTTGGGGGTGTCGGACGCAGCCGTCACGCGATCAGCCGCACACCGGCCTCGCGCAGCAGGCGGCAGGTGCGGATCAGGGGCAGGCCCACCAGCGCGGTGGGGTCGTCGTTGTCGATGGACTCCAGCAGCGCGATGCCCAGGCCCTCGCTCTTGGCGCTGCCGGCGCAGTCATAGGGCTGCTCAGCCTGCAGGTAGGCCTCGATCTCCGCATCGGACAGGTCTCGGAAGCGCACGCGCACCGCCGCCAGGTCGACCCGCTCGTAGCCGGTGGCCAGGCAGACCACCGCCAGCGCGGTCTGGAAGACCACGGTGTGCCCGCGCATCAGCCGCAGCTGCGCCACCGCCTTGTCGTGCGTGCCGGGCTTGCCCAGGGGCTGGCCGTCGAGGTCGGCCACCTGGTCGGAGCCGATGACCGCGGACTGCGGATGGCGCGCGGCCACCGCGCGGGCCTTGGCCAGCGCCAGCCGGCGGGCCAGCGCCTCGGGCGACTCGCCGGCGGCGGGGGTTTCGTCGACCTCCGGCGCATCCACTTCGAACGGGACGCCCAGGCGCGACAGCAGCTCGCGCCGGTAGCGCGAAGTGGAGCCCAGCACCACCGCTCGCGAGGCGGCGGCAGGGGCGGGTCGGGAGGTCTCTGGCATCGGGTGATTCTCTTACACTGCCCGCATGCCCAAGGAGTTCAGTGCCCCCCGCCTCGACGTGACCGCCTTCGCCGAGGAAGGCGCCACCCTGGCGGCGCGTCCGCCGCTGTCGGCATTCCCTCGCCTGCTGGACGAGGCCCAGGGCCGCGGCGCCGAGCGCGAGGTCGCCTGGTCCGCCCGGGGCGAGCTGCGTAACCCGCGCCGCCTGCGGCCCGAGGTCTGGCTGTACCTGCAGGCGCAGGCCCGGCTGTCCCTGACCTGCCAGCGCTGCCTGGCCCCGGTCGATGTCGACGTCGCGGTGGACCGGGCCTTCCGTTTCGTGGAGGACGAGGCCACCGCCGCCGCCGAGGACGACGAGGCCGAGGAGGACCTGCTGGCCCTGTCCCGCAGCTTCGACCTGCCGGCCCTGGTCGAAGACGAGCTCCTCATGGCCCTGCCCCTCGTGCCCCGCCACGACGCCTGCCCCGAGCCCCTGCCGCTGCCGGCCGTAGGCGACGCGGAGGAGGGCGGCGGCCCGGCCGACGGCGGCCGCCCCAACCCCTTTGCCGTCCTGCAGAAGCTCAAATCGGGCGGCCAGGGCTGACCCCCCGGGTTGGGCTATAATCTTGGGTTTCGCCCCTTGCGGGGCTGAAAGAGCCTTCCGACCGAAAACGCCCGCCCGGGCCGTCCTTTCGAGCGGGCAGGCCCGTCCGATCCACCATTTTTTCGCGGCTGCACCCGGTGCAGCCCGTTCCTGCCCAAGGAGTCCGTCATGGCCGTCCAGCAAAACAAGAAGTCGCCCTCCAAGCGGGGCATGCACCGTTCGCACAACGCGCTGAACGTGCCCGGCATCGCCGTCGAACCCACCACCGGTGAAGTTCACCTGCGCCACCACATCAGCCCCAACGGCTTCTACCGTGGCCGCAAGGTCCTGAAGACCAAGAACGACGCCTGACGCGCGGGGCACGGCGGGGCCTGCCTCGCCGCCCTTGTGTGGCCGTCTTGCGCTGCAATTCCGCGTTCCATGAATGCGCCGGGCCCGATGCCGCGAAGGTGGCACGGGCCCTTGTCTTTCCTGCCGGCCGAACGGGCGGGTCAAACCCACTAAAGTTGCGCCCATGACCATCCTGGCCGTCGATTGCATGGGGGGCGACCATGGCCCCCGCATCACGCTCCCCGCCTGCCGCCGGTTCCTCGACGAACACCCCGACGCGCAGCTGCTGCTCGTCGGCCTGCCCGAGGCCCTGCAGTCGTTCTCCCATCCCCGCGCGCGGGTCATCCCCGCCACCGAGGTGGTGGCCATGGACGACCCGGTCGAGACCGCGCTGCGCCGCAAGAAGGATTCGTCCATGCGCGTGGCGATCCAGCAGGTCAAGGACGGCGCCGCCCAGGCTGCCGTCTCCGCCGGCAACACCGGTGCGCTGATGGCGCTGGCCCGCTACGTCCTCAAGACCGAGGACGGCATCGACCGCCCGGCCATCGCCTACCCCATGCCCAACGCCCGCGGCAGCGCCACCACGGTGCTCGACCTGGGCGCCAACGTCGATTGCACCGAGCAGCACCTGCTGCAGTTCGCCGTCCTGGGGTCGGCCCTGGTGTCGGCGCTCAAGAACGTCGAGGCGCCCACCGTGGGCCTGCTGAACATCGGCGAGGAAGTGATCAAGGGCAGCGAGGTCATCAAGCGTGCGGGCGAGCTGCTGCGCGCCGCCGCCGCCAATGGCGACCTCAACTTCCACGGCAACGTGGAGGGCAACGACATCTTCAAGGGCACCACCGACATCGTGGTGTGCGACGGCTTCGTGGGCAACGTGGCCCTCAAGACCAGCGAGGGCCTGGCCAGCATGGTCGGCGGCTTCCTCAAGGAAGAGTTCTCCCGCAGCCTGTGGACGAAGCTGGCGGCCGTCATGGCTTACCCGGTGCTGTCCGCTTTCAAGCGCCGCGTGGACTACCGCCGCTACAACGGCGCGGCCCTCCTGGGGCTGCGCGGGCTGGTGTTCAAGAGCCACGGTTCGGCAGACGATTTCGCCTTCGGCCACGCCCTGAACCGCGCGTATGATGCGGCCCGCAACAACCTGCTCGAGCGGGTGCAGGCGCGCATCGCCCATGCCGGCCCCCTGCTGGCGGGCGGTGCGGGTGCCGCGGGCGCCGCCGCCAAGGCGGCCGACCCGGTGACCGCCGCGTCCTGACCGGAGACACATGACGATCTACTCCCGCATCACCGGCACCGGCAGCCACCTGCCCCCGCGCCGCGTGACCAACGCCGACCTGGCGGCCGAACTGGCCGCCCGCGGCATCGAGACCTCGGACGACTGGATCGTCGAGCGCACCGGCATCCGCGCCCGCCACTTCGCCGCGCCCGACGTCACCACCAGCGACCTGGGCGCGCAGGCGGCCCGCCACGCGATCGAGGCCGCCGGCCTCTCGCCCGCCGAGATCGACCTGATCATCGTCGCCACCTCCACGCCCGACATGGTGTTCCCCTCGTCGGCCGCCATCCTGCAGAACAAGCTCGGCATCGCCGGCTGCCCGGCGTTCGACGTGCAGGCGGTGTGCAGCGGGTTCGTCTATGCCCTGACCGTCGCCGACGCGATGATCAAGGCCGGCAGCGCCCGCAAGGCGCTGGTGGTCGGCGCGGAAGTGTTCTCCCGCATCCTCGACTTCAACGACCGCACCACCTGCGTGCTGTTCGGCGACGGCGCCGGCGCGGTGGTGCTCGAAGCCTCGGACACCCCCGGCATCCTCGCCACCGACCTGCATGCCGACGGCCGGCATGTCGGCATCCTGTGCGTGCCCGGCACCGTCAGCGGTGGCCAGGTGCTGGGCGAGCCCCTGCTGCGCATGGACGGCCAGGCGGTGTTCAAGCTCGCCGTCGGCGTGCTCGAGCAGGCCGCCCGGACCACCCTGGCACGCGCCGGCCGCACCGAGGCCGACATCGACTGGCTCATTCCCCACCAGGCCAACCTGCGCATCATGCAGGGCACCGCCAAGAAGCTGAAGCTGCCGCTGGAGAAGCTGATCGTCACCGTCGACCAGCACGGCAACACCTCGGCCGCCTCCATCCCGCTGGCGCTGGACGCCGCGGTGCGCGGCGGCAAGGTGCGGGCGGGTGACACCGTCATGCTCGAGGGCGTGGGCGGCGGCTTCACCTGGGGTGCCGTCCTCCTCGACTTCTAGCCGCCTGCAGTGCGCTGCGCTCCGGTCCCTCGTTGATCCTCCACCGCCAACACACATGAAACCGTTCGCAATCGTCTTTCCCGGCCAGGGCTCCCAGGCCGTGGGCATGCTCGACGCCTGGGGCGACCATCCGGCCGTGCGCGAAACGCTGGCCGAGGCCTCCGAGGCCCTGGGCGAGGACGTCGCCAAGCTCATTCACGAAGGCCCGAAGGAGGCCCTGGCCCTGACCACCAACACCCAGCCGGTGATGCTGGTGGCCGGCATCGCCGCCTGGCGCGCCTGGCGCGCCGAGGGCGGCGCCGCCCCCGCGGTGGTAGCCGGCCATTCGCTGGGCGAGTACACCGCCCTGGTGGCTGCCGGCTCGCTCACACTGGCCCAGGCCGCGCCGCTGGTGCGCTTCCGCGCGCAGGCCATGCAGGAGGCGGTGCCGGTGGGCGCGGGCGCCATGGCCGCCATCCTGGGGCTGGAATCGGCCCAGGTGGTCGAGGGCTGCGCGCTGGCCCGTACCGCCTTCCCCGAAGGCAGCGGCGAGGTGGTCGAGGCCGTCAACTTCAACGACACCGCGCAGACCGTGATCGCCGGCAGCAAGGCCGCGGTCGACAAGGCCTGCGAGATGCTCAAGGCCATGGGCGCCAAGCGCGCGCTGCCGCTGCCGGTGTCCGCGCCCTTCCATTCCAGCCTGATGAAGCCGGCCGCCGACCGCCTGCGCGAGAAGCTCGCCGGCGTGTCGATCGCGGCGCCGCAGATCCCGGTGGTGAACAACATCGACGTCGCGGTGGAGACCGACCCGGCCCGCATCCGCGACGCGCTGGTGCGCCAGGCCTTCGGCCCGGTGCGCTGGGTGGAATGCGTGCGCGCCATCCAGGCCCGCGGCATCGACACCGTGGTCGAATGCGGCCCCGGCAAGGTGCTGGCCGGCCTGTGCAAGCGCATCGACGCCGGCCTCACCGGCGCCGCCCTGTATGACCCGGCGACCCTCGCCGAAGTGAAAGGCCTGCTGTCATGAGCGACACCTCCTCCTTCGCCGGCCAGGTGGCCCTGGTCACTGGTGCGTCCCGCGGCATCGGCGCGGCCATCGCCGCCGAACTGGCCGCCCGCGGCCTGAAGGTGGTCGGCACCGCCACCACCGATGACGGTGCCGCCCGCATCACCGCCGCCCTGTCGGCCCATGCCGGCTGCCGCGGCATCAGGCTGGACGTCAACGACGGCGCCGCCGCCGAGGCGGCCATCGAATCCCTCGTCAAGGAACACGGCGGCCTGCAGGTGCTGGTGAACAACGCCGGCATCACCCGCGACATGCTCGCCATGCGCCTGAAGGACGAGGACTGGGATGCGGTGCTGGACACCAACCTCAAGGCCGTCTTCCGCATGAGCCGCGCGGTGATGCGCACCATGATGAAGCAGCGCTACGGCCGCATCATCAGCATCACCTCGGTGGTGGGGGCCTCGGGCAACCCGGGCCAGGCCAATTACGCGGCCGCCAAGGCGGGTGTCGCCGGGATGACGCGCGCGCTGGCCCGCGAACTGGGCAGCCGGGGCATCACCGTCAACTGCGTGGCGCCGGGTTTCATCGCCACCGACATGACCGCCGCGCTGCCCGAAGATCAGCAAAAAGCATTGCTGTCGCAGATTCCGCTGGGGGCCCTGGGCCGCCCGGAAGACATTGCCCATGCGGTGGCCTACCTGGCCTCGCCGCAGGCCGGCTACGTGACCGGCCAGGAGCTGCACGTCAACGGCGGAATGTTCATGGCCTGACGCCCGCTAAAATCACGGATTCATTTACAACCCTTTGAGGGAACCATGAGCGATATCGAAGCACGTGTCAAGAAAATCATCGCCGAGCAGCTCGGCGTGGAAGAGTCCAATGTGACCAACGAGAAGTCCTTCGTGGCGGACCTGGGCGCGGACTCCCTCGACACGGTGGAACTGGTGATGGCGCTGGAAGACGAGTTCGGCATCGAGATCCCGGACGAGGACGCCGAGAAGATCACCACCGTCCAGAACGCCATCGACTACGCGCTGGCCCACAAGA
>JACCDI011132568.1_pt1 | contig 13537 bp, 12 predicted proteins | sample 7442791 | NCBI WGS metagenome assembly JACCDI01 (sample SAMN15323434, study PRJNA562643) | freshwater metagenome | isolation source: river surface water | place: USA:Blue River Watershed | collected 2017-08-15
ATGGGACATTATGCGCCCCCAAACGGTGTGCGTTTCTGCAACACCGGGCGGTTGGGAAATGGAACAATCGGGCGGCGTGTTTGCCGAGCAGGTTATCCGGCCCACGGGGCTCATTGACCCGCCGGTCGAAATTAAACCCGTTGAAGATCAGGTGCAGGATTGCATCAACGAATGCCGCAAGACGGCAGAGGCAGGCTTCCGGACATTGGTCACCACGCTGACCAAGCGCATGGCCGAAGACCTGACCGAGTTCATGCACGAAGCTGGCTTGCGCGTGCGCTATATGCATAGCGATGTTGAGACATTGGAACGCATCGAGCTGATCCGTGACTTACGCCGCGGCGTGTATGACGTGCTTGTCGGCATCAACCTGCTGCGCGAGGGTCTCGATATTCCGGAGTGCGGGCTCGTCGCGATCTTGGATGCGGACAAGGAAGGTTTCCTGCGCAGCGAAACGTCGCTCATTCAAACCATTGGTCGCGCCGCACGTAACGTTGAAGGGCGCGTTATCCTATATGCCGACCGGATGACGGGAAGCATGGAACGTGCAATTCGCGAAACCGACCGCCGCCGCGAAAAACAACATGCCTATAATATCGAACATGGCATCACGCCTGCGACCATCAAGCGCGATATCCACGATATCGTTGCCGACACCGCCAGCCGCGATTCGGTGCTGGTCGAAATTGATGCTGACGGCGCCAATAACCTCGTCGGCCATAATCTGCGGGCCTATATTGACGAGCTTGAAAAGAAGATGCGCGCCGCCGCTGCGGATCTTGAGTTTGAAGAGGCTGGACGCCTACGCGATGAGATTCGCTCATTGGAAGCCACCGAGCTTGGCCTGCCGCACCAGCAACATGTCGCCGCCCCGCGCGGCCGATCGACAGAAGGTCAGCCCGGCACACGCAAAATGCGGTACGGAAAAACCCAACGGAAATTTGGGAAGTAGGCCTTAGTTCTCAGTTGAAGAGCCGTATGAGCGCCGAAATCCCGGCTAGGCCAAGGATGGCCGCGACAAAACTGCGCCACAGGCTGGGCGGTACTTTGCCAAAGGATTTTGCGCCCAGCCAGTTGCCCGCCAGCACAGAGGGAAACAACAACAGCGACAGCCACAATAAGCGCCCGTTTGCCAAGCCCAAGGCAAAGGCCGAAATCGTGCCCGCAATGGCCGTGGCGAAAAACACGAGCATCATCGACGCGCGCGCTTCCTTGGGCGGAATTGGCTGGCGCAGGTAAAAGGGCACAACAGGCGGGCCGGGCATCGCGGCAAAGCCGGTCAGGATGCCCGATGCAATCCCGGTAGCAGCGGTTTCCTTTGGCCCCGGCCGCAGTTCGCCACGTTGTGGAAGCAGGACAAGCGCAAACGCACCAATGGCAATTGCCGCAATCATCAACCGTGCAACGTCAGGCGTTGTGACCTTCAACAACAATATACCAATCGGTGTTGCAAGCATGGCAAAGGCGGCAATCATCAACGCACTCTGCCGATGCGCGTCGGCAAATATGACCTTTATCCCGACGGGCCCAATCAGCACCTGAAGCAATATGGCAATGACGACAGCTTCGCCCGGGGCAACAATCATCCCGAACAACGGCACCAGAATGATCGCCATGCCAAAACCTGTCAGCCCGCGGATATACGCAGCGCCAAAAGTCATTGCAGACAATAGCAGCAATTGCGCGGTGGCAAGGCCTGTCAGGTCGTGAATGTTCAGTGCCCCATTGCCGCATGGTCAGCGGCAGTAAGCGGCTTTTCCGCCTTCACGCCGTTTTTGTCGAGCCACGCCTGCATCTCTTTGATTTCGGCTTCCTGCGCGGCAATCACCTTTTCGGCGCGTGCGCGGACTTCGGGATCCTTGCCATGTTCCAACGCAACTTTGGCCATTTCGACGGCGCCGAGATGATGCGGAATCATGCCCTGCATAAACGCAACGTCCGCATCTTCGGGGATATTGCCCATGCCGGCATGCATTTTGTCATTGGCCGCAGCATAGCCCTTTTGCGCGGCGTTGTAGCTTGCGGTGGCGTCGGCTTGAGCTTCAGTTGCTGTGGCCGCATCATCTGTGGCCGGCTTTTGGCATGCCGCCAACAGCAATATAGCCGCGAGCGTTAAAGGAAGCGTCTTCATCACAATCTCCTTGTCCACAAATTTGCGTTAGCGAATATCGGGCGGGGTCGCTTCATGCGATAGCATCGCGATGGCTTCATCCAGCGTCATAATGCGCTGGCCGTCGGAACCGAGGCTGCGGATGGCGACCTTGCCCTCTTCTGCTTCACGCATGCCAACGACGAGGAGATGCGGCACCTTCGCGACGCTGTGTTCGCGCACCTTGTAATTGATCTTCTCGTTCCGCGTGTCGGACTCAACCCGAATGCCCGCCGCTTTCAGCTTGGCCGTGACATCATGCGCATAGCCGTCCGCTTCCGACGTAATGGTGGCCACGACCGCTTGCACAGGCGCCAACCAGACTGGGAAGCGACCGGCATAATGCTCGATCAATATGCCAAGGAAGCGTTCATAGCTGCCAAAGATCGCGCGGTGCAGCATGACCGGACGGTGGCGTGCGCCATCCTCACCGACATAGCTTGCGTCGAGACGTTCGGGCATGACGCGGTCAGACTGCAGTGTGCCCACTTGCCATGTGCGGCCAATTGCGTCGGTCAGATGCCATTCAAGCTTTGGCGCGTAAAATGCACCTTCACCGGGCAATTCTTCCCAACCATATTCCGGCGTCGCAAGGCCAGCACGCACGACGGCGTCGCGCAGTTCATTTTCCGCTTTATCCCAATCTGCATCCGACCCAAACCGTTGGTCAGGACGCAGCGCGAGCTTGATTGAATAAGTGAAACCAAATTCCTTGTAGATCCGGTCGGCAAGCGCACAAAATGCCTGCACTTCTTCGACAATCTGGTCTTCGCGGCAGAAGATATGCGCATCATCCTGCGTAAACTGACGCACCCGCATCAGGCCGTGCAAGGCGCCATGCGGTTCATTGCGGTGGCAGCAGCCATTTTCATATATGCGCAGCGGCAGGTCGCGATAGGATTTGATACCCTGACGGAAAATCAGAACGTGCGCCGGGCAGTTCATGGGCTTCAACGCCATCCAGTCGGCCTCACCCGAAATCACGGGGCCCTCGTCATCGACATTCGGCACTTCGTCAGGGATGACGAACATGTTGGCGCGATATTTGCCCCAGTGCCCCGATTGCTCCCATTGCCGCGCGTCCATGACCTGCGGGGTTTTGACTTCCTTATAGCCAGCGCCGTCAATCGCGCGGCGCATATAGGCCTCAAGCTCGCGCCAGATCAGATAGCCGTTGGGATGCCAAAAGACCGAGCCATGTGCCTCTTGCTGCAAATGGAACAGGTCCATATCCTGACCCAGACGGCGATGGTCGCGCTTTGCGGCTTCCTCAAGACGCAGCAGATGTGCGTCAAGTTGCTTTTTGTTCAACCAGCCGGTGCCGTAAATGCGGCTCAGCTGCGGGTTATTCTGGTCACCGCGCCAATAGGCACCGGCAACGCGCGTCAGCTTAAACGCGGCAGGATCAAGCTTACCGGTCGACGCCAAATGCGGGCCACGGCACATGTCCATCCAGTCATTGCCCGACCAATAAACCGAAAGCTCTTCGCCTTCGGGCAACTCAGCCGCCCATTCGGCCTTGAAGCTTTCGCCTGCATTTTGCCATGTGGCAATCAACGCATCACGCGCCATGACTTCACGGCGCAGCGGCTTGTCGGCGCGGATGATGTCGCGCATCTTTTCTTCAATCGCGGGCAGGTCGTCCATCGTGAATGGACCGCGCGAGGCAGGCGCCATCACGTCATAATAAAATCCGTCATCGGTCGACGGGCCAAATGTGATTTGCGTACCGGGAAACAGGCCCTGCACCGCTTCGGCAAGGATATGCGCAAAGTCATGGCGGGCAAGTTCAAGCGCGTCCGCCTCATCACGGCTGGTCACCAGCGCGAGCTGCGCATCGGCTTCCAACGGGCGCGTGATGTCGCGCAATTCGCCATCCACCCGCGCGGCGATCGCCGCCTTGGCAAGGCCGGGGCCAATGGCCGCGGCAATATCCGCCGGGGTAGTGCCGCGCGCGACTTCACGGGCAGTGCCATCGGGAAGGGTAATGCGGATCATCTCGGACATGGATTTACTTGCTTTCAGCTTCGTTTTGGAACCGCCCCTTTGCCAGCCCAAACGCAAAGTCGCAACCCTGCAGCTTTGTCCTTATGCGCTATACCCTTTTCATGCCGAGCAGCGCCCAATCGGTTCCTAGCCCGCAGTCTTTTCGGTGCGATAAGGCACGAAATCACCAAGGCTACAAATGCCGCCGGTCATACCGCTGGTACGGTCCACCAAGCGGAGAATATCTCCGCGACATTTCTGGCTGCCAAATTGTTCGGAGACGACGATATCACTGTCGCGTGCAAGGCCCGGACAAGGTGAACGCAAAACATTCTTGTACACAAGCCGGCCAGACACGCGGTAGAGCACGATATTGTCGCTGACGCGGATCATATTGTCGGCATTGAAATCACTGATGCAGGTTACCGGTTTCCCCGCGACCTTGCCGCCGATTTCCTTCATTAAGACAGCAGATTGTTTCTCGGTCAGTGGCGCGGGCGGGCGGTCCACTTGGCCGCATGCCGCAACAACCGTCAAAGGCAAAACAAGGCCAGCCAGTTTGAGGATCTGCATCACTCTATCTCCTGAATGCACATGGCGGCATAATAGCCGCTGCGTGATGAACGGCAGATTATCATATAATCGCCGCCATGTGGCGTTTTTCACCTGACGTGACTTCAACGATCCGATGACCAAGATCGCCATCAGGTGTGCTGTCCAGCACCGCCATGGCGCGGGCGCCATTTTCCATTTCTAGAATGAGCGTGGCCGGACCGAAGCCCTCCTTGCCCGCTGCCCGCACAAAGCTGAGTATACGGCCCTTGCCGTGTGGGGCGTCATCTAGCGCGATCTGTTTCGGCGCATAGCCCTTTGCGGCCTCTCCTGACCAAGCAATGTCGGGCTGCGATGCGGTGTAAATGCCGACCGCCTGTTTTGACATCACGCCGCCATTCGCGGTTACCAACGCGGGCTTTGACCCATCGTGGCGCAGGGCATCGACCATCGCTGCGATATTATACATGCTATAGCCATTGCCGGGCCCACCGAAAAAGCTGAGGCCGCCGGTGAGCGTATAATCGCCAAGCGCACGCGCGGCGTCATTCATGGTGTCAACGGCCGCAAATACGGCGCAGGGAAAGCAGCTGTAAATATCGACAGGTCCAAGGTCACTGGCCGCAATTCCGGCCTGTCCAAGTGCCGCCGGAATGGCAAAATCAAGCGCCGCCGACCGGTGAATGACACCGCGCTCTGCCAATGGTGGTTCAGCGGCTTCGGCCGCGCCGGCCAGCCAAACCCATTTGTCTTGCGGCACACCCAGATCGCGCGCTTTGCCTGCGCTGGTCAGGACAATCGCCCCGCCCAGATCGACCGCATCCTGCGCTACATGCCAGCGACGGTAAATATCCGTCAGCGGGTAATTGGCATTGTCGTCGCCCAGCATCGCTTCGGGCGTGCGATAGCCGGGGAATTGTGCGTGGGTCCGCGCTTGAGCTTTTGTTGAAAACGCCGACCACAAGGCCGCCAATTCCTGCGCATACGCATCATCGCTTAATCCCAGTTGCATCCGCCGGGCGTTCTCAATCAGGCTATACGCCAGCGGCATAGAAATGATGCCATGGCGGATTTCCGTTCGGCTTAAAATCGGGAAGGTGGATAGGCGATTGTCGAACGGGGTGTCCGAAGGCAAGCGCCAGTCCAAAGTTACACCCGCCTTACGCGCGCGCTTTGCAGTCCCGGTCGCTTCTGCGGCCACGAGCACCGCGACCGCACAAGTCCCGCGGCGGATATCGCCCGCCAGTTCGTTCAACATCGCCTGCGGGCTTTGGCCGCCGACATCGGCATAAATAAGCCGCGGCGCGCTGATGCCGCCGGCCGCTGCAAAAGCCTCAGGCGTGTTGTCGGGCGACCCTGTGCCTAAGCTAACGCCGCTGTCCTCAAATGTGCGGATCGCGGCGATGGTGTCAATCGCGGCTACAACCGACGGGGACTGGCCCGTATCGGCCAGTGCAACCTTGATAGCTGCGCCAGCCAATTCGCGCGGGCTTGGCCATTCGCCGGAAACGGTCTTTCGGCTGGCTTCGCCCACGCCAATAATGACCGGCGCGCTTGCATCAAAATTGCTCATCATTCACTCCCGATTATCTCTTAACTGCACGCTTAAATATGCTAGCAGTTGATGCAAGTTTAAAGGCACGGGCAAAGGAGAGCGCACATGGCGAAATGGCCGAAATTGACGTGGGACAAAGAACCAACTGGTCCGTTGAAGGGGATTAAGGTTGTCGACATGGCCACGGTTGTTCTTGGGCCGTATGCCACCGTGCAATTGGCCGACTTGGCGCGGAGGTCATTAAAATCGAAAATAGCGAGGGCAACACACCGGGCGACCTGATGCGCCATGGCGGCGATTCGCCCAGCAAGCAGCATGGCCCCATCTTCACAGCGCTCAACCGCAACAAAAAGGCCATCAACCTCAATATCAAAAAACCAGAAGATAAAGCCGTTCTCGAAGCATTATTGGAGGAGGCAGATGTCTTCATCCATAATGTCCGTATGGCCGGCGTTGAACGGTTGGGATTTGGCTATGAGGCGGTCAAGGCGATCAACCCCAATATCGTCTATGTCCACTGCGCCGGATTTGGAGCGGGTGGCGCCTATGGCGAGCGTCAGGCTTATGACGACCTGATTCAAGCGGCGTCCGGCTTTGCTGCTTTAAGCGAGCAGCGCGATGGTGGCCGCCCGACCTATTCGCCCAGCCTTGTCGCGGATAAAGTCAGCGGTCTGTTCGCGGCCAATGCAACCATGGCGGCATTGCTTGCGCGTGCAGGCGGGCAAGGCGGACAATTTGTTCAAGTGCCCATGTTCGAATGCTTCACCTGGTTCAACATGGTCGAAAATCTGTGGGGCGAAACCTTCATCCCCAGCAATGGCCGCATGGGCTATACGCGTTCGGTGAACCCGCGTCGGCGGCCTTATCCAACCAAGGACAGCTTCATCGCGATTGTCCCTTATAATGACCGCCAATGGGCTAAATTTTTTGAACTGGGCGGCAGGCCCAACGTGTTCGACGACCCGCGCTTTTCGACCTATCAAGAGCGCACAAAACACACCGGCGACTTATACGCGCTCATCGAAGAAGTCAGCGCGCTGCGCACCACCGCCGAATGGCTGGACCTGTTGGCCGAGCATGACATTCCAGCGATGAAATATAACCGCATGGCGGATGTGCTCTCCGATCCGCATCTGGCCGACGTCGGCTTTTTCGAAGAGCTGGAGTCGCCCGACATCGGCACATATCGATCGATGAAGCATCCGGTGCATTATGCGGGAACGCCCGCGTCAAACTATGCGCATCCGCCGATGCTGGATGCCGATGGGGATGAAATTAGGGCCGCCTTGGGGATGTGAGCGGTTGGCCTGGTGCTTTGCCTAACACGTTTCGTCATCCTGAACTTGTTTCAGGATAGCGCACGACCGCCGCTTGTTATCCTGAAACAAGTTCAGGATGACGAGGTCCTAGAGTTGCCCAGACCTAAACCAACAGCCCGCGCATGATCAGGTCGATGCTATGCTCGCGATAGGCATCGCGCATATTTTCGTTAAAATCGTCCTGATTATAACAATGGCGCAACACCAAGCGTGACGAATAGAATCGGTCAGCCGCGCCGGTGACGGTGAAGTAGAAAAACTGCGGATCAAGCTTGCGGAATTTGCCCGCCTTTACGCCTTCGGCGATCAGCGCGTCATACACCTTTGAAATAGGCTTCAAATACAGGTCCGCGATACGGGCCGCTTCAACCGGCGCGCTGTCGCGCACCATGCGCATCAACAGACGGTTCAGATAAGGGAACGCATAATATGTGTCGATGACGGCACCGATGTGGATACGCAATTTGTCTTCCGGTGGTATGTCTTTTGCGAGCAATGCGCCAAGGCTGAAAACAATATTGCCCATGTCGCGATCGAGCAGCGCCAGCATCAAACCGTTTTTGTTGCCGAAATAATATTTGACCAATGCACTGTTCAACCCTGCGCGAAGCGACAGTTCCGATAGCGAAAGGTCGATGGTATCGCCCTCACGCATGATCTGGCTTGCCGCTTCGATAAGCTGGTCGCGCGCTTTTGCATTATCGCCCGCTTCACTCACCAGCTTTGGTCCCGTCGTGGCCATTTGGCGCCTACTCTCCGTTTACGTCGGGTTACTTATAAACAGGTTCATCCCACCATGGGAAGAAGTCAGGCATATCTGCGGAAACTTTATCGGGATAAACGGGTGCGCGCTTTTCAAGGAAGCTGGAAATCCCTTCCTTTGCGTCGCCTGAGCGTGCACGGCGATAGATCGCACGGCTGTCGATTTGATGCGCTGCCATGGGATGTTCCGCAGCGGACAGCCGCCACAACATCGCCCGCGTGAGTGCAATCGACACTGGCGCGGTGTTGTCGGCGATTTCCCGGGCCAATGCCCGCGCGGCGTCCATCACGTCTGCAGGCGCATGAATGGAACGCACCAGCCCACCGTGCAGCGCTTCATCGGCGTTGAACACCCGGCCCGTCATGCACCATTCCAGCGCCTGTTGCATGCCCACCAGTCGTGGCAAGAACCAGCTGGAGGCAGCCTCTGGCACAATACCGCGCCGCGCAAAAACAAAGCCGAAGCGCGCCGTGTCACTGGCCAAGCGGAAGTCCATGGGCAGTTGCATCGTTGCGCCAATACCCACAGCAGCGCCGTTGATGGCACCAATGACAGGCTTTTTGCATTGGAAAATCCGCAGCGTTAACCGGCCACCGGAATCGCGTACACGTTCGTCAGACAGCGTTTCGACGTCGGACCGGCTCGCGAACACGTCGCCGCCACCCTCGGGTGTCAGATCGGCCCCTGCACAAAATGCACGGTCACCCGAACCCGTTACGATGACGGCGCGCACCGCATCATCCGCATCCACCAAATCAAATGCCGCACACATTTCGCGCATCATCACATTTGTAAACGCATTCATCTTTTCAGGACGATGCATCGTGATGGTCGCGATGCCATCTGCGACATCATAAAGGATTTGGGTGAACGCAGTCATGCGATCAACGCGGTGCCATACGGATGGCGCCGTCGATGCGGACGTCTTCGCCGTTGAAATATCCGCACTCGATCATGGTCATCGCGACCTGCGCGAACTCATGCGGATGGCCGAGGCGTTTCGGGAAAGGAACCGACGCAGCAAGCGCATCCTTCACCGCCTGAGGCGCGCCGTTCATCAATGGCGTGTTGAAGATGCCCGGCAGAATCGTGTTGACGCGAATGCCTTCGCTCATCAGGTCGCGTGCGATTGGCAAGGTCATGCCGACAACGCCGCCCTTGGATGCGGAGTAAGCCGCCTGACCCATCTGGCCGTCTTCAGCAGCGACTGAAGCGGTGTTCACCATCGCGCCGCGTTCGCCATCTTCCATGGGCTCAAGCGTCAACATGCCAGCCGCCGACTTGGCGATGCAGCGGAACGTGCCGACCAAGTTGATCTGAATGATGCGGTCAAAGGCATCGAGCGGGAAATGCTTGATCGATCCGTCTTCCTTCGAACGGCTTGCGGTCTTCGCCGCGTTACCTGTGCCAGCACAGTTGACCAAGATGCGTTCCTGACCATGCGCAGCGCGCGCCTTGGCGAACCCTGCATCGACGCTTTCATCGCTGGTGACGTTCACATTGCAAAATACACCGCCGATTTCGGCTGCAAGTGCCTCGCCCTTGTCCGCCTGCAAATCAAAGATGGCGACCTTCACACCCTTTGCGGCCAACGCGCGGGCGGTTGCCTCACCAAGGCCAGATGCGCCGCCGGTGACGACTGCTGCGACTGTTGAATCCAGTTTCATAAATACTCCTGATCGTTTTATCCGTCATGCTGAACTCGTTTCAGCATCTTACTTTTTGACGGTGGAAATTAAGACCCTGAAACAAGTTCAGGGTGACGGTGATGGATGGCTAATCGTTATACCCGCTCGATAATTGTAACGTTGGCCTGACCGCCGCCTTCACACATCGTCTGCAAACCATATTTGCCACCCCGTGCTTCAAGCGCGTTCAACAATGTCGCCATCAACTTCGTGCCCGATGCGCCGAGCGGATGGCCCAATGCGATCGCACCGCCATGAACGTTGATTTTCGAACGGTCGCCGCCGGTATGCTTCAACCAAGCCAATGGCACAGGTGCGAACGCTTCGTTCACTTCATACAAGTCAATGTCGGACATTTTCATGCCCGAACGCTGGAATGCGCGGTCGGTTGCGAACAAGGGTTCTTCCAACATGATGACGGGGTCGCCAGCGGTCACGGTCAAATTGACGATGCGCGCGCGCGGGGTGAGGCCATGTTCTTTCAGCGCCTTTTCCGACACGATCAGAACCGCCGAAGCACCGTCGCAAATCTGGCTGGCATTCGCAGCCGTGATAGAACCGCCTTCTTGAAGCAGCTTGACGCCGGACAGGCTTTCAAAGGTTGCATCATAGCGGATGCCTTCATCGCTATTGTGGACGATCTTGCCTTCTGGCGTATCGACTTCGATGCCGACGATTTCATTAGCAAAGAGGCCGCCTTGCGTCGCGGCGATAGCTTTCTGATGCGATTCCAGTGCGAACTGGTCCAAGTCTTCGCGGGTAAAGCCATGTTTCTTGACGAGCATTTCAGCACCCATGAACTGGCTGAACATGATGCCGGGATAGGCTTCTTCGAGACGCGGACTCTTATAGGTGCCCATGCCTTCTTTCTTGAACAGCATCGACGTCGAACCCATCGGTACGCGCGTCATGCTTTCGATACCGGCCGCCAACACAATGTCCTGTGTGCCCGACATGACGCCTTGCGCTGCGAACATCATCGATTGCTGCGATGATCCACACTGGCGGTCGATGCTGACCGATGGAATAGAATTGGGCAGGCGTGACGCCAGAACGATATTGCGGCCGACATCGCCGGCTTGTTCACCGCCTTGCATGACGCAGCCCATGATGACGTCTTCAATCGCCGCAGGGTCAAAGTCATTACGGTCGGCAATGGAATCGAGCACGGCAGCGCCCAAATCGACGGGGTGAACGCCCGCAAGCTTACCACCACGGCGGCCACCAGCGGTACGAACCGCATCCACAATATAAGCGTCTGCCATTTTCTCTCTCCTGTTGTTCAAATTTAATCAGACGATTAAACTTTGAAGGAGGAGAGTCAAGTGCGATTGGCTGTGTCTTCAGCAATCGTCACCCTGAACTTGTTTCAGGATCTTACTTCGTGCGTTCCAAAGTAAGATGCTGGAGCCGAAGGCGTGCATCGCACAAACAAGTTCAGCATGACGACGCGTGGAATATATACTTTAAGCCGCTTCGCGGGCGATTGTGATCACTTGCGGATAGGTGAACTCGAGCAAACCTTCTTCGCCCAATTCAGCGCCAAAGCCTGACTGCTTATGTCCGGCAAATGGCGCGTTGGGGGCAAGGTGCATGGATTCGTTGATCCACACCGTTCCGGTTTCCAGTTGCTCGGCCACTTCGACCGCAGCTTCCGGGTTGCTGGTCCAGATCGAACCGGCAAGGCCGTAATCTGATGCATTGGCGCGGCTGATGACTTCGTTGATGGTCGAAAACTTCATCAATGGCATCACTGGGCCGAACTGTTCTTCGGCCACAATCCGCGCATCTTCGGGTGGGTTGTCGAGCACCGTTACGGGCACGAAATAGCCGGGGATTGATGCATCATGATCGCCGCCTGCAAGGAACTTATAGCCCTTGTCCTTGGCATCCTGAATCAATTCAAGCACGCGCTTATATTGTGGCTTGTTCTGAATGGGGCCAATCGCCGTGCCTTGTTCGGCGCCGTCGCCAACCTTGACCGCCTTGGCATAAGCCGCAATCGCGGCCGACAATTCGTCGTAAATATCTTCATGAATGTAGATACGCTTGGCCGCGATGCAGACTTGGCCCGCATTGTAGAAGCTTGCCCAAAACAGCTTTTCAGCCACCTTGGATACATCTGCATCCGGCAAAACAATCGCAGCGTCATTCCCGCCCAGTTCAAGCGTGATGCGCTTAAGGTCCTTCGACGCCGATTCCATCACGCGCTTGCCCGTGGCAGTCGAACCTGTGAAGGTGATCTTGTCGATATCAGGATGCGACGTCAGCAATGGGCCCAATGCGTCGCCACCGGTGATGATGTTCAAAACGCCGGGTGGGAATACGCCCGCAACCAATTCAGCGAGGCGCAAGGTCGCCAGCGGCGTGAATGGCGATGGCTTCAGCACCATGGTGCAGCCCGACAACAGTGCTGGAACAATTTTCTGGATCGCCATCAACACCGGGAAATTCCATGGCACGATGCCACCGACCACACCAACGGGAACACGGCGCGTGCGGCTAAGGCGCTTGTCGCTGTCTTCTGTTATTTTTTCTTCAAGGTTCAGCATCGGCAATGCGCGCGTCATGCCCACGCAACCGGCAATCTCGCTGCCCGCCTGCATGTGCGGTTTGCCCTGTTCAGACGTCAGCAACCGCATCAGCTCATCGCTGTTGGCTTTGATGACATCGGCCATTTTGGCAAACAAAGCGCGGCGCTCTTCAACGCTGGTTTTCTTCCAAGTCTGGAATGCGGCGCGTGCTGCGGCAACAGCCTTGTCCAAATCTGCCTGACCGCAATCGGGCACTTGGCCAATGACCTGCTCGGTCGCGGGGTTTACGACATCAATCCATTTGCCGTTATCAACCAGTTCGCCGTTGATCAGGTTTTTATACTGCGTGGTCATTAGAGTATCCTCTTTCGTTCAAGCTGCCACAAATCGCAGCGGTAAAGTTTTGGGCCCGCCAACAAACGTCGATTGCGATCGTTTTGGTTCGCCAGCCAGCTCAACCGAATCTACACGGTCAAGCAGTTCCTCGAATAATATCTTCATCTCTAGCCGCGCCAGATGCAAGCCCAGACATTGATGCGCGCCGGATCCAAAGGAAATATGCCGGTTGGGACTGCGCCCCGCATCAAACCGCTCCGGGTCAGGGAACACGGACTCATCATAATTGCCGGAGATATAGCACAGCATCAGCCAATCGCCCGCTTTCATCGGTACGCCGCCCACTTCCGTATCGGCGCCTACCGTGCGCATGAAGTGCTGAACCGGTGTCGTCCAGCGTATTGCTTCTTCAATCAGACCGGAAAGTAAGGAACGATCTGCCTTCACTTTCGCAAACTGCGCCGGGTCCTGTGCCAAGGCCCACATCGCGCCAGCCGTCGACGCCGAGGTGGTGTCATGCCCTGCCGTCGCAACGATCGTGTAATAGCCCGCGCTTTCATAGTCAGGGATCGGCATGCCATCGATGGTTCCGGTGGCGATAATCGTTGCCAGATCGTTGCGCGGATTAGCGCGGCGGTCCTGCGCCAATGCTTCG
>JACCDI010634673.1_pt1 | contig 13536 bp, 11 predicted proteins | sample 7442791 | NCBI WGS metagenome assembly JACCDI01 (sample SAMN15323434, study PRJNA562643) | freshwater metagenome | isolation source: river surface water | place: USA:Blue River Watershed | collected 2017-08-15
GTAGCCATAATGTGTTTACGGTATTTAAGGTGCAATAAGGTCCAGTGTTGTTTGTTTCCAACTAAAATAATATGTCCGCCTCGTCCACCATCTCCACCATCTGGGCCTCCTTTAGAAGTTAATTTATCTCTGTAAAAATGGTGAGAGCCAGCTCCACCTTTTCCGGAGCGAAGATAAATTTTAACGTAATCAATAAAGTTTGGATTCGACATGTTTATTTGTGCTTAAAATGCAAAAGTACGATAAATAAAAAAAAGCATGGCAAAACCATGCTTTTTTATCAAAAAATATAAAATTATAATGTTTTTGCAGCCTGATCTATAGCTGAACATAAGTTATTAAAAATAGTATCGATAGCACCAATACCGTTAATACCTACGTGTTTATTTTGTTTATCGTAATAATTTACCAAAACAGAAGTTTGATCATTGTAAACTTTAATTCGATTGGCAATAATTTCCTCGTTTTGGTCATCTGCTCTACCGCTGGTTTTTCCTCTTTCTAACAATCTGGTAATTAATTCTTTTTCTTCCACTTGTAAGGATAACATCAAGGTAATTCCTGTTCCTTTATTTTGTAATAATTCATCCAAAGCTGCTGCTTGAACTTCTGTTCTTGGGAATCCGTCAAAAATAAATCCGTTCGCTTGAGGGTTGTTGCTAATTTTGGAATCAATCATTCCAATAATAATGCTATCTGGCACTAAATTTCCTTTATCCATTAATTCTTTTGCTTGGATACCTAGTTGTGTCCCAGCCTTAATTTCGGCACGTAATATATCTCCTGTAGATAAGTGAATTAAGCCATATTTAGCTAATAATTTTTCGGATTGAGTTCCTTTTCCAGCGCCTGGAGGTCCAAAAAGTACAATATTTAACATAGTATTTATTTTAAGATTTCTAAGTTACTATTTTTTTTATTTACAAATGATTTTAATCTAAACTCTTTTTTAACAATTGCTCCAAATATGCTAACAATTCTATGGATGCATCAATTTCTTCTTTTCTAATAGCTACACTTTCGATATTAAATCCAAAAGGAATATTTTTAGGTTTGCAATACTCAATTATTTCATGTGCAATGGTTTTACATAATTCTACCGATTGCTCTAAAATATTAGTAGAGTGCTGTAAATCGTTTTTTAACCACTTGGGTATTTCTACACCCAACCATTCCATAAATTGTAAGGTTTTTAAGGAACCACAGGGGGTTAGTGTAAAAATTATCGGTACCATTTCGATGTTGTTTTCGGTACAATAATAATAGTAATCCGATAAAAAATCTTTGGTGTTATTGATACTGTATACACATTGCGACACAAAAAATGTACATCCTTTTTCGTTTTTTTGGATAATGCGTATATGCTCGTCGCCTTTTTTAGCGTGGCGCTCGGGTATGGTTACGCCGCCCAATAAAATAGGGGAGTGGGTAGATTTTTTTATTTCGTAAGCTTGTACTAAACTTAAATTATTTTGTTGTGTTTTGGACGGACTGCCTACAAAAACAGATAAACCAATTTCTTTTTCGTTTTCCGTAATCCATTTTTTTAATTCAATAGGGGTGTATTTTACTACACTTTTATAAATGATTTTTGGAATATTTAAAGCCTGTAAATAATTTTTACTGTACACATCAGGCGATAAAGTAGGGCTAAAAGGAAAAGGTCTTGGGGTGTTTGTTCTGGAAGATTCATCCTGAATGTCGTACAAAATTAATCCATCTAAATTAATGTTTTGTAAACGGTTAATTTGCTTTTTGGCAATGGATATAATTTTACTTTCGTTGATATCAATTTTTGGAGGTGTAAGTCCGTAAAGTAATATCCCCGATTGTTTATTTTTAATTTTGTTTTGCAACATTATAGGATACTTACTTTATTAATTTCATTTTATAATCGGCATTAAACTTCCCTTTGGAAATATCGTTTAATTTCCCTTTAATTAACTGGCGTTTTAAACTGTTAATTTTATCGGTAAATAAGATGCCTTCAATATGATCGTATTCGTGTTGTATAACTCTTGCAGCTAATCCCGAGTAGGTTTCCTCGCGCTCCTCAAAATTTTCATCTAAATAATTAATCACCAAAGTTTCATGTCGGCTCACCTCCTCTCTAATTCCAGGAATACTTAAGCAACCTTCTTTAAACGACCATTTTTTACCAGATTCCGAAACCAATTCCGGATTGATAAAAACCTTTTTAAAATTTTCTAATTCGGGCTCGTCCTCGCTAAATGGCGAAGCATCCACCACAAATAAACGCAAGTTTTTACCAATTTGCGGTGCTGCTAAACCCACACCATCCGCATCATACATGGTATCAAACATATCGTTTATCAACTGTTTAATCTCATCATTTAATTTTTCAATTTCAATACATTCTTTTCTTAAAATTGAACTTCCGTAAGCAACTATAGGATATATCATGGGGCGAAAATAAAAATTATTGCTGTAAAAACCTACAATATTTTATGGGATAATTTTATAATAATCATATCGATACAGCTTATTTTGAATTTTTAGTTTCATTTTACTCAACTATTTTAATCCACTTACTTTGGGGTGCCATTTTAAATTTGTTTAGGGAAAGGGTATCGTTTTGGATAGCGAAATTGTTAATTTGGGCAAACATTTCGTAAATGGATTGGTCGTAATGCACTGTGTCGCAAACTTCCTCGGTTATGGTAAGATTGTTAAAGGCGATTTGAAATGCTAGATTGTTTTCCCATTCTCCAACAATTTCGTTGCAAATCCCTTTAAAATACAAGTTTTTATGGGATTGAATATTTAAAACCAAATGGAAATTTGAGCTTTTAATAGCTGTACCTCTAAATTCTATCAATTGCCATTTCCCTTCTATATTTTGAGAGTTTTTTTGAGGTTGAATTTTAGATGAACTACAAGCCACACACAAAAATAATAGTGTACATAATTTTAACATATTTCGATTTTAAGTTCATAAAATTAATGATTTAGAACACTAACATTACAAAGTTTGTATTTTTTTACAAATTAATTGAAGTTTTATTTTGAGGAATTAAAAAATAACGTATCTTTGCAAACCCTTTTAAAAGGTAATTAATTCTGTAGAACATTTTTAAATATATATAGAGATGAAAAGAACATTTCAACCATCGGTAAGAAAAAGAAGAAACAAGCACGGATTTAGAGAGCGTATGGCTACTGCTAATGGTCGTAAGGTTTTAGCTAAAAGAAGAGCTAAAGGTAGAAAAAAATTAACAGTTTCTTCTGAAGGAAGACATAAAAAATAATTGTTAACGCAACTATAGATTTTATAAAGCCACAATTTTGTGGCTTTTTTGATTTGTAGCTACAGCAAACTAAAATGACAATATCCATGCAATTTATGGTATATTTATTTTATCCTGTTATCTTTTTTGTTTTTTTGGTTTGGTGTTTTTCGAGGCAATTGTTAACCAAAAAAATTGGGGTAAATAAGTTTGTTTTGCCCTTTTTTCTTTTTATTAATGTATTGTGTGGCATTGGATTATCGGCCATTTACACTTATTATTATCCTAACCGAAATTTAGCAGATACCTTTAAGTATTTTGATGATAGCAAACATTTGTTCGCGTTATTTCACAATGATAATACAGTTTTTTGGAAAATTTTTTTAGGATTAGAGGAATTGGGTGAAGATGTAGTTCAAGAACTTTCGTTTACCAACAATTGGTTTCCTAGCTCACGTCGTACTTTTTTTAACGATAACCGCACCGTAATTAGGATTAATACTTTATTGCGTTTTGTTTCCTTTGGCAATTATTATATTCATTTATTATTTTTTATTGTGTTGGGTTTTGTGGGTAAAATTTTTATCTATCAAACATTTAAAAAATACATTCCTGCTTCGCATCATATATTGTGGTTGTTTTCAGTTTTTTTAATTCCATCGGTTGTTTTTTGGACTAGCGGTGTATTAAAAGAAGGTCCGTTATTTTTGTTGCTAGGGCTCATTGTTTATTATTTGGATAAGGTGTATTGTAGCCCTAAAAAAACACATAACTACTTAATTTTATTATTGTTAGCTTATTTAATGGTGTTTATAAAATTTTATGTAGTGTTGTTTATGATTCCTGCTATTTTGTGGGTGATACAATTACAGATAATACAAATCAATACATGGAAATTGTTAATTTTTAATGCTATATTTTACATATTAATTATCCAAATTTGGCATTGGGTCCATCCGCAATGGTCCTTGTTAACCATTTTGCACGCTAAAAAAATTGATTTTGAAGGATTGGCACAGTTAGAAGCAGCTAATTCCTATATACAAACGTATGCCTTGGATAAAAACATAAGCAGTTTTATATTGAATATACCACAAGGATTGTTTCATGCAATTTTTCAGCCTTTGTTTTGGAAATGTAATACAATTTTTATGTGGATAGCCTTTATCGAAAACACAATTTTGTTAATATTTGTTTTATTTTTACTTTTTTACAGTAATCAAAAACAAAATACTTCACATGGAATTTTTGCCCTATCGTATGCCTTGTGTTTTTTAATAATAACAGGAATGATAACACCTATAGCAGGAAGTTTAGTAAGATATAAAATACCAGCTTTAAGTTTTTTATTGTTTTATTGTATTCAAAAATTAGATTTTAACAAAATATCATCTCAGAAACAAAACCTAATTCAAAAATTTAGCAAACTTTTTTTCGTTTAAATCCGTAGTGTAATTATTGTTTTTCAACCCGAAAAAATTAAGCGCTATGGAAACTCCTAAAAGAACATTCGATATTCTCGAAATTGCATTAAACAATCATCCATTACAAAATGCTTTAAACGCAAAAGTAAACGGAAAATGGGAAGGAATTAGTACTCAAGAATTTTACGATAGGGTACAAATAATTAGTAATGGTTTATTGGAGTTGGGTGTGCAGTTGGGGGATAAAGTTGCTACCATTACCAACAATCGTCCGGAATGGAATATTATAAATTATGCTGCGGCACAAATTGGAGCAATTATTTGCCCCATATATCCTACAATATCTAACGACGATTATACGTATATTTTTAACGACGCTTCCATTAAATATGCATTTGTAAGTAGTGCCGAGTTGTATGAAAAAATGCAAATTATACAACCCAATGTAACTAGTTTATTAAAGGTATATACTTTTGATCATGTTAACGGAGCCGAGCATTGGAGTGCAGTTGCCGAAATGGGTAAAGCTTTACAACATCAAGCTAAAGTAAAGGAAATCAATCAATCTATTCAGGAAACTGATTTAGTAACGATAATTTATACATCTGGTACAACAGGAAAACCTAAAGGGGTAATGTTATCTCATTTAAATTTGGTAAGCAATGCATTGGCTTGTACAAAATTATTACCCTTAGAAAAAGGCGATAAAGCCTTAAGTTTTTTACCACTTTGTCATGTTTTTGAGCGTACCTTATTAAATATATATGTATTAGCCGGAATAGAAATTTATTATGCCGAAAGTTTAGAAACTATTGGCGAAAACATTAAAGAAGTAAAGCCGCATATGTTTACAGCAGTTCCAAGGTTAATAGAAAAGGTGTACGATAAAATTATTGCAGGAGGCGCAATGAAATCGGGCATCGTAAAAAAACTATTCTTTTGGGCGGTTAAAAAAGCAAATAATTATTACGAAGGAAAAGAAGGCGGATTGATGGATAAAATTGCTGATAAATTGGTTTTTAGCAAAATTCGCGCTGGATTAGGTGGGAATGTTAAAGTAATTGTATCAGGAAGTGCAGCATTACAACCCCGATTAGCAAGATTTTTTTGGGGCGTAGGTTTACCAATTTTAGAGGGTTATGGTTTAACAGAAACTTCACCAGTTGTTGCCGTAAATACTACTTTTACTAAAGGTTTAAAGTTTGGTTCGGTAGGTAAATTGTTAGAAAAAGTAAAAGTCAAAATTGCCGAGGATGGTGAAATTTTGGTTCAAGGTCCAAATGTAATGATGGGCTATTATAATCAACCTCAATTAACTGCCGAAAACATCAAAGAGGGTTGGTTTCATACAGGAGATATTGGGGTGTTTGATGATGGGTTTTTAAAAATCACAGATAGAAAAAAAGAGATGTTTAAAACCTCTGGTGGTAAGTATGTTGCGCCTCAGCCAATCGAAAATAAAATGAAGGAATCGGCTTTTATCGAGCAAATCATGGTGGTAGGCGAAGGTAAAAAACATCCATCGGCTTTAATAGTTCCAGCTTTTGATGCCATTAAAACTTGGTTAAAAGAAACCGAAAATATCGAAGGTTTAAGTAATCAGCAAATTATAGAGCATAAAAAAGTTATTGCTGCAATTGATGAGGAAGTACTTAAATACAACAAGTTTTTTGGTCAGGTGGAACAATTAAAAAGAGTTGTGTTGTTGCCGCAAGAGTGGACGGTGGATAAAGGGGAGTTAACGCCAACATTAAAATTAAAACGTAAAATTATTCATCAAAAATACGAATCTGTAATTCATAAAATTTACGGAGAGTAAAATAAATATTTTGTATATCAAAAGAATATTGGTAAATTAATAAGTTGAAAAATTAAATTTTTAAGGTATGAGCAATAGAAAAATAAAAAAAGTAGCAGTGTTGGGCTCGGGAGTTATGGGTTCCAGAATCGCTTGTCATTTTGCCAACATTGGCGTTCAGGTAATTTTATTAGATATTGTACCTAAAGAATTATCCGAGGCGGAAGTAAAAAAAGGTATAACTACAGATAGTAAAGTGTTTAAAAACCGAATTGTAAACGAGGCTTTAACATTTGCTATTCAATCTAATCCATCCCCATTATATGCTAAAAAAGATGCGAATTTAATTGTAACAGGGAATTTTACAGATGATATGCCTAAAATAGCGGATTGCGATTGGACTATTGAAGTGGTGGTGGAAAATTTAGAGGTAAAACATAAAGTTTTTGAGCAGGTAGAGTTGTATCGTAAACCTGGCACTTTAATCTCTTCAAATACTTCGGGTATTCCTATTCATTTAATGTTAAAAGGGCGTAGCGAAGATTTCCAAAAACATTTTTGTGGAACGCACTTTTTTAATCCGCCTAGATATTTAAAATTGTTAGAGGTAATTCCTACTCCTAAAACGGATGCAGCAGTGGTGGAATTTTTAATGAATTATGGCGATAAGTTTTTAGGTAAAACTACTGTTTTATGTAAAGATACGCCTGCATTTATTGCTAATCGTATTGGGGTGTATTCTATCATGAATTTATTTCATACGGTTGAAAAAATGGGCTTAACCATTGAGGAAGTGGATAAATTAACAGGACCGGTTTTAGGCCGACCAAAATCGGCTACTTTCCGTACCTGTGATGTGGTGGGTTTAGATACTTTGGCAAAAGTGGCTGTGGGCGTTCAGAAAACTTGTGTACAGGATGAAGCAAATGCTGAGTTTACTCTACCGAATTATATCTCTAAAATGTTGGAGAACAATTGGTTGGGTTCTAAAACAGGGAAAGGTTTTTACCATCAAGTGAAAGCTGATGGTAAAAAGGAAATTTTTAGTTTAGATTTAAAAACATTAGAATATAAGGAACAAATAAAAGTGAAGTTTCCTACTTTAGAGTTGGCAAAAAGTGAAGAAGTTTTAAAAAAACGAATTAAAATTTTAGTAAGCGGGCAAGATAAAGCAGGCGATTTTTACAGATATACTTTAGGTAGTTTATTTAAGTATGTTTCGTTTAGAATTCCTGAAATTTCCGACGATTTATTTAAAATTGACAAAGCAATGAATGCCGGTTTTGGCTGGGAATTGGGTCCGTTTGAATTGTGGGATGCTGTAGGAGTTAAAAATGCAGTGGGCTTATTAGAACAAAATCAGCAAAAAGTTGCCACTTGGGTGTACGAAATGTTGGGTGCAGGAATCGAAAGTTTTTATTCCGTTCAAAATGGCATAAAAATGTATTACGATTTGGCTAGTAAATCCTACAAAGCTATTCCAGGACAATCTAACTTTATTATTTTAAACGATTTACGTAAAACAAATGTAGTTTGGAAAAATAGCGGTGCATCGGTATTTGATATTGGAGATGGCGTTTTAAATATCGAATTCCACTCTAAAATGAATACTATGGGCGGCGAGGTTTTAGTAGCTATTAATAAAGGTATTGAAATAGCAGAGCAGGAAGGTTGGAATGGAGTAGTAATCTCTAACCAAGGAACTAATTTTTCTGCAGGTGCAAATTTAGCTTTATTATTTATGTTTGCTTTGGAACAAGAGTGGGATGAGGTGGATTTTGCGGTACGTACTTTCCAAAAAACGATGATGCGTGTGCGTTATTCTGATATTCCGGTGGTAGTTGCTCCGCATGGTTTGGCTTTAGGTGGCGGTTGCGAAATTGCTTTACATGCCGATAAAGTTGTGGCTTATGCCGAAACTTACACAGGATTAGTAGAAGTAGGTGCTGGTTTAATCCCTGCAGGAGGAGGCTCTAAAGAGTTTGCTTTGCGTATTAGCGATGCTACTTTTGATGGCGATATTGAGTTGCCAAGTTTAAAAAATGCCTTTTTAACATTGGGTATGGCTAAGGTTTCAACATCGGCTAAGGAAGCATTTGATTTAGGGTATTATAAAAATGGAAGAGATAGTTTTGTTGTGAATCAAGATCGTTTAATTGCCGAGGCTAAGCGCGAAGTGTTAAATTTATTCGCACAAGGATATACTCGTCCAGTGGAACGCCAAGATATTAGGGTATTAGGAAGAGATGGATTGGGAATGGTTTACGCAGGAGCGAACACCATGTATAGCGGAAAATATATTAGTGCACATGATAAATTGATTTCCGAAAAATTAGGATATGTATTGTGTGGAGGCGATTTAACAGGTAAACAAATGGTAAGCGAGCAATACTTATTGGATTTGGAAAGGGAGGCATTTTTATCCTTGTGTGGAACTAAAAAAACAGTGGAGCGTATTCAAAGTTTATTAACCACAGGTAAACCTTTAAGAAATTAATCCTGATAAACATTTGTGCGCCATGAAAATCCTTGTTTTTTTATCTTTAATTTCCATTCAATTACTGGCTCAAAATCGCAACGACGGTACTTATTTAATGCCTGTTAATGCGCCAGATTCAGTTAAACATCGCAATTTTTTAGATGCCAAAGGAAATAAGTTAGGTTTGTGGCAATATTATTCACAAGATGGATTTTTGTCTTTAACAATTTATTTTAATAATAATAAACGACAAGGGGAATATATTCGTTATCAAACCAATACGGTTTTGGTTTTCGAAAAAGGTTCGTATTTTAATGGATACAAACATGGGAATTACGAAAGGTATTATTCGGATGGTTCCATAAGGGTAAAAGGAGTGTATGAAAATGGCGAAAAAGTAGGGGAGTGGTTGTATTATCATAAAGAATCTGGAACGGTAAGAATGAAAGGTTTGTATGTAGAAGGTAAAAAGCATGGTAAATGGGTTTTGTTGGATAAAGCACAAATTGTAAAACAGGAAGTAGAATATCAAAATGGTTTGTTGGTAAGTAATTAAAAATTAAAGTATTAACGTAAAAAAAATCCGAAAATATGAATGCATATATTGTTGCTGGTTACAGATCGGCTGTTGGAAAATCCAAAAAAGGTGGTTTTAGTTTTTTTCGCCCAGATGATTTATCGGCGCAAGTGGTACAAAGATTAATGCAAGATTTTCCGCAATTGGATCCTAATGAAATTGATGATGTAATTGTTGGAAATGCTACTCCTGAGGCAGAGCAGGGTTTAAATATTGGTAGAATGATTTCCTTAATGGGTTTAAATACGGTTAAAGTTCCCGGGATGACAGTGAATAGGTATTGTTCATCGGGTTTGGAAACCATTGCTATTGCTGTTGCAAAAATTAATGCTGGCATGGCAAGCTGTATAATTGCAGGAGGTGTGGAAACGATGTCGCCTATTCCCTTTGGTGGATGGAAAGTGATACCCAATTATGATGTTGCTAAAAATCATCCCGATTGGTATTGGGGGATGGGTTTAACTGCGGAGCAAGTGGCAAATGATTTTAAGGTTACCAGAGAGGAGCAAGATGTATTTGCTTATCAATCGCATGTAAAAGCTGTAAATGCATTAAAAGAAGGTAAGTTTAAACAAGATATTGCACCAGTTAACGTAAAACAAGTGGTGGTGGAAAATAACAAAAGAAAGGAAAAAGAATTTGTGGTGGATACGGATGAAGGACCAAGAGCGGATACAACCATAGAGGCTTTGGCTAAATTAAAGCCAGTTTTTGCCAATGGAGGAAGTGTTACTGCAGGTAATTCTTCTCAAACTTCGGATGGTGCTGCTTTTGTGATGGTAATGAGTGAGGAAATGGTAAAACGCTTAAATATCGAGCCTATTGCGCGTTTGGTGAGTTACCATGTTGCTGCTTTGGAGCCTAAAATTATGGGGGTTGGACCAATTTATGCTATTCCGCCAGCGTTAAAAAAAGCAGGTTTATCTTTAAATGATATTCAGCAAATCGAGTTAAACGAGGCGTTTGCATCACAATCAGTTGCAATTTTAAAGGAATTAAATATCGATCCTAGTATTGTAAATGTTAACGGTGGTGCTATTGCTTTGGGTCATCCTCTAGGTTGTACTGGGGCTAAATTATCGGTTCAGTTATTTAACGAAATGCGTCGTAGAGATCAAAAATACGGAATGGTAACCATGTGTGTGGGAACCGGACAAGGTGCTGCTGGGGTGTTTGAGTTGTTGAAATAATTTTTTTAGTTAACAAAGTTAAATTTTACTGTGCTTTGTATCTTTTTTTAATGTGTAAGCGTAGCAAATTTATCCAATTTTTAAACAATTACTAACTTAAACTTTCAAATGTAAATTTTGATAGTTTTTAAACTACATAACTATGGGAAATACAATTAAAGGTGGCGAATTTTTAATCAAGAATGCTGATTTTAAATCGATTTTTATTCCGGAAGAATGGAATGAAGAACAAAAAATGATGGCGGATACTTGTAAAGATTTTTTAAATTCGGAAGTATTCCCCAATTTAGATAGAATTGATGCTTTGGAGCCTGGCTTAATGCCTTCGTTGTTGGATAAGGCAGGCGAATTGGGTTTGTTGGGAATTTCTATTCCCGAGCAATATGGTGGTTTTGGTAAAGATTTTAATACTTCTTTATTAATAAATGAGGCTACGGGTAGCGGACATAGTTTTGCGGTGGCTTTGGCTGCGCATACGGGAATTGGTACGTTACCGATTATGTATTATGGAAATTTGGATCAAAAAGCGAGATATTTACCTGATTTAACTTCGGGTGTTAAAAAAGCTTGTTACTGTTTAACGGAACCGGGTTCGGGTTCGGATGCTAATTCGGGTAAAACCAAAGCTATGCCGGATGGTAAAGGGAATTACGTGATTAACGGACAAAAAATGTGGATTACCAATGGTGGTTTTTCGGATATTTTTATTGTGTTTGCTAAAATCGAAAACGATAAAAATTTAAGTGCTTTTATTGTGGAAAAGGATTTTGGAGGTATAACTTTAAATCCAGAGGAACATAAAATGGGTATCAAAGGTTCCTCAACTCGTCAGGTTTTTTTCAATGATGTTGTTGTTCCAGAAGCAAATTTATTAGGCGCAAGGGAGGAAGGATTTAAAATTGCTTTAAACATTTTAAATATTGGTAGAATTAAATTAGCTGCTGCTGCTTTAGGTGCTGCTAAAAAAATTGCGAGTACAGCCATAAATTACGCGAACGAAAGAATTCAATTTGGACATGCTATTGCAAATTATGGAGCGATAAAACATAAAATTGCCGAACAAGCAATTCGTATTTATGCTTTAGAAAGTGCATTGTATCGTGCTGGACAGCAAATTGATGAGGCTACCAACGAGTTTTTAGCTAAAGGCATGAACGATGAAGAGGCTAAGTTAAAAGGAGTGGAGGAATATGCTGTGGAGGCTGCAATTTTAAAGGTATTTGGATCGGAGGTTTTAGATTTTGTTGCCGATGAAGGTGTGCAAATTTATGGAGGTATGGGTTACTCGGCGGATGCTCCTATGGAAAGATCGTACAGAGATTCTCGTATCAATCGTATTTTCGAGGGTACTAACGAAATTAACCGTATGTTAACGGTAGATATGTTGGTTAAAAAAGCCATGAAAGGTCAGTTGAATTTGCTAGGTCCAGCGCAAGCAGTAGCGAAAGAGTTGATGAGTGTACCAGATTTTGGTGCGGACGAAGAGGGTTTATTTGCTGCCGAAACTAAATATATTGCTAACTACAAAAAAGCGGTGTTAATGGTTGCAGGTAGTGCGGTGCAAAAATTAATGACTAAACTAGCGGAAGAGCAAGAGGTGATTATGAATGTTGCCGATATGATTATCAATTTATATGCAGCAGAATCCATGTTATTGCGTGTGCAAAAATTAGCAAGCGAAAAAGGTGAGGAAGCTTGTGCAGTGCAAATTGCTGCGGTTAAAGTTTTTGTGTACGATGTGGCAGATAAAATTAATGTATCTGGTAAAAATGCCTTAGCATCATTTGCTGATGGCGACGAAGCGCGAATGTTATTTATGGGCTTAAAACGTTTTACCAAAGTAGAAGTTTTAAATACCAAAGATGCTCGTAGAAAAGTTGCTGAACATTTAGCTAAAACAGGATCATATAAAATGTAATTCATCTATTCAACTAATATTAAAGCCACACTTTTGTGTGGCTTTTTTTGTTTTAACAAATTAAATAGTGTTTTTACACTAGCTTTTTTTGTAGCTTGGGATTTAATTGTTAGTTTTAAGCTGTTAGTGTTAGAGGTGCTTTAGTGTAAAGTTAAGGCTGAGAAAATACTCTTAAAACCTGATTTGTTTAATTACAACGTAGGGAAACACCATTCGAGGATTTTCGCCTAGTGCTAACAAATTAAAATTATAATTATGTTAGCCAATCAACTTAAAGGAATTTATGCAGTTACGGATGATGTTTTAACACCATTGTGTAGTATCGAAAAAAATGTGGAAGAAGCTTTAAATGCTGGAGTTAAAATTCTTCAGTTTAGAGATAAAATTCATACGGATAATGAAATTGAAGATTTAACCATACGTTTACAAAATGTATGTAGGAAGTACAAGGCTTTATTTGTGATGAATGATAGGGTAGAGCTTGCTGCAAAGTTAAAATTGGATGCTATACATATTGGAATGGAGGATATTTCTTTAATTCAAGCCCGTAATTTGGTAGGTAATAATTGTGTGATTGGCGTATCTTGTTATGGAAATATTGAGTTAGCCAAAAAAGCTGCTTTACAAGGTGCAAATTATGTTGCTTTTGGAGCATGTTTTTCGTCCCCTACCAAACCTCAAAATTTAACCATTGATAAAAATGTGATTTCTTTAGCAAAATCTATTTTGAATATTCCTGTTTGTGTTATTGGAGGAATTACTGCTGTTAATATTAAAGAATTACAAGTACATCATCCGGATATGTTTGCTATAGTTAGTGCAATTTTTAAAGGAAATATTACTCAAAACATTATTGATATTCAACAATCTATTAAAAAAAATAACAAATTTAAAATTTATTA
>JACCDI011816405.1_pt1 | contig 13534 bp, 10 predicted proteins | sample 7442791 | NCBI WGS metagenome assembly JACCDI01 (sample SAMN15323434, study PRJNA562643) | freshwater metagenome | isolation source: river surface water | place: USA:Blue River Watershed | collected 2017-08-15
CAGTATAAATATGATGATCACTATAAAAAAGTGCATCATATGTTTTGGTAGACTCATGAATATAATCTGTCAATGGTTGAGGATTTGCAATTCCACAAACCAATAGTATTTCATTTTGTCGGGATAAAGATTTTACTTCTTTTGTAATGATATGAAACGGTGTTTCATATTCAATTTTTGTAAAGAAAACATGCTGATTGGATAAAGGATTCAACTCCTGCATGATTTCGTAACGCTCTTGCTGCGATAATGTAGAAGGACATTTGGTTACCACAATAACATCTGCTCGGTCCGCACTTTCCTTTTGATCTCTTAAATCTCCAGTAGGCAAATAAAAATCTCGGGTATATAAATTTGCATAGTCAGTTAGAATAATATTAAACCCCGCTATAATTTCCCTGTGTTGGAAAGCATCGTCTAGTATTACCAATTTTGTTTCTGGACGATCAAATAAGAGTTGAGGAATTGCTTCAATTCTTTTCTCACATACTGAAACTGCAATATCTGGATGTGATAAATGAAATTGCATAGGCTCATCCCCTATTTCTATGGCAGTTGTTTGTTCATTAGCTAAAACATATCCTGATGTACGGCGCTTATATCCACGGCTCAAAGTAGCTATCGGATAATCAGTCTTAAGAAAACTTACAAGGAAATCCACCATTGGAGATTTACCTGTGCCACCTACTGATAAATTACCCACACCGATAATGGGTAAATTAAAATTTACAGCCCCAATGATTTTTTTTTGGTACAACCAGTTGCGAAATGACAGTATTCCTCCATAAACAATAGCCAATGGAAAAAGAAATAAACGAAACGACCGGAGGTAGACATTTTTAAAATGCATATACACTATCTGGTGTTATGCAAAAATCGAGCTTTTTATCGAAGAAATCGACATCTTCAATACAATCAATAGGAGAAAGAAATGAAAGTCCAACTTTTATAACATCCTCTTTACATTTTGCCAGAAAACGATCATAATATCCCTTACCATATCCAACTCGGTTTCCTTTCTCATCAAAACCAAGCAAAGGGACAAAAACCAAATCAAACTCGACTGGATCGATTGTTTTTCCATCTACCGGCTCTGGAATTCCATATTGATTGACTTCAAAATAAGTGTTCTCTTCTTGAAGGATGTGTTGCATGGAAAAATCTGTTGGATTAATTTTTGGATACACAATTTGTAAGCCTGGATTGGAAAACCTTAACCAATCAATCAATGGAGATGGGTCGGGTTCATGATTGGAATAAATGGGAAGATAGGTATGCACAAAATTGAAATAGGGCAATTCCATTTCCTGGAAGCGTATCAATAGTAAGTCCTGAGCAACATTGACTTCATAATTGGTTAAAGCCAGTCTTTGTTTCTTAAAGAAATTTCGAGCCTCAACTTTATTCATAGGTTAATCAATCTGGCCTATTGATAAAAATAGAAAATATGGTAGTCCCGTATTTTCTTTCTGTCTTATAAAAAGGAGTTTGTTTAAACTCATTTCGAGGTGTATGCTCTAATACAAACCAACCATTGGGGCGCAATAACTCCTGCTTGAAAACAACTTCAGGCAATTCCTCAATATTGCCCAATGCATATGGAGGTCCAGCAAAAATGAAATCATACTTTTCCTTGGTTTCACGCATAAATTTGAAGACATCGCTTCTTATTATTTGCATACCCTCAATACCTAATTCTTTTGAAGTCTTTTTGATGAATTCATACATTACCGCATCTTTTTCAACAATAGTAAGATCTTGAACCCCTCTAGAAAACAATTCGTAACTAATGCTGCCAGTGCCACCAAACAAATCAAGCGACTTCACTTCCTCAAGCTGTAAATTATGTTGAATGATGCTGAATAGACCTTCTTTTGCTATATCAGTAGTGGGCCTTGTATAAGGCATATTGGTTGGAGGACTGAACCTCCTACCGCCTAATTCTCCACTGATTATACGCATCGGGGTGAAATCAAAAATGGTGTGTAATAATGTGCAGGCATTGATTCTTCAGCATTTGCATCTACCGCTACAGTAGAAAATTCATCTAACTGCACATCGATAAAAAATTTATTTAACTCCTTCCAAGTTTCAGAGTTCACATCAACCAAACCACTTACTTCCAAAATTACTGTTGCCAAATCCAGCTTTAACCTATCTACCAAGTTCAATAGGTGATAAATTACATCTTGTGGTGTTTCGAACTGAAAGGATTGAGCGATTTGTAGCTGGGAGTCTTTTAAAACTACCACCATCATTTCTTTTTGGTAAAAATATAGTTTGATCAATTGCTCTTTTTCTATGGACAACGACTTGAACAATGATCTCAATGCTCCTGTAACAAACTGAACATGTCTTACCTGGGGGAATCTTTCAGTAACTACACTAAGCAGTTCAGGTCTCCATCCATATACATTGTACAATTCCCACTGATGAACATCATCTTCCATTACCTGCCAATCTTCTAAATCGCCATGAATGGTTTGTATAATTGAGGAATTGACTTCTGGTTGATGGACTGCTGATGGCACAAGCACCATTTCATGGCAATTGTGAACCAACACTACATCAACAAAAGATGTTGCTTTGATAGAATCATTTTCAAAAAGTGAGGTCAAGTCAGCTGCAGAAACCGTTTTTCCAGTCTCAATACACCCCATCTCAATTATTTGCTTACCAGATTGATCACTGATAGTGTAAGTATAAAAATGACTACCAATTTCAATACACAACTTTTTATCAGCTACTGTTTGTGCTGCAGCAGTTGAACGCAATGATAAAACTTGTTGTGTTTGTGTGTAAGGCATTTTTACAAATTTAATGCATTTAAGGTTTACGTGCATGGCAAATAACGTAGGTTTGCACTGCAAAATGATGGAATGAACACAGGGGATCAGTTAAAATTAAATACCAGTTATGCGCAAATTCTACAGATGGCTTTACCCATCAGCTTTGCCATACTTGTACCACAATTCAACTTCCTGATCAACAGTATTTTCCTTTCGCAATTAGGTGAAGGCTTCATCGGTGCTTCTGGAATTACAGGAGTGTATTACCTCATTTTTTCAGTAATTGGTTTTGGCTTAAATAATGGCCTTCAAGCATTGATTTCTAGAAGAGCCGGACAAGACCGAATTAATGAAATTGGTGCTCTATTTACCCAAAGTATATTCATTACCATGAGTATTGCTTTGCTGGGTATTTTGGCAACCTATACCATTGCACCTTTCATTTTTGAAAACTTTACTGACCCTGTTTTAGAAACAAAAGCAATGGGTTTCTTGTCCATCAGAATTTGGGGACTCCCCTTTTTGTATCTCTATCAAATGAGAAATGCCTTATTGGTAGGCACCAACCAAAGTAAATTGCTAATTTGGGGCACATTGGCAGAAACCATTACCAATGTTGTTTTGGATTATGGACTCATTTTCGGAAATCTTGGATTACCTGCGTTGGGTTTCAATGGTGCAGCTTATGCAAGTGTGATAGCTGAATTTATAGGTATGGTGGTTGTATTTGCCATCATCAGTGGCAAAGGGATGGGTAAAAAATTTGGCTTATTTGCAAACTTTCATTTTGATTGGACTACCACCAAAACAATTCTCATTCAATCTTCTCCCTTGGTATTGCAATATGCTATCAGCATCATCAGTTGGGAATTCTTTTTTATACTTGTATCTCACGATGGTGCATTGGCACTGGATATTAGTCAGCTAATGCGACTGGTATTTGGCTTCTGTGGTATCTTTATCTGGGCTTTTGCTGCCACTTCAAACACCATGGTCTCTAACATCATTGGTCAGGGCTTACATTCAAATGTTCTCCCATTAATTAAACGAATCATCTTGCTGAGTGTAGGATCTTCTTTTGTCATTTTTCTTCCACTTCAATTATTTACAAAAGAAATTTTGTCGCTTTTCAACACCAATGAGGCATTCTTGGAATTAGGTGTGCCTGTCCTCAGAATTGTAGGTTTTGCGATCCTTTTGATGTCTGTTTCTACCGTATGCCTTAATGCAGTAACCGGCACAGGCAATACAAGAATTAACCTGATGATTGAAATTATCACTATTGTTCTATACTGCATTTACATCTACATGGTCATGCATGTATACAATTTACCCATAACATGGGGATGGGGATCTGAATGGCTCTATTGGTCGAGCATTCTAATCATGTCGCTTACCTACTTATTAAGTGGCAAATGGAACAATGCGAGAAGTCGTTCAGTATAATCTAACTGAATTATTCAGCAGAAGATGATGAAGATGCAGCTTTCTTTTTAGCTGTTTTTGGAGCGATTACCATGAGCATTCGCTTACCTTCTAATTTTGGCAAACCTTCAACCTGTCCGATTTCAGCTAATCTTTCAGCAAATTTTAGGAGCACCAATTCACCTCTTTCTTTGAACATGATAGCACGACCTTTGAATTGTACATAGGCTTTCACCTTGTTACCTTCTTTCAAAAAGTTTTCAGCATGTCTAGCTTTGAAATCGAAGTCGTGATCATCAGTACCTGGCGTGAATCTAATTTCTTTTAGTTCGGCAGATTTGCTCTTGGCCTTCATCTCTTTTTCCTTCCTCTTTTTGTCATAGAGGAATTTGTTATAGTCGATGATTTTACAAACAGGGGGATCGGCTTGTGGAGAGATTTCCACCAAATCTAATTCCAACTGCTGGGCCATTCTTAATGCATCTTGCGTAGAATAGACACCCATTGTTACGTTGTCACCCACAAGTCGAACTTGTGGTACACGAATAAAATGATTGATTCGGTGTTCAGCTTCTTTTCTTACTTGAAATCTACCACCACCGGGGCGATTAAATGGTCTGTTTGGTAATGCCATAGTCTTTTTAGGAGGCCCTTAACGGCAAAGGGCAGCTTCCATTCATTGTAGTTTTATATTAAATGTTTTGCCGATTTTTAATTTCCGATGTTAAGGTAGACAATATTTCTGAAACAGCACATTGTCCCATATCACCTTTACCCTGTCTTCTTACTGAAACCGAGTTTTCAGTCTGCTCTTTTTCACCAATAACCAACATGTAAGGGATTTTCATTAACTCAGTATCCCTGATTTTCTTACCGACTTTCTCTCCTCTATCATCAACCTCAGAACGTATTCCTGCTTCTAATAACTGTTGGTTAACCCGACGAGCATAAGCATTAAACTTATCACTGATTGGCAATATTTTAACCTGTAAAGGCGCCAACCAAACAGGGAACTTACCAGCATAATGCTCCAACAAGAAACCAATAAAACGCTCATGGGTTCCTAATGGGGCTCTATGAATGATCAATGGAGTTTCAGCTTGGTTATCTTTATTTGTGTACTGAAGTCCAAATCGTCTGCCTTGAGCAAAATCAACCTGATTGGTAGCTAAGGTGAACTCACGTCCAATAGCACTCCAAATTTGAACGTCGATTTTTGGTCCATAAAATGCTCCTTCATCAGGCACTTCCACAAATGGGATGTTTGACTCAATCAACACTTTTCTTACCATTTCTTCTGTCTCTTTCCACAATTCAGGCTCATTGATATACTTCTGTCCCAATTTTGCCGGATCGTGCAAACTGAGTCGCATTACATATTTATCAATACCAAAAATGTTGAAGTACTTGATGTACATATCATTTACCGCTCTGAACTCATTGGCGAAATCTTCTTTCGAGCAATAGATATGTGCATCGTTCATGTGCAAACACCTAACCCTCATCAATCCAAATAATTCACCACTTTGTTCATAACGGTAACAGGTTCCGTATTCGGCTAATCTTAGTGGCAAATCTTTATAACTCCTGCTTTCAGCAGAGAAGATTTTATGGTGATGCGGACAGTTCATGGCCTTAAGATAATACTTAACACCCTCAAGTTCCATTGGAGGATACATACTGTCTTGGTAATATGGAAGGTGCCCACTAGTGAGGTACATGCTTTCCTTCGCAATATGAGGGGTTACAACCCTTTTATAACCAGCAGCAGATTCTGTCTCTTTTGCTAATCTTTCCAATTCTTCAATAACAACTGTACCATTGGGCATCCAGAGTGGAAGACCTGGACCTACATCATCGTCAAAAGTGAAAATACCGAGCTCTTTACCCAACTTACGGTGATCCCTTTTTTTGGCCTCCTCAAGCATCTGTAGATGCTCATCAAGTTCTTTTTGGTTAGGGAAAGTAACACCGTACACACGGGTTAATTGTTTATTCTTTTCATCGCCTTTCCAATAAGCGCCAGCGATAGAAGTAAGTTTAATGGCTTTGATGAGTCCCGTATGTGGAATATGTGGTCCGCGACAAAGATCAGTGAACTCACCCTGTGTATAAAAGGTAATCTCACCATCTTGTAAACCTGCAAGCAAGTCTAATTTATACTCATCCCCCTTTTCAGTGAAATAGGCAATGGCATCTGATTTACTGATTTCTTTTTTGATGTAGGGTGAATTCTTTGCTGCGAGTTCATTCATCTTTTTCTCCAGAGACAGTAAATTCTCCTCAGAGATATGTCTGCCACCAAGATCCATGTCATAATAAAAACCTTTGTCAACTGCTGGTCCAACCCAGAATTTAACCCCTGGAAACAAGGATTCTACTGCTTCAGCCAACAAGTGTGCAGATGAATGCCAAAAAGTAGATTTTCCTTCAGCATCATCCCACGTATGTAATTTTAATGCAATGTCATTGTTTAAAGGAGTGGAAGCATCACATACTACTCCATCTACGGAAGCAGCAATAACTTTCTTTGCCAAACCTTCTGAAATGGACTTGGCAATCGCCATTGGCGTTATGCCTTTTTCATAGGTCCTGACCGCACCATCTGGAAATCTTACATTAATCATCTTATCAGCTGATTGTTTTAAATACAATTCGTTTGCAAATTTAACGAACTATTGGGTAAGCCCCTATTGAATTCAGAATAATTTAGCGAGTTGAATAAAAAAGTAGGATTTGATTAGAATTTTACCCCTTTTTTCTTTCTGGAAACAATTTTCGAACACACAACTGTATACCCGTGTATTGGTTGTGGGGCTTCTCTTATTTTCTGCTGCTACCCCATTGGCTGCACAAAATATAAGCGGACAATGGATTGGTAAATTCACTTCTGAAGAGGATCCTGGTGGTGGAGGAACCGACTATGTACTCGAAATAGAATCTAATGGTGGTCAGCTTTCTGGTTATTCATATACCTATTTTTCAATTGCCGGTAAGCGTTATTTTGTCATTTGTCGATTAAAAGGCAGTTATGACAAGGGAAGTAAATCTATGGTGATTAACGAAGTAGAAACAGTAAAAACAAATACCCCACCTGATTTTGAAAATTGCCACCAATCTCATCAACTCACTTACCTCAAACAAAAAGACAAAGAGTCATTGATTGGAAAATGGAAGCCAGCTGAAAAAGGAAGTACTTGCGGTAAGGGTTTTACCGAATTAGAAAGAAAAGCTTTGGTAAAAGAAAAAACAACCAAGTCTGAAGAGGAAACTAAAAAAGCTTCAGTACAAAAGTCAACTCCAGCCAAAAAAGAAGTTGTGCAAGCAAAACCAAATCCTCCTGCTACCTCACCATTAAAAAAGACAAGTCCAACTACCGTTCAAACAGCTCCAAAGAAACCTGCACCAACACAGAAAGCAATTGTAAAAAATACCCCACCAAAAGCTGAAACAAAAAATATAATCACTGAAGAACCCCCAGTGTCAGCACCACCAAAAGTTGCACAGCAATCGGTGAAGGATAACTACAACGAAAAAAAGAATAGTGATAAATCTGCCTTACCAATAGAAAGTGCCAAGGCAAAAAACATGTCCGATAATGCCAAGGAGAAAATGTCAAAACGGACTTACCAGGTCATCAAAGTTATTGAAGTTACTCAGCCTACAATTAAAGTAGATATTTATGACAATGGTCAAGTTGATGGTGATGTGGTGTCGATTTATCTGAATGAAAAACAACTTGTGTCATCGAAAATGCTAACTGCACAACCAATTACATTGCAGATTCAAGTTGATGATAAAGAAGAAATTTACGACCTCATCATGTATGCAGAAAGCCTAGGTTCAATTCCACCTAACACCGCATTGATGATTGTAACTACACCAACTCAACGTTACGAAATCAACATCTCATCCAACGAACAAACCAGTGGTGCTATTCGCTTTAAATTCAAGAAGTAATTTTTTAGAATTTAAAATTATAGGTAACAGATGGTATCACGGGAAACAGGGACACTTGTTTTGCCTGAACTTGCAAAGTACCATCAAATGCACTGCCTGTTTGATCGAAATAGAAGAAATAAGGGTTTCTTCTACTATAGGCGTTATATATACTGAAATTCCAACTGCTTGAAACTTTCCTTTGCTTTTTTGGAACAGGCGTATATGTTGCAGAGAAATCTAAACGGTGATAAGAAGGCAATCTATATTGATTGATATTGCTGTATTGTTGGGTCAACACTCCTTCAATCAAATAAAATTTTTCGGGTAATGAAGCAGCATTTCCAGAAGCATAGACAAATACAGTTGAGAATTTCCATTTGTTGTTCAACTCATAAATTCCAACAACTGATAAATCATGCCTTCTATCAAATTTTGCAGGATATTTATTGCCCTTGTTTAAATCTGGAAATTTTCTCCACGACCAAGCCAATGTATATCCAATCCAACCAGTAAATCGTCCTTTTGTCTTGTTGAAAAAGAACTCAGCACCATAACTCCAACCATCACCAAAAACAAATTCTTCCTCTGGGTCTTTAATTGACGGCGTATACCCTTCTCTGTATTCAATTTGGTTTTTCATCGACTTATAATAAACCTCAATTGAGGTTTCATAGGTGTTGTCTTTGAAATTTTTGAAAATACCTGCAGCATATTGCCACGACAATTGTGGCTTAACCCTAAATGTACTGGGCACCCAAACATCAGTTGGTAAAGTAGTTCCGGCATTGCTTACCAGATGAATGTATTGTCTATTTCTAGAAACTGAACCCTTGATAGATGTTTCATCATTAATTGAATAACGCAACGTTGCTCTTGGTTCTAATCCATGGTAAAACTTGATGGGATCACCCTTTTTATAAATGATACTATCCAATCGGTTTCCAAAATTATCTGAGGTATAATTGGCATAAGGGCCAACTTGTTGAAATCCACTCCACCTTAAACCATAACTCATTTTCAAGCGTTCCGAAATCTCCCAATCGTCTTGAATATATGCAGACATTTCTCTGGCATATTTCAATTGTGAATTATTCGGATTGAATGTGACACTATCTTGTTGCCCAGAAATGATTGAAGGTGAAAAGCGATGGTAGGTGTATTGTAATCCATACTTCAATTTATGCTCAGGCGTTAAATAATGATCTAAGTCTGATTTAAAACTTAAATCTCTGATTCCACTTTTCAGTGTAAAATTGAAGTTGTTTTGTAAGGCTCCTAAAGCAAAGTCATAATCATTGTACACAAATGTTGTATTCATGAACAACTTCTTGTTGAACACATGATTCCATCTTGCCGTCATGGTAGAATTACCCCACGGAATGTTCACATCAAACTGACGTTGGTTGTTAACGAAATCAAATACATCTCTTCCAAAATAACCACTGATGTACAATCGATCTTTGTTCGAGAATTTATAATTAAACTTAGCATTCAAGTCATAGAAATAATAGCCTGATCCATAAAACTGACTCCCTTTTTTGATGAAAGGTTTTACCAATTGATCGATGTATGTGCGTCTACCCGAAATCATGAAAGAGGACTTATCTTTCACAATAGGTCCCTGAATTGCCAATCTAGAAGCAATTGATCCTATCCCTCCTTCAGCTTGGAAATTTTTCATGTTTCCATCTTTCATGGAAATATCCAAAACAGAAGAAAGTCGACCACCATATTGAGCAGGCATTCCCCCTTTGATCAAGGTTGTATTCTTGATGGCATCTCCATTAAAAATGGAGAAAAACCCAAAAAGATGCCCAGTATTGTAAACTACGGCATCGTCTAATAAAATGAGATTTTGATCGGGACCTCCTCCTCTTACATAGAGCCCAGAATTACCCTCCCCTGCATTGGAAACACCAGGAAACAATTGAAGGGTTTTAAGAGGGTCGATTTCACCGAAGATGACCGGGACTGACCTCATTCTGTTCATGGAGAGATCAATTTGTCCCATTTGGGCATTTTTTACATTGGCATCTCGTTTTTTGGCAGAAATCACTATTTCCTGTGAAAGACTAGATTTTGAAAAGAGTGAAATATTTAATTCTTGATCCGCATTCAATTTAATCTTTTGTTCTAACGGAAAATACCCTACGAAACTTATTATAAAGGTATACTCTCCTTCAGGCAATGTTAATGAGAAATACCCATACTGATTTGTACTAACCCCCCTAGAGAGTTCTTTTACTTGTAAAGTCGCCCCAATTAGCGTCTCCCTACTCAATGAATCCCGAACATACCCATTAAGGGTAAACTTGTTTTGTGCAGTGGCTGATAAGCCACTAAAAAGGAGAAAGAAAAAAAATATATACTTGCCCACAAGATCAATTAACAACTTAATATGACGAAGGTTCGGGCGCAAAATTATAATATGCTAACTTTGCCGCGCAATAATTTTGAATATGCTGGCAGGTTTTCAGGATCTAACGTTTGAATTTGGAGCAAGAGCAATTGTAGAAGAAGCTACTTGGCATATCCATCCAGGAGAGAGAATTGGATTAATTGGATACAACGGTACAGGAAAATCGACCTTATTAAAATTACTTGCAGGTGAATACCTGCCTAGTAAAGGGACTGTCGAAAGAAGTCGCACTACAAGCATAGGATATTTACACCAAGATTTGCTCAGTTTTGATACAGATGCAAGCATACTCGAAGTAGCGAAAGGTGCTTTTGAACGGGTGATGGAAATCGAAAAATTGATTGAACAACTTGGGAAAGAGCTAGAGGAACAGGAAGATGAAAAAAAATTAATCCAATACACCGACCTACTCCATGAAATGGATGTATTGGATGGATACAACATCGATCACAAAACGGAAGATGTACTACATGGTTTGGGTTTCAAACAAGAAGATTTATCTAGACCTTACAAGCAATTTAGTGGTGGATGGAGAATGCGAGTTTTGTTAGCCAAGATGATTCTCATGCAACCGGATTTGTTGATGCTGGATGAGCCTACCAACCACTTGGATCTTCCTTCAATTGAATGGCTAGAGAAATATTTGATTCACTACCAAGGCGCCGTAGTGATTGTAAGCCACGATAAATTTTTTCTTGATAGGATGGTCAACAAAATTGTTGAACTCTATCAACGAAAATTAAATATCTATACGGGCAACTACTCTTACTATGAGAAAGAAAAAGTAGTAAGAATGGAAATGCAGCAAAGGGCATTTGAAAACCAACAAGATTTCATTCGTCAGCAGGAAAGATTCATAGAACGATTCAAAGCAAAAGCCTCTAAAGCCGCACAGGCACAGAGTGTGCAGAAGCGTTTGGACAAAATTGAAAGGGTTGAAGAAGCCTCTATTGAAAGGCCCAACATTCGTATCAATTTCAGCGTAGACAAGACCCCTGGTAAAATAATATGCTCACTTAAAAATTTAAGCAAGCGATTTGGTCCAATTGAAATTGTTGATGGCGCTGACGCAGAAATAGAAAGAGGAGATAAAATTGCTTTAATTGGCGCCAATGGAAAGGGAAAATCGACTATCCTTAGAATTATTGCAGACAGAGAAAGTTTTGAAGGAGAACGAAATTGGGGGCATAATGTTGATGAAAGTTTTTATGCTCAGCACCAGTTGGAGCATTTGCGACTGGATAATAATATTCTAGAAGAATTACAAACTGCAGGAAGCAAGAAAACTGATATGGAACTACGAACCGTCTTGGGTTGTTTTCTTTTCAGTGGCGATGATGTAGATAAAAAAATCAGAGTCTTGAGTGGAGGTGAAAAAGCAAGGGTGGCATTGGCAAAAACCATCATCAGCAAGGCCAATTTTTTGATGCTGGATGAACCTACCAACCACCTCGACATGCACTCTGTAGATTTATTGGCAGATGCATTAGATAAATACGAAGGCAGTTTGATCTTGGTGAGTCACGATCGTTATTTTATTTCTAAAACAGCCAACAAGATCTGGGAAATTGTTGATGGCAAAATTGTAGAATTCAAAGGTGGATATACTGAATGGGTAGAATGGAAAGAGAGAATGGCAAAACATGCTCTTGAACAGGAAAAACAAAATTCAGGTAAGGATAAAAACAAGCCAAAGGCTGAAAATAGTTCAGACTCAAAACCAGTTGCAGCACCCAAAGAACCGGTTGTTGTAAAAGCGGAACCTGTCGTAACAACTAATCAGCCAATCGACAAGGAGAAGCAGAAAGAGAAAAAGCGTCTACAAAAGCAGTTTGATGACCTTGAAATAAAGATAGGAACGCTCAAGTCATCTATTACTGAAGCTGAAGCTGCTCTTGCAGATCCAGGCATCTATGCAGATCATGCTAAGTTTCAGACTGCTGAAAAGCACTACAATCAACTCTCAGCTGAATTAAAATCTGCCGAGCGTACCTACGAAGAGCTATTTGAAAAAATAATGCAGTTTGGAGATTAAAAAGACTTCAAATTGAATAAAACAAAGAAGGCTGTCCGGGTGGACAGCCTTTGATTTTTGTGATCCCGATTGGATTCGAACCAATGACCTACAGCTTAGAAGGCTGCCGCTCTATCCAGCTGAGCTACGGGACCGGAAGAACTTGGGGTTGCAAAGATAATTTTTTTTAGTTTGCAGACAAGAAACATTACAAAACAATGGATGTAAAAATTGCCCCGGGGTGGAAAAAAAGTCTAGAAAATGAGTTCAAAGCGGGGTATTTCCAAGATTTGGTCGATTTTTTAAAGAATGAAAAATTATCCAAACAAACAGTTTACCCTCCAGGTCCACTCATTTTTAATGCTTTCAATCAAACAGATATCGATAAGGTAAAAGTGGTTATAATTGGCCAAGACCCCTACCATGGACCTCATCAGGCACATGGATTAAGTTTCTCAGTTCAAAAAGGTATACCTGCCCCACCTTCTTTGGTCAATATTTTCAAGGAAATCCAAAGTGATCTTGGAATTACTAACCAAAAGACTATGGGAGACCTCACCTATTGGGCACAACAAGGGGTGCTTTTATTGAATGCTACCTTGACTGTAAGAGCTAATCAACCCAACAGCCATTCTGGTATTGGCTGGCAACGCTTTACAGATAAGGTTATACAAATATTAAATGAGCAATGCGAGCATCTGGTCTTTATCCTTTGGGGTAACTTTGCCAAAGAAAAAGGCATGCACATTGATGCCAAGAAACATTTTGTATTGAAGGCTGCTCATCCATCTCCATTTTCTGCTGATAAAGGTTTTTTTGGGTGTAAACATTTCTCCAAAACAAATGAATATCTTGTTAAGTATGGCAAAACACCTATCGATTGGATGTTAAAAGAAAACCTATCATGATTAAAAATATTCTGGGAAGGGTCTTTACCATTTGGGG
>JACCDI011501654.1_pt1 | contig 13533 bp, 15 predicted proteins | sample 7442791 | NCBI WGS metagenome assembly JACCDI01 (sample SAMN15323434, study PRJNA562643) | freshwater metagenome | isolation source: river surface water | place: USA:Blue River Watershed | collected 2017-08-15
ACCAGCAACAGCAACAGCTTGCGCCGCATGCTCATAGCTGAGACCGCAGCCACTCACAGACCGGCGCTGTCTGCGGACGCACGCCGCGCCAGATGAAGAAAGATTCCGCAGCCTGCTCGACCAGCATGCCCAGACCGTCGCGCCCGATCGCACCGTGCCGGCGTGCGAGCTGCATGAACGGCGTTGGCTGTGCCGCATACATCATGTCGTAGACGAAGCTGCGACTGCCAAACACGGTTTCCGGCACCGGCGGCAGCTCGGAAGACAAGCTCGCCGATGTCGCGTTGATCACCACATCGAAAGAGGTATTCAGGCTCTCGATACTGCACGCCTCGATCGGTACCTCAGCGCCTGAAAACTGCGCAGCAAGCTCAGCTGCTCGCTCTGGTGTGCGATTGGCTATCACCAGGCCTGCCGGCGATTCTGCAAGCAAAGGCAAGATCACGCCCCGCGCTGCTCCACCAGCTCCGAGCAGCAGCAACTGCTTGCCGCGCAACTGAATTCCTGCAGCGCCCACCATGTCGCGCACCAGCCCGACGCCATCGGTGTTGTCACCAAACACCCGCCCCTCTCTGATATGCAGGGTGTTGACTGCGCCTGCTGCCTGCGCCCGGGGACTAAGTTCGTCCGCAAAATGAAAGGCGTCCAGCTTGAAGGGCACGGTGACGTTTGCGCCTTGTCCGCCGGAGGCAATGAACGCCTTCACCGTCTGCTCAAAGGCATCGACCGGTGCGAGCAGACGTTCATAGCTGATTTCCTGCCCGGTCTGTTCGGCAAAGCGTGCATGGATCTGCGGCGATTTGCTGTGCGCGATCGGATTACCGATCACGACGTAACGATCAGGCACGCTCATCGTGCACTCCCGGAGCTTGTCTCCAGCACATCGTCACGCGTGAACCTGAAGCGGGTGATGATTTCCCACACATGCGTCTTGCCATCTGAGGTTGCAGCGCGCGGAAATTGTCCGAACGGCGCCGCACGGCGCACGATCGCGAGCGCAGCGCGATCGAGCAGCGGATTACCCGAGCTGCGCTCGATACGAGGACCACCTTCCTTGTCGTAGAGCGAACCATCCTGGTACACCGGGATGTAAACGATGAGCTCACCGTAGATTTTTTTTCCATCTTGTTGCGGGAAGTAGCGGGTACCGGTCTGTTCGATCTGCTTTTGCAACGCAGTGTAATACAACGCATAAGACACTTCGCGAGTGCTTGGCGTCAGCTGAGTCTTCAGCGGTCGCTTGTTGTAATCAGCAACATTGCGCGCGATCTCGGCCTCACGCCGGGCCAGTGCAATGCTGTCGAAGGCCGAGGCGACCGGCGCTCTTTCCGCAGGCTGTCTGAAGTCCTTGTCTGGCACACGAACCTTGTCACGCGGGAGAGTGCTCAGCTGGGTCAGCAATCGGTTCTGCTGCTGCTCGAGCTCTGCAATGCGGCGACGCTGGGTTTCCAGATGATTGCCATCTGTCGTATGCTGAAGATTGGGCAACGGCGATCTCGCACGCCCGGATTCAGCCTGCCCGCCGCCGTCCAGATTAGCCTGCGCGAGCGCATCTGCCTTGCGCGGCGCCTTGTCATGACGCGCATTGACGAGAATAATTTCAAGGCTGCTCGCCAGTGGCCGGGTTTTCGGAATTTCTGGTGGCGAAAACCGAAGGGCAAGGAGCGCGCCATGCAGCAGCAGTGAAGCGGCAATCGCTATCGTCAGCAGCCGGTTCTCTGCGACGCGCATCCTCATGATCAGCTGGCTGCCCCGGGTGGCGCTGGGTCGGACGCCGAATTCTCCTGGCCTTCTGCGAGCAGTTCGCTCTGTGCTGCCTCATCGGCGATGTCGGCTTCTTCCAGCTCAATCGCATCATCAAGCACAGTCGCCGCCGTGTTGACTTCCAGCACACGAGCCTGCACTGACAGATCGATCTCGTCCCATGAGATCAGCTCAATCTTCAGCTGCGTGCCACGCGGATGGCGCGCTCCGGGCATCTGAACGATCAAGGGTATCTCGGTCAGGCGAAGTAGATCATCCTTGAGCAGCACGGCATCGACATGGCGCACTGAGTGCTGTTCCAGCCAGCGCAGGCACCAGTAGCGCTCCATCGTCGACTGGAATTCTGCGTAAGCAGAATAAGCACTGTCAAACGCAGAAACAATGGCAAACAGGTCGGCATCCTTGGGCTTGAATGGTGCAACCAGCGGCGCGGTGACGCCATGCTTGACGCATGCGAGTATCTGCCACTGGTTGACAAGGTCGGTATACCGGCGCAGTGGCGACGTGCTCCAAGCATACTGATCGACGCCCAGACCCTGATGAGGCGCCGCATGTGTGAGCATGCGTACCTGCATGCGATTTGCCCATCCGCCACCGCCCTGGGTACGATAGATGCCCGGCACGCCATGCTCATGCATCAGCCGGCCCCAGCTGCTGTTGGCGAAAATCATCAGCTCGGCGACGATCTTGTCGAGTGGCGCGCCGCGCTTGCGGCGAGTGATGGTGACTACATCATCTTCTACGTAGAAATTGAAATCGACCCGGTTGTTCTGCTCAGGACGCAGACCGAAACTCTCGCGTTTCGCCATACGACCGCGCTCGAGCACCTGCGCCCACTGCCACAACAGTTCAATCTCCTGCTTGTGCGGATAATCACCGGCACCGTTAGCGAGATTGTCTTCGGTGACGACCTCATCCAGATGGTTATGCCGCAGGTTAGCAGCGATGGGCACGGCCTCGGCAACGGTCTCGGTTGCCAGCACAGACCAGTCATGGGTATCCAGCGTCGCATACAACGACAGCGCGGGTCGGGTGCCACCCTCAGCCAACGTGAACGCATCGACCAATTCATCTGGCAGCATCGTGATCTTGTCACCGGGCATATACACCGTGCTCATGCGCGCACGTGCCACGGCATCAATCGCATCATCTCGCACGATGCCAAGACCGGGCGCAGCGATATGAATCCCTATCTTGACTTTACCCTCCTCAAGTACCCGAACAGAAAATGCATCATCGATCTCTGTTGTCGTGACATCATCAATGGAGAATGCCTGCACCTCAGCTTGCGGCAGCTGCGGCACCGCAGGCAGGTTCAGCGAGGGAAAGCCAGTACCCTTGGGGAAATGCTCGAACAGGAAGCGCTGGCTGTGCAGCGCTTTCGGCGAAGGTAGTGCACCGACGGATAGCATCAGTCGCGCCGGCGTAGTCTGCAACCCTGCACAGGCTGCTTCCATCGCTTTGTATTCGATACTGTTTTTGTCCGGCTTGAACAAAAGCTGCCGAACAATGGGAGCCATCGCTGCCGGCAGCTTGCCTGCGGTGAGTTCTTCTGCCTGAGACGCCTGTACCTGCGCTTGCTGCTTTTTCTTTTCTATTCCGGCCAGCGCTGCTTGCAGCGTCGCGGCAGGTGCCGCCTTGTAGCGGCCCTTTCCCTTTTTGTGAAAATAAACCGGTGACGCTGCCAGCGCGAGCAGCAATCCTGCCGCCTCTTCGGGTCTGGGAGGATGACCGAAGTATTCAGCACCCAGATCGGCGATGCCGAATTCCTCTTCACCCGCGACTTCCCACAGGAAGCTGATATCCACCTCGCCCGACAGGACATTTGCCTTGTCCATCAGTTCCTCTGGCGAAGGTGACTCGAACTGCAAAAGTACATCACGCGCACGCACCTTGGTACGTTTGCCGGAGGGTGTTTCGACCTGAAAAGCCTCACCCTGCTGAGCAAGCACCGCACCCACTTTGAAATCGCCGGATTCTTCAAAAAACAGATTCATTCAACTCACTCGGCGAAAAAATTCATCAGGCCATCCGTTGTTGTGGGCCTATTAGGCCACACAAAACTGGACGACTTCCTCCATGTACTGCGCAAAATCAGATAAACCATGATCACTGCCCTCGATGACCTTGTGCCGGGCGCCCGGATAATGTGCGACCATCTGCCGCCAGTCCAGCACTTCGTCGCCAGTGGCCGCAATCAGAAAATAGCGCTCGGGTCGGGTGATGCGGGTGCGCGCGACAGGCGCCAGCTCATCCACATATTCGGCTCGAAAATCGAACTGCTCATCCGAGTGCCACGCACGCTGCATACCGACATGCTTGCGCAGATCGCTGGCCGGAGTAATCGCCGGATTCAGCAACACGGCCCGGCAGCCAAATTCCTCTGCCAGCGCCGTCGCATAAAAACCACCCAGTGATGATCCGATCAGCGCAAGCGCTTCCGGGGGCACAGATCGACACAGTCCGCGCGCCATACTCATCGCCGCCTTCGGGGAGACAGGCAACTGCGGGCACTGAAACAGCTGCGATTGCTCCTTCGCCGCAAAAAAATGATGCAGCAGACGTGCCTTGAATGACTGCGGCGACGAGCGAAAGCCGTGCAGGTAAAGAATCATCCGTCGAAAGCGACAGAGCGCTTAGCTGGCAGAGGCAACTTGCAACGCATCCAGCAACTTCTGGTGGACGCCACCAAAACCGCCGTTGCTCATGACCAGCACCGAATCTCCGGGCCTTGCTGCCAATGTGACTGCATCGACCAGCGCCGAAAGATCATCGAAAGCGCGGGCCTTGTCCCCCAGCGGCGACAGTGCCGCCCCCAGATCCCAGCCCAGCGCTTCTTTGCCATCGCCTTTTGCGCCATACCCGAAAACCAGATCAGCAGCCTTCAGGCTGCCCGGCAGCGCCTCTTTCATCGTGCCCAGCTTCATGGTGTTTGAGCGTGGCTCCAGCACAGCAAGTATGCGCGACGTACCAACCTTGCGCCGCAGCCCGTCGACCGTCGTGGCGATTGCGGTAGGATGATGTGCGAAATCGTCGATGACCGTGATGTTATTGACCACGCCGCGCACTTCCATTCGACGCTTCACATTCTGAAAGCTGGACAGGGAATCGATAGCCTGCGCCGGTGGCACGCCCGTGTGACGCGCAGCTGCAATGGCGGCAATGGCATTCCATCGGTTGTGCTCGCCGGTGAGATCCCAGCTCACCGTGCCCTGTCGCTGTCCGTCAAGATAGACATCGAAGCGGCCATCGCCATGCTCGACCATGCGCCAGTGTTCATTATCTTTTCCATTGAACCATTCAACCTCGCTCCAGCAGCCGCGTGCGATCACTCGCCTCAGTGACTCCTGGCTGCCGTTCGCAATAATTCGTCCGATCGCAGGAATGGTTCGCACCAGATGATGGAATTGCATCTCGATGGCGGCGAGGTCAGGAAAAATATCAGCATGATCGTATTCGAGATTGTTGAATATTGCGGTACGCGGACGGTAATGAACAAATTTGCTGCGCTTGTCGAAAAACGCGGTGTCATATTCATCAGCCTCGATCACGAAGAACGGGGCCTGCGCCGCTTCGCCGCCGAGTCGCGCCGATACGCCAAAATTCAGCGGCACGCCGCCAATCAGAAAGCCAGGCTCGTAACCTGCCTGTTCGAGAATCCAGGCTAGCATGGATGACGTGGTGGTCTTGCCATGGGTGCCGGCGACAGCGAGTACCCATTTGTCATGCAGGATGTATTCACCCATCCACTGCGGCCCGGACATGTAGGGCAGCCCGCGGTTCATGATGGTTTCCATCAGCGGATTGCCGCGCGAAACCACGTTGCCAATCACGTACATGTCTGGCTGCAGGCTGAGCTGGTGCTGGCCGTAGCCTTCGATCAGCTCAATTCCCTGCTCGCGCAGCTGAGTGCTCATCGGAGGATAAACATTGGCATCGCAACCAGTGACTTTGTGGCCCGCTTCTTTCGCGAGCACGGCCAGGCCGCCCATGAAAGTGCCGCAGATGCCAAGAATGTGAATGTGCATGGATGATCAGGTCAAGGTAATCTACGGATTTTACCCGAGCCGGCACAACGGGAAATGCCAGTGCCCATGCGCAGTTTCAGCAGATGGGCAGGTTTTATCCGCCGCACCGGTTCCTGACCTCAGGAACACATGAAGATCAATCATCCCGGCGATGCGGAAGCGCTGCGCGCTGAAATCGCAGCCGCGGCAGCGCGGATGATTGCCGAGGATGGCGCCGACTATGGAACCGCAAAACGTAAAGCGGCCAAACTGATTCTAGGCAATCAGAAAGTCCGGGGCGATATCCTGCCTGACAATGCGCAGGTCGAAGCCGAGGTGCGGGAATATCAACTCCTTTTCTTTGGTGATGATCATGCCGAGCGGCTCCGGCATCTGCGGGAACTGGCGCTGGCGCTGATGGAAAGGCTCTCGGATTTCAGCCCTTACCTGACGGGTGCGGTACTCAACGGCACAGCGGGAGAACATTCGGATATTCACTTGCAGCTGTTCGCAGAGAGCAGCAAGGATGTGGCAGTTTTTTTGCTCAACCAGGACGTCAACTATGAAGTTTCTGAAGCACCGCACTTCCGCCATCCGGGTCGTTCAGTGGAGGTGCTGTCCTTCTTCTGGCAAGGCGAAGCCGCGCACCTGACGCTATATGAGCACGACGACCTGCGCCACGCTGGCCGGGGCGGCCCGCAAAAACGACTGGAACGTGCAGATCTCGCTGCCGTGAAGCAGTTGCTGGACTCGGAAAACAACGAATGAACAAGAAAATCATCCTATTTATCGCCATCGCGGTCTTATCTTCTGCCTTCGGTGTCTATGTCAGCATGCAGCGGCTGGCACCGGCAACCCCTGCTGATCCAGCGGTTGCGAAGCTGATGCAAACCAGTCTGCCGGATGTCGATAATCGTCCGCACCAGCTTTCTGACTGGAGAGGCAAGATCCTGCTGGTGAACTTCTGGGCACCCTGGTGTCCGCCCTGCGTTGCCGAGATGCCTGAACTGGTCGCGCTGCAAAATGAAATGGCGGCCAAAAACCTGCAAATTGTAGGCATCGGCATTGATTCTCCCTCAAATATCAGACAATTTTCAGATAAACACGACATCAGCTATCCTTTGCTGGTCGCGGGCATGCAAGGCACAGAGCTCTCCCGGGAACTGGGCAATCAGGCAGGCGGACTGCCGTTCACCGTCTTGCTGGATAAAGACGGCCAGGTGCGGCAGACCTATCTGGGCAAGCTCAACATGGAAAAACTCCGGGCGGATCTTGCTGCGCTATGAGGGTTTTGAGAGAAGCGCGACGCAAGCGCGTTCTCAAAATTGAATCAATATAAGCCCGATAAGCGTTTCTACTTGCCATCTTGCGACAATTGGCAGCAAAATGCCGGCTTCCTCGGCAAATTAAGGCCTAAAAAATGGCAAGAAACATCCTGCTGCTGAACGGCCCCAATCTGAATCTTCTGGGCAGCCGCGAGCCCGAGATCTATGGATCGGCGACATTGTCCGACGTGGAGACTGAAGCGAAACGCATTGCCGCCGCTTCAGGCGTAGCGTTGTCCTGCTTCCAGAGTAATCATGAGGGTGCTCTGATCGATCGGATTCATGCAGCAAAAGCCGAGGGAGTAGAGGCTATCGTGATCAACCCCGGCGGCCTGACCCATACCAGCGTAGCCCTGAGGGATGCCCTCTCTGGCGTTGGATTGCCGGTGGTGGAGGTTCATATCTCGAACATCCACCAGCGAGAAGCCTTCCGCCATCACTCTTACATATCTGGAATCGCGGCCGGCGTGATCTGTGGCCTCGGTGTGGACGGATACCGGGTCGCCATCGAATTTGTCATTAAAAAGCTATAATTAGCGCACAACGCGCCTTATTTTTCCCGATCTGGCTCATCTACAAGTAAGCTAACCGGGTTATCCCCACCCCACCACGAGTGAATAAAACATGGATTTACGAAAGCTCAAGACACTGATCGACCTGGTTGCCGAATCCGACATCTCGGAACTCGAAGTAACCGAAGGCGAGAGCAAGGTCAGGATCGTCAAAGGCGCCGCCGCCGGCCACAGCCAGGTCGTCATGATGCCGCAGCCCGCAGCCGCGCCTCTGGCGCCGGCACCTTCGGCAGTAGCCGCTCCCGCTGCGGCAGCTGCGGAAGCTCCGGCAGCTGCCCCTGTCCCGGCGGGTCATGTCGTGAAGTCGCCCATGGTTGGTACCTTCTACCGCGCGTCAGCACCAGGAGCTGCCCCGTTTGTCGAGATCGGTGCGACCGTCAAGCAAGGCGAGACCATCTGCATCATCGAGGCTATGAAGCTACTCAACGAGATCGAGGCAGATGCTTCCGGCACCATCAAGGAAATCCTCGTCGAGAACGGTCAGCCAGTCGAATTTGGTCAGCCTTTGTTCATTATCGGCTGACACCATGTTTGAAAAAATTCTCATTGCCAATCGCGGTGAAATCGCGCTGCGCATACAGCGTGCGTGCCGCGAAATGGGCATCAAGACCGTGGTCGTGCACTCCGAGGCTGATCGCGAAGCCAAGTATGTAAAACTGGCCGACGAATCTGTGTGTATCGGTCCGGCACCCTCGGCACAGAGCTATCTGTCCATGCCCGCAATCATCAGCGCTGCGGAAGTCACCGACGCCGAAGCGATTCATCCCGGCTATGGCTTCCTGTCCGAAAACGCCGATTTTGCCGAGCGCGTGGAGCAATCGGGCTTCGTGTTCATCGGCCCGCGTCCGGAATCCATCCGGCTGATGGGCGACAAAGTGTCGGCCAAGCAGGCGATGATCAAGGCGGGTGTGCCCTGCGTTCCGGGCTCGGAAGGCGCATTGCCGGACGATCCGAAGGTCATCATCCAGACCGCACGACGCATTGGCTATCCAGTCATCATCAAGGCCGCTGGTGGCGGTGGCGGACGCGGTATGCGCGTGGTGCACACCGAGGCCGCGCTGCTCAATGCAGTGACAATGACCAAGACCGAAGCGGGCGCGGCGTTCAGCAATCCCGAGGTCTACATGGAAAAGTACCTCGAGAATCCGCGCCATGTGGAAATTCAGATACTGGCCGATGAATTCAAGAGCGCGATCTGGCTCGGCGAGCGCGATTGCTCCATGCAGCGCCGCCATCAGAAAGTCATCGAAGAAGCCCCTGCACCGGGCATCCCGCGCAAGCTGATCGAAAAAATCGGCGACCGCTGCGCGGAAGCCTGCCGCAAGATCGGCTACCGTGGCGCGGGCACCTTCGAATTTCTGTACGAGGCGGGTGAGTTCTACTTCATCGAGATGAATACCCGTATTCAGGTCGAGCATCCGGTGACTGAAATGATCACCGGGGTCGATCTGGTGCAGGAACAGATCCGCATTGCCGCGGGTGAAAAGCTGCGTTTCAAGCAGCGCGACATCGTGCTCAAGGGTCATGCGATCGAGTGCCGTATCAATGCGGAAGATCCATTCAAATTCACGCCTTCGCCGGGACGTATCCAGGCCTGGCACGCGCCCGGTGGCCCCGGCATCCGCGTCGATTCGCATGCCTACGCCGGTTACTTCGTGCCACCCAACTACGACTCGATGGTTGGCAAGGTCATCGCTTATGGCGCAACGCGCGATCAGGCGATCCGCCGGATGCAGATCGCGCTTTCCGAAATGGTCGTCGAAGGCATTCTCACCAACATACCGCTGCACCGCGATCTGATGGTCGATGCTCGTTTCGCCGAAGGCGGTACCAACATCCACTATCTGGAACAAAAGCTCGCCAATAAAAAGTGAGACCGGATGAGCTGGACTGAAATTGTGCTGGAGGTGCCGCGCGAGCATGCTGAGCGCCTGTCCGATGCACTGATGGAGTCGGGTGCGCTGTCGGTATCGGTGGAAGATGCCGACGAGGGCACCGAGGCCGAGCGCCCGCTGTTCGGCGAGCCCGGCATGGAGCCTGAACAACATGCTTGGGAGCGCAGCCGCGTGGTTGCACTGGCCGATACGAGTGCCGATATCACGGCACTGGTCAGTGAAGCCTGTGCGCTATGCGAGCTGCATCCCGCGCCGTCGTTCACCTCGAGAAGCGTGGCTGATCAGGATTGGGTAAGGCTGACGCAGTCGCAATTCGAGCCGATTCATATCGGCCAGCGCATCTGGGTCGTGCCGAGCTGGCATCAGGCCCCCGAGCCGGACGCAATTGTGCTTGAGCTGGATCCCGGTCTGGCCTTCGGCACAGGCAGCCATCCGACGACCCGTCTGTGCATGGAGTGGATGGAAGCGAACCTGAGCGAACGCGCATCGCTGCTCGACTATGGCTGCGGCTCGGGCATTCTGGCAATGCTCGGCGAGAAGCTTGGTGCCCAGCCTGTCGATGGCGTCGATATCGACCCGCAGGCGATCGTCTCGGCTCGTGACAACAGCGAGCGCAATCATTGTGAGATTGCCTACTTCCTGCCGGAAGAATTCGCCGCCGCACGCAAGGATGTACGTTATGCGCTGGTGGTTGCCAATATTCTGTCAGGCCCTTTGAAAGTCATGGCGCCCATGCTGTGCGGACGCGTCGCCCCCGCAGGCCGGCTGGTACTTTCCGGCGTGCTTGCCCGACAGGCAGAGGAGGTCATCGCTGCCTATTCGGGTTTCATCAGCTTGTCCGTCTGGGCGGAGCGTGATGGCTGGGTCGCATTGTCTGGACAGCTGGCCGGTCTTGCAATCGATTAATATACTCAGCCATGCTTGCCACCCGCTGCCCCCACTGCCAGACGCGTTTTCGTGTCACGCCCGCCCAACTCGAGCTTCGCGCCGGGCTGGTGCGCTGCGGCGCCTGCCGCGAGATCTTCAATGGCCGAGACCATTTGCTTGGCGACCCGGAGGAAGTCGAGGCCCTGGCAACGACCGCCGAGGATACCGACGGACGGATGACATTGATCGATTTTGGTTCGCTGCGAGCCAGCCAGCCCGCCGTTACCTCGAAGATGCAGGAAGAACTGGATGAGCTCTCCAGAGCAATCGCCGACCTGCAGGCAAAACCCTGGCGCGAGACCGCGCCCAATGAACTGGCCGCCGAGCCTCCGAAAGAGCCCGTTACAACACCACCCGCGACGCCTGCTTTTGTAGCGCAGGCACGCAAGCAAAACCAGCGCGCGGGCAAGTGGACATTCCTGCTGTGGCTGGGCATTCCGGCGCTGCTGGCCGCACTGACTCTGCAGCTTGCCTATTTCTTCCGCGCCGATATCGCCGCTTACTCACCCGAGGCCGGCCGCTACCTGCGCGCGGCCTGTGCGCGGCTGGGCTGTCAGGTGAAGCTGCCTCAGCACATTGACCTACTGTCGCTGGAATCCAGCCATCTGCAAGAAGTGCCGGGGCAGCAAGCGCAATACACACTGACCGCGCTGCTGCGCAATCAGGCAGATACCGTACAAGCCTGGCCATCGCTGGAGCTTCAGCTCAAGACGGATACAGGTCAGCCCATGGTGCGCAAAGTGCTTGAGCCAGTGAATTATCTGACTACGGCCGATCTGAAAAAAGGCATCGCCGCGCATGCCGAGCATGAGATTCAGCTCAGCTTCGAGCTGACGGACGATCATCCCGGAGGATTCAGCGTCACGCTGTTCTACCACTGAGCCCACTGAATCCTGGGCTGCACTGCGCAGCGCGCTGCTAGCTGCGGTTTGCTCCCGCCCAACCAACGACAAACTCTTGATAAAGACCTCAACATGACTTCCCTGATCTGCGGCTCCATGGCCTTCGATACCATCATGTCTTTTCACGGCCGGTTCTCCGAAGCCTTGCTTGCCGACCAGCTGCACAAGATCAATGTCGCATTTCTGGTGCCGGGCATACGCCGTGAATTTGGCGGCTGCGCGGGTAATATCGCGTACAACCTGAAGCTGCTCAATGGCGACCCGCTGATCATGGCGACTATCGGCATGGATGGCGCGCCTTACATGGAGCGTCTCGATACATTGGGCATCAGCCGCCGCTGCATTCGAACCATCAGCGATGCCTACACGGCGCAAGCCTTTATCACTACCGATGCTGACAACAATCAGATCACTGCATTTCATCCAGGTGCTATGGGCAGTTCGCACCAGAACAAGATCGCCAATGCTGGCAAGGTAAAGCTGGCGATCGTGGCGCCGGACGGCCGTGATGGCATGATCGAGCATGCGCGCGACTGCGCCGAGCTGGGTATTCCTTTCATCTTTGATCCGGGCCAGGGCTTGCCCATGTTCAGCGGCGAGGAACTGATCCACTTCATCGAGCTGGCAACTTATGTAGCCGTGAATGACTATGAAGCCGAGCTCCTCACCGAGCGCACCGGACTGTCACTCGAACAGGTGGCTGAGCGAGTTTCGGCATTGGTAGTGACGCGCGGTGAGCAAGGCGCAGAAATCTACACCAGCAGTGAGCGCTACGATATTCCAGTGGTGCGCGTCGATCAGGTCATTGACCCCACGGGCTGCGGCGATGCTTTCCGCGCTGGCATGCTGTACGGCCTGACGAATGACATGGACTGGATGACCATCGGTCGCCTGTCATCGCTGATGGGAGCGATCAAGATCTCCAGTCAGGGAGGGCAGAATCATGTGCTCACGCGCGAGGCGATCGAGCAGCGCTTCGAGAAAGAATTCGGTTACCGTTTCTGACAGGCTTCGGCGAGAACCAAAGCGCTCAGTCCAGTAACCTGCTCCTGGCCTGATCGACGTTCAGATCAGTTTTCACTTCCAGCAGTTTCTGTCGGCTGGTATGACCATGACTGACGCTGACTGCTCGCCGCGCCAGACCAAGCTTTTCTGCAATGAAGCGCTCCAGCGCTTCATTCGCTTTGCCATCCACCGGCGGTGCATTGAGTCTTATCTTCAGCGCACCCTCCACTTCCCCAGCGATCTCCGAGCGCGACGCATTCGGTTGCACATGAACGGCAATGCGCAGACCATCGGCATGCAAGCTGCACCATGGGCGGGACATCAGAAGATCAGATTGAACAGCAGGTTATCTGCAGCAAAGAGGACGATCCTCAGCAACAGAAAGGCGACGATGGGAGATAAATCGATGCCGGCAACAGGGGGAATCAGTCGACGCAATGGCCGCATCAGTGGTTCGTTCAGTGCGCGCACCAGAGGAGCCAATGGCGCATCGGGATTCACCCAGCTGAAGATGACCTCGATCACGATCAGACCGATAAAACCGTAGGCCACCCAGTGGATCAGCGTGAGCAGCGACAGAAGCAGCCAGGTCTGGCCGATGAATGCAGAACGGACTCCCAGTTCTATCGCTACCGATAACAGTGCGACCAATATCGCGCCCAGCAGACTGGCCCAGTCCAGACCACCCCAGCCGGGCATCACGCGGCGCAACGGCAGCACAAGCCAGTCAGTCAATCTGAAGATGAACTGACCCAGCGAGAAAGGTGGCCTCACGCGCACCGTCTGCATCCAGAAGCGCAACAGCAGCAGCGCAGCCAGTAACGTAGCGACGGTATCAATGATCAGATTAAATATGCTGTAGACCAAGCTCGCTCCTCAGAGACGCTGATGAGTGCGCATAAAAAAAATCCCGCCACAGACCCGGTCTGCAGCGGGGATTTTGCCCGAAAGCGCGAAGCGCCCCAAGCAAGGCTCAGGGGCGTACGCCGGTCGGAAATGGCCAGGCGGCTGCGGGGCTGAGCACCGTCTTGATCGCGGTCGCTGGCGCAGGTGCCGCTACCGGTGCTGCTGCTGGCTTGGCTACCACTTTTTTCGGAGCGGCCTTTGGTGCTGCTTTCTTGGGTGCTGCCTTCTTC
>JACCDI010871078.1_pt1 | contig 13532 bp, 13 predicted proteins | sample 7442791 | NCBI WGS metagenome assembly JACCDI01 (sample SAMN15323434, study PRJNA562643) | freshwater metagenome | isolation source: river surface water | place: USA:Blue River Watershed | collected 2017-08-15
AGACAACGAAGCCGAAGTGATTGGCTACCGCCCAGGCAAAGGCAAATACCAAGGCATGGTCGGCGCATTAATTGTCAAAATGCCAGACGGCAAAACCTTTGCCATCGGCAGCGGCCTTACCGACGCCCTGCGGCAAAACCCACCACCAATTGGCGCTTTAGTCACTTACCGCTACAACGGCTTTACCAAAAAAGGCTTACCACGCTTTGCGAGATTTATGCGGGTAAGGGTGGATTTGGTGAAGTGAGTGGGGAAGTTTGATTAGCAATAAACAAAGCTGAGGAAATTCTTGCGGCAAACTCAGTTTAAAAAATACTCGCCATGAAGCGAGTATTCTCTCTGGGCTACAAATTTAATGCGTTTCGCGATACTAATAATTGCAGATACTGAAATCACTCAATATTCTGGATCTGCTCGCGCATCAGCTCAATCAACACTTTCAGTTCCACCGCGGTATTGGTGATCTCAGTTGAGATCGCTTTTGATGACAGTGTGTTTGATTCGCGGTTGAACTCTTGCATCATGAAATCTAAACGCCGGCCGATGGCGCCGCCTTGTTTCAGGTGGTGGCGGGTTTCTTTGATGTGGGCGTCGAGGCGGTCTAGCTCTTCGGCGACGTCGGATTTTTGCGCGAGGAAGGCCATTTCTTGCTCTAACCGGTTTTGGTCGAGATCGCCTTTAATTTCTTGCAGGCGCGTGAGCATTTTGTCGCGTTGCCATTGCAGTGCTTGTGGTAAATGCACGCGTAAGTTGGCGACGTGATTGGTGATTTGTTCCAAACGGTCGCGGATCAGTTGCTCGATGGCTTGGCCTTCACGGCCGCGGCCGGCGAGGAAGTCTTTCATAGCGATGTCAAAACCGGCTAGCAGTTCTGCTTGCACGCCGTCCATGTCTTCTTCTTGCGTTTCCATCACGCCTGGCCAACGTAAAATGTCAGCGACATTCAGCTGGGCTTGCGGGCATTTGCTGACTAAGTTGCTGGCGACTTGCATTAATTGCGCGGCAAAAGCGTCGTTGATTTTCAGCTCGCCGGCTTTTTGTGCGGCGTTGTAACGCAAGTTAATTTCAACTTTACCGCGTTGCATGCTGTTGCGTAATTTGTCGCGCAATAATGATTCTAAGCCGCGAAATTGCTCAGGTAACCGAAAATAACTCTCGAGATATCTTTGGTTAACTGAACGAATTTCCCAAACGGCGGTGCCCCAACTGGCTTTTACTTCGTGGCGGGCAAAGGCGGTCATGCTATGGATCATCAGGGTGTCCTTGAAATTACAAAAAAATTGAGTATAACCAGTTCAATGGCAATAGGCGAATCCTTGCCATTGTTGGTCGCGGATTGTCGGAGATTAGCCGGAAATAGCGATGTTTTCATCATATATTTCTGAAAGTTAGCGGTTGTGTTGCCGCTTATATCTGCGCGCCTTTTTCAGCGGTTTTTTCTGGGGTAATGCACCGATTTTTCGGACTTTTGCCAAAATAAAGTGTGGCCAAAGGCAACATCGACGTGGTTTTGGCTAGGCGAAAAGTGCGCACAGCCCTTATAATGTTTTTTCTTTCAAAGCTCACAAGGCAACAGCAGAGGTTTCCATGCGTCCAAGCGGCAGAACAGCCAGTCAGATCCGTCCTATCAGTTTCACCCGCAATTACACCGCTCATGCCGAAGGTTCAGTCCTGGTCGAGTTTGGTAACACCAAGGTGTTATGTACTGCGTCAGTGGAAGAAGGTGTGCCACGTTTTATGAAAGGCCAAGGTAAAGGCTGGATCACCGCAGAATACGGCATGCTGCCACGCGCCACCCATACTCGCAACGACCGTGAAGCGGCTCGGGGCAAACAAAGCGGTCGCACCATGGAAATTCAACGGCTGATTGGTCGCGCTTTACGTGCGGCGGTCGATTTAAGCCTGCTTGGTGAAAATACCATTACTTTTGACTGCGACGTGATTCAAGCTGATGGCGGCACCCGCACTGCAGCGATTTCTGGCGCTTGCGTGGCTTTAGTCGATGCGCTGAATTTTTTACGCGCGAAAGGCGCTATCAAAACTAACCCATTGAAATATATGGTTGCAGCAGTGTCTGTAGGTATCTATAAAGGCGAACCAGTTGCCGACTTAGAATACGTTGAAGACTCAGCAGCTGATACCGACATGAACGTGGTAATGACTGAAACCGGCAAGCTGATTGAAATTCAAGGCACCGCCGAAGCAGAGCCATTTAGCTTTGAAGAAATGCAAGATTTGATGGGCCTGGCCAAAGTGGCGATCCGTGAAATCATCGACGAACAAAAACGTGTTTTAGCTTGAGGTCAGTGATGAAAGCCTTTCAACAAGAATTTATTGAATTTGCCATTAGCCGTCAGGTGTTAAAATTCGGTTCCTTCACTTTGAAATCTGGCCGCACTAGCCCGTACTTTTTTAATGCGGGCCTGTTTAACACCGGTGGCGACTTGGCGAAATTAGGCCGGTTTTACGCCGCTGCGCTGCAAGATTCAGGCATCGAATTTGATGTGTTGTTTGGCCCAGCCTATAAAGGCATTCCAATTGCGACCACCACGGCGGTCGCCTTGGCTGAGCATCATCAGCGGGACGTGCCTTATTGCTTTAACCGCAAAGAAGCCAAAACCCACGGTGAAGGCGGCAGCCTGGTGGGCTCAGCGCTTAAAGGCAACATCATGTTGGTTGATGATGTAATTACCGCAGGCACTGCAATTCGCGAGTCGATGCAAATTATCCAAGCGCAAGGGGCAACTTTGGCGGGTGTGTTAATTGCGTTAGATCGTCAGGAACGTGGCCAAGGTGAATTGTCAGCAATTCAAGAAGTTGAGCGCGATTTTGGCACTAAAGTGGTATCGATTATTGGTCTGAATGACTTAATCAACTACTTACAAGGCAAACCAGAACTGGCTGAGCATTTAGCAGCTGTGACGGCTTACCGTGCCGAATACGGCGTCAGCAAATAAGGATTGTGCCATGACGATGAATAAGCCAAATGGCGGCGGTTTAGGACGCATTCTCAAAGCCACGGATTGTTCGCGTAAAGGCTTTATCGCCGCGTGGACCCATGAAGCGGCGTTTCGCCAAGAAACCGTGCTTGCCCTGATTATGCTGCCGTTGTCGTTTTGGTTAGCGCAATCAACAAGCCACTGGGCGATGTTAGTCGCGACTTTGTTGCTGGTACTGATAGTTGAGCTGCTTAATTCAGCCATCGAAACCCTAACCGACCGCGTGAGCCTCGAGCGTCACGAGTTATCAGGTCGCGCTAAAGACATCGCCTCAGCGGCAGTGACTTTAAGTTTGACCGTGGTTGCTGTGGTATGGGGCGCTGCGATATACGACAAATTTGTCGTATAGCACCTGCTGATAGCATGAATAAAAAAAGCGGCATTAGCCGCTTTTTTTGTGTCCAAAGAATTAACTAGGAGCAGATGTTAGCCAAAATCATTGGGAATTTGGGTAGGCGGCGAATTCAAGATTTTCAGGAGCATAGTAAACTATGTGACTGAAAAAATTGAAGATGCCAACAACCCCAAATTTCCAAGGATGCAGGCTAAACAAGGATGCAGGCTAAATTAACGATAAAACGCTTCGACTGCACCATTAATCTTAATCAGCAACGCATTGCCACGACGGTCAACCGCTTTACCTGCTGGCACGCGCACCCAACCTTCGCTGATGCAATATTCTTCAACATCAAAGCGTTCTTTGCCGTTTAAGCGAATACCAATCTCAAACTGAAAAACGTCAGCATTGTAAAATGGGCTTTTTGGGTGCACTGCAAGGCGATCTGGTAAAGCTGGACGTTCAATGGTATCGGTCATGATTCAAATCTTATTAAAAGGAAATTGGCCGACATTGTAGGCAAAGCAGCAGGCCTGCTCAAGTCTAGCGCGGCAAAAAGCTGCGCTTCCTATGCATGCTCATACCACTTACATCGAAAAAATCCCGTTTATCATAAAAACTCAGCGCCAAAATAGTCGGCGCGGCATGCTGACGTCAGTTCATCAACTGAGGATAATCTGATGTCAATTCAAACTACTTTTATGTTACCTGTGCTGTTCACTGCCACGCTAGCGCTGCCAGTTGCCGCTCAGCAAATCACTGCAAGCGCTGCCAAAGCAGCGCCACAACAAGCCATGCAACAACTGGTGCAAAGCAAGGTAAAAGCCAACGAACCAGGCTTCACGGTGATTGTTCGCAAAGGCGATAAAGTACTGCTGCGCGGCGGTTATGGCCAAGCCAACCTTGAATTGGCGGTGCCAATGCAAGCCGACAGCAACATGCGTTTGGCGTCACTCACCAAGCAATTCACTGCGGTGGCAGTGCTGCAGTTGGTACACGAAGGCAAAATCACCCTGCAGCATAAAGTTGGCCAGGTGTTACCTGAATACCCTGCGGTGGGGCGTGATATCACCATTCACCAATTGCTGACGCACAGCAGTGGCATTCCAAATTTAAGCCGGATGCCAGAGTTTAAAGAAAACAAAGCGAAAGACGCTGAATTGCCGGAATTACTGCAACTGTTTTCAGCCAAGCCACTGCAATTTAAGCCGGGTAGCCGCTTTAACTATTCAAATTCGAACTATGTGTTGCTAAGCGCAATCATCGAAAAAGCCAGCGGCCAAACTTATGCGGACTATTTACAACAACATATTTTTCAGCCACTTGGCATGAACGATACCATGTACGACAGCGCAACGACGTTAATCAATAAGCGGGTAAGTGGCTATGAACAAACGGCCACCGGCTTTCGTAATGCCGATGCGATTAGTATGACCAGACCACGAGGTGCGGGGGCGCTTCGTAGTACGGTCGATGACCTAAATCGTTGGGACCAAGCGTTATATACCAACGAGTTAGTGCCACAACCACTGTTGCAACAGTCCTTTGTTATGCATCCGTCGAACGACGGTCAACCCCTACCTTATGGTTATGGTTGGATGATGGCGGACCTGGCTGGTGCGGTGACGCACGAGCATAGCGGTGGTATCGATGGTTTCTCGAGTTACGTCATTCGAGTGCCATCACAAAAAGTCTATGTTGCAGTGCTAGCGAACACTGGAACATTTGACAGCTACACCATGGCGGTGAAGCTCGCGGCGATGGCGATCGGTCAACCGATAGAGCCAGATCCAGTAGTACTGCCAGCGGCGACTTTGTCTGCAATCACCGGCAACTATAGTTTTGATGATGGTACAGAACGTTTGATTACCTTGGAGAAAGGGCTATTAATTTGTCAGACCAAAGAAGGTCCGCGTCAAACGTTGACGCCATCCAAGGATGGCAAACTGTACCTGAGTGACGACACTAGTTTCCTGAAACTGGGGCAGATCAAACAAGGTCAAGCGGAACTTACCCTAGTCATTCGTGGCTTTGGTGAATTCCCAGCCAAACCTGTGAAATAACCCGCGCTAAAAAACAAAGCCAGTCAGTTACGCTGACTGGCTTTTTTTACAATTAAGCGTGTCCCGAGCTACGTTATCCCCAACCAGCTTTCAAACCGAAGAGGTTGTAAGATTACTTAGAATAAGTAAATAAAGCCGACGCCAATCTCGGCTTCATAATTCCCGCGAGCGATAGGGCTTTCGCGGACCTCAGAAGCAAAATATTCAAAAAGGCCTTCGCCATAAATCTGCCAATCGTCATTGAGATAATTGCGGAAATTGTAATTGATACCGATCGAGCGTAAGCCACCGCTTAACTGAGTTTCAGGTAATCCGGACGCCATTGCTTGCGTTACATCGACACCAAATCCTTTGTTGGCATATTCGCTGTCGTGAACAACAGCGACCAGATTAATTTCCGAGCCGGTACCGTCGAGTTGATCGCCAAAGCGGCGACCCACGCCAAATAAACCAAGATTGCCGTCACTACCTGTGACGAACCGACCGACTAGCCAATAGCGCCAATCAGCATCGAAGGCGCGTCGCGCTTGCAGCACAAGTTCTGCGCCTTCTTCTTGATCACCGAGTCCCAGCAACCGACCATCGTCGGAGTCACTTTCCTTGCGGCCTTCAGCGAAGCCTATCAGCGCTTCAAACAACCAAATATCCTGTTGCACACCACGCCAACCTATCGCTTCACCGGCAAAGAAGTAAATGTTGTCACCGTCGCGCCATTGCAGGCCACCGGCTGGTTCGACTTCTAAGCCAAATTCGTCCGAACCTTCGTAGGCTGTTTCATATTCAACGCCAAGGCCAAGTGCGAAACTCCAGCCATCCTTGCCTTTAGAGAAGTCGTCAACTGATGCTAAAGGGACGAGCGCGTTATTTTTGCCCTCTGCAGATGCAGTTGCCAAGAAACAGATCTGGATGGACATGATCATTAAAAAGTAGTGGAGTTTTTTCATACAAATTCCATTCTCGCGTTGATTAAGTAATTGGCGCTTGAATAACGCTAACCCTAGAGACTTATAAGCGAGATGGCATTGCTTAGATCACAAGGGGTAATAGAAGAATCTAGCGGTGAACGGCTTAAAAAAAGGCTCAAGAGTTGAAGCGAGGGTAGTCTTGCCGGGCAAACGGTGGTATTCAAGGCGTTAACTGCATTGCTACTAGCGTATGTTATTGATTCCAATAGTGTCAGTTGACGCTAAGCCTGCGGCTATAAACTTAGTTGCTGCCGTAGTTCGGCGCTTTGGCGTCTTGAGACTTCAACTTCTGTCCCACACTGTAATCGCAGGGTGAGGCCACCGCTTACTGAGGGTTCTATCGACACCACCGCAGTTAAATTGACTAGCTGCTGCCGATTTGCTCGGAAAAATAGCCCTGGCGCAAGGCGTTGTTCGATGCTCGCCAAGGTGCGATAGACCATTGGCGCGGCTGATTTTAAATGCACTTTGCTGTAATTGCCGATGGCTTCAAACCAACGTACATCACTGATTTTTAAGAAGTAACAATCTTCACCGTCTTTGACGAAAAAATTGCTATCGGCTTGGAGTAAGCGCTCTGGTGGATGGCTTGCGCTGCTTTCCTCACCTGGGTTTTGGTCGCCTGGGTTTTGGTCAGCTGGGCCTTGGTCGGTTGAGGTTTGCATGGTGGTAGCTTGCGCAGCATTTGCCAGTGACGGCAGCGGCAATTTGGCCAATGCCAGCGCTAAGCGCTCTGCGGTTACTGGCTTTAGTAGGTAGTCGACCGTCGGATAATTAAAGGCTTGCAAGGCATGTTCGGCAAAGGCGGTGGTGAAAATGATTTTTGGCACAAACACCAGTTCAGCCAATAAATCAAAAGCGGTGGCACCGCCTAAATCGATATCGAGCAGCAGCAAATCCGGTTGTTTGGCGGCAACTAATTTAAGCGCCGTTGGCACATCGGCCGCTTCACCGACCAATTCTAGTTGCGGATAGGCTTGCAGCAACTCTTTAAGTTCAAGCCTTGCCAGCCTTGAGTCTTCAATAATCAGCACTTTCATCAGTTTTGCAGCCTATCAGTTTGTTGCTCTTTGTGTAGTTGCGTTCATTGCGGCTCGGGGGATTGTAGCGCAATAGCGAGCGGCGGTCCGCTAAAGGTCACAGTGGCAACCACATCAGCTTGCTGTTGTTGTAAATCAACTCGCGCCTCAGTGCCGAATAATAGCTTAAGCCGCTGGCGCAAATTGACCAGACCTGTACCTACTTGCGTCTCAGTGCTGCTGTTTGAGTGTTCAATGAGGCTTTGCTTGATTTGGCCGGTATTACGCAGTGAGAGTGTCCAAGCATGCGGCGCTTTAGTCATGCGCACCTCAAGCTGAATATGACCGCCTCCGGCATTGAGATTAATGCCATGTTTGATGGCGTTTTCCAATAACAGCTGCAAGGTCAGTTTTGGCAGTTGAAGACCTAAACAAGTGGGGTCGACCTTTGTAGTGAAGGTTAAACGCTCTTCAAACTGAATTTTCATTAAGGCGATATAATCTTCTGCAACTGCCAGTTCACTGCGAAGTGGCACCAGCACTTGTTGATCGGCAGCAATTTGATAGCGCAGCATGTCGGCAAAGTGAGCGAGCATGCTGCGGGCTGCGCTCGGATCTTCTAAAATCAGCGCTCGAATGTTGTTGATGCAATTAAACATAAAATGCGGATTAAGCTGCGCCAATAGGCTTTGTAACTGACTTTGTTGTAAACGAAGTTCAGACTCTTGCTGCAGCTGTTGAGTGTGCCGAAGTTGTTGCTGGCGGCTCAGCATCAAATACAAAGCGCTCCAAGCTAAATACAACGGCCATAACATGACAAACTTGGCGCCAGGCGGTTGCGCATCAAATAAACCAGCGAACTCCGGGTGCAACGCTGCAAGCGGCCATAACAACCAATAATGGGCGATATCCAGCAGGATCGCTAACAGCAATGAAGTGCCAAGCCAATAACCCAGCGTACCAGCACTGCCGACAGTTTTGCCGCTGAGCCGTTGCCAAAACAATCGCAGCAGCAGTGAGCCGCCAAAAGCCAATAGCAACAACAGCAAGGCTGGTAGGGCGTTATGCCAACTTAGCGCTTCATCAGAGGTCAGCACCAGCAGTTGTACTAAGGCAAATAGACTCCAGCCTAAGCTTTGATACAACCAGAATCCTTGATTTGCCTGTAATTGCTGCATGGAAATGCCTGTTGCTTAATGAGACGAATCCCAATTGTACAAGATTGCGTGGTAGCCTTGTTGCAACTGGAGCGCGAGTTATTTGTAGCAAGCGGATGAAGCCGAGAGATTAGTTGCAGTGTATGTTCCTCTGGCAATGCTAGCAAATTATTGTGCGGGGTCGGGGCAAAGCGCTGAAAATATGGATGGAGCTAAGGCGAAGCTGTCGAATGACAGGCTAAGCCTTAGCAATACAAGCAGTGGGTTAAGGCTGTGTGAGTGTCCATTCAGTCAACAACCGAACGCCAAAGCCGGTGCCGCCAGTGACATGGACGCCTTTGTCGCTATTGGCGAGCGCATTGCCTGCAATATCAATATGTGCCCATGGTGTACTACCGGTGAATTGCTGTAAGAACCATGCAGCACTGGAGGCGCCAGCTGTTTTGCCGGTATTACTCAAGTCGGCGAGGTCACTTTTCATCTCATCGGCAAATTTACTATTTAGCGGCAAGCGCCAAACTTCTTCTTCAACTTTTTCACCTGCAACTGTGAGCTGTTGCACCATAGCCTCGTGCTCAGAGAACAATCCTGCATAATAACTACCCAGTGCCCCGACTTTGGCGCCTGTCAGGGTCGCGATATCAATCATGGCCCGAGGTTTATATTTTTCTCTGGCGTACCACAAGCCGTCGGCCAGCACTAAACGCCCTTCAGCATCGGTGTTATTCACTTGAATGGTAAGGCCCGAAGCCGATTTCACAATATCGCCTGGTAGCATCGCTCGGTCTGAGATCATATTTTCAGCAAGTGCCATCACCCCAACCACGTTTACTTCGGCTTTTTGTAATGCCAGCGCTTTAATAGTGCCTAGCACCGCGGCAGCGCCGGCCATGTCGCTGGTCATGCGTACAATCGAAGCCGCATCTGTTTTGAGGTTATAGCCGCCGGTGTCAAAGGTAATGCCTTTACCGACCATGGCTAATGGTGCCTGTTTGCTGTTTTGCCAGTGGGCGATAACCATCCGTGGCGGACGTTTACTACCTTTTCCGACAGCGAGAATTGCGCCCATCCCTAATTTTTCCATGGCAGCTTCGTCGAGCACTTCGACTTTGACACCAAGTTTTTTCAGCGCTAAGGCTTCAGCAGCAAAGCTTTCTGGGTAAATCTCGGCAGCGGGTTCATTGACTAAATCACGCGCTAGAAAAACACCTTGGTTAATTGCCTGGGCTTGGCTTAGCGCTTTTTGACTGGCATTGATATCGCGAACTACTAACTCAACTTGCTGATTTTTATCTTCTTTTGCCTTTGTTTTATATTTGTCGAAACGGTAAGAACGTAGCTCAACCCCTTGTGCTAACCATGCACCGGCCGCGGCATCTTGCAATACAGTGGTATCGACCCTGACTTTTTCGGCATTACTTTTCGTCAAATAAGCACCGATATCAGCACCTAGCTCAGTAATATCAGCTTGCTTGAGCTTGGCGGTATCACCGGTACCCAGTAACAGCAATCGGCTATAACCGAGCATTGGCGCGAGGATTTCTAATTTTTTGCCATTCTTGCCAGTGAATTTTTCCTGCTGGACAATTGTCTGCACTGTAACGTCTTTTAACAGCGGGTGTTGTTGCAGCGAATTTTCAGCGACTAACAGCACCAAGGTGTCTTTGGTCGTTGCGGTTTGAGTATCCGCAGTCGAGAGGCTAATTTGCGGCATAGCTTGTAAGCCGCAGCTCGCCAAGCCGAGAGCAATTAATGTCAGTTTCCAACGAGGATTTTTCATTTGCCGTTTCCTTAAATGAGCAAAATAGATGAGGTTGGCGTTGATATGGCATTAAGCATGAACGGGATCAGAGAGGATTAGATAAACAGCTAGGAAACTGCGGTAATTCGTTTAAGGAGTAAGCTGAGCACTACTTCGAATGGTGATTGCGAAACGGTTAGGACAACGCGTTTTTGATCAACAGCCACTGCGCATCGAAGTGCTGAGTCGGCAAGCGGGTAAAGCTAGAACGAACAAATTGATGAATTTTACCTTCACAACTAGCCAGCAACCAGTTGGCGAGTGCGGCTTCGTCGTTGACGCCTTTGCCTTCGCGTAATTTGCGTTCGCGTAAGCACCATTTAAGCTGCTGTTCTAGCTTTTCAAACAATTGCAGTACTCGTTCACGAAGTCGCTCTTGTTCGCCATGCAAGGCATCGCCGGTAAGGATGCGACACATACCAGGGTTTTTCTCAGCAAAAACTAAAAGTAACTGCACAATAAGCTTCAGTCGCGTTTCGGCGCTTTTGTGCTGTTTAATAATTTGCTCGATTTTACCGAGCAAGGTGGTTTCAATAAATTCGATAAGCCCTTCAAACATACGGGCTTTACTTGGGAAATGTCGATAGAGCGCGGCTTCAGATACCCCAACTTTATTGGCGATGGCCGCAGTGGTGATGCGCTGACCAGGACTTTGCTCAAGCATTGCCGCAAGCGCCTGCAATATCTCTTCTTTGCGGTTAACGCTGCGGGTACTAGCGGGCGCGGCAGCTTTTGCCGCGTCCGGTTTACCGACATCGAGATCTGAGGCGTCGTCCACTGCCAGTGCTTTTGGCGATAATGAACTCATGCCCATAGTCCCAAGCGAGTCTGCATGTTATTGCCGACCTGAGTGGCCAAAGCCGCCTTCGCCGCGTTCTGACTGGTCAAAATCAGTCACCAAGCTAAATTCAGCTTGTACCACTGGCATAAATACTAACTGGGCGATGCGATCACCTGGTTGAATGGTGAAGTCTGCTTGGCCGCGGTTCCACGTCGATACCATCAACTGACCTTGGTAGTCTGAGTCGATTAAACTAACGAGGTTGCCAAGTACGATGCCATGTTTGTGGCCCATGCCAGAGCGCGGCAGGATAGTTGCGCACAAATTGGCATCGCCGATATGGATAGCAATACCGGTCGGAATAAGCTCGGTTTGCCCCGGTTTCAGGGTAAGCGGTGCATCTAATAACGCGCGTAAATCAAGGCCGGCAGAGCCTGGCGTTGCATAAGTAGGCAGCGGATATTCGGTTCCAATGCGTGGGTCGAGGATTTTCAGTTCAATGGCTTTTTTCATGTTGGAATTGCTCATAAATTAAAGAAATCAATGCATTACTCAGTGCAGTTTTAGACTGCAATGGTAATTGGAATACTTGAGTTGCCGAATAGACGGTCAGTGCATTTTGGTCGGCGTTAAAGCCTTGGTTCGGGACTGATACATCATTGGCGCAAATTAAATTGAGGTTTTTCTTTGCCAGTTTTAACCTAGCGTAGTGCTCAACCTGTTCGGTTTCGGCAGCAAAACCAACGGTAAATGGCCGGTTTTGGGTTAGTGCTGCGACACTCGCGATAATGTCTGGATTTTTCACTAAACGCAGTTGCATATCGTCAGTGTCATCGGTTTTCTTGATTTTTTGAGTCGAGACCTCGGCGACGCGATAATCTGCAACAGCAGCGCAACCAATAAAAATATGATGATTTTGAGCTTCGTTCAGGGCCGCTTGATGCATTTCTTCTGCGGTCACCACGTCAATTCTACGAACGCCTTGCGGGGTGGTCAGCTGCACAGGTCCGCTGATTAGCGTCACAGTAGCACCAAGATCAGCGGCAGCTTGCGCCAAAGCAAAACCCATTTTTCCAGAGCTGTGATTTGAAATAAAACGAACCGGATCAATAGCTTCACGAGTAGGGCCGGCAGTTATCACAAAGCTGCTTCCAGCCAAAGGTTTGGCGTTTTCTGCACTAGCTTGCGCTGTGTTTGCAAAGATATCTATCACCGCATCAACAATTTGCAGAGGCTCCAGCATTCGGCCTGGGCCTACATCGCCACAAGCTTGTTCACCAGCAGCGGGTCCTAAAATGTGAATTTCACGTGAAATTAAAGTTGCTAAATTATTTTGAGTAGCTATGTTTTTATACATCTGCTGGTTCATTGCGGGAGCAACAGCCAAGGGTGCGGCACAAGCAAGAATGCAGGTGGTTAATAAATCATTTGCCATGCCATGAGTGATGCGAGCAATCACATCAGCAGATGCCGGTGCCACTAAAATGAGGTCAGCCCAACGAGCCAGCTCGATATGACCCATGGCGGCTTCCGCAGCTGGGTCAAGTAAACTCTGGCCAACCGGATTACCGGATAAGGCTTGTAAGGTCAAAGGCGTAATAAATTCGCTGGCAGCAGGGGTAAGAATGACTCGAACCTCGGCCCCTCGGTCTTTTAAACGACGGACTAAATCCGCCGCTTTGTAAGCCGCGATGCCACCACTAATACCCAGCAGGATGCGTTTACCTAGCAATATGCTTTTATTGTGCATTGTGTTCGCCATTATCGAAGGACTCATGGGAAAAATTGCCAATAAGATATCATGAACTTTAACTCAAGGACGAGTGAGATATGACATTACGACACTGGCCATTGGCCGAACAACCCCGAGAAAAATTGCTAGCGCGTGGCGCGAGCTCATTATCTGATGGTGAATTACTAGCGGTATTTTTAGGTCATGGCTGCCAAGGTCTCGATGCTGTAGCGTTGGCGCGGCAGTTATTAACTGAATTTGGCAGCTTAAAACAGTTTTTTTCTGCACCGCAGAGTCAATTTTGTCAAAAGCAGGGATTGGGGGTAAGTCGTTATGTAAAAACCCAAGCGGTGCTTGAGCTTTGCCGACGCTGTTTATACCAAAATATGCAACGGGAGACTGTATTTACCGAACCTTCCTTGGTAAAAAATTATCTGCAATACAGCATAGGATTAGAACAACGTGAGGTGTTTATGTTGCTGTATTTAGATAGCCAACACCGGCTAATTAAAGCCGAACCGCTGTTTTACGGCACAATTGATGCGTCACCCGTGTATCCGCGTATTGTAGTTCAGAGCGCTTTAGCGCATAATGCCGCCGCCGTTATTTTGGCTCACAATCATCCATCCGGAGTTGCTGAGCCGAGTCGCGCTGACAGAGCGATAACGGAACGCCTGA
>JACCDI010405883.1_pt1 | contig 13526 bp, 10 predicted proteins | sample 7442791 | NCBI WGS metagenome assembly JACCDI01 (sample SAMN15323434, study PRJNA562643) | freshwater metagenome | isolation source: river surface water | place: USA:Blue River Watershed | collected 2017-08-15
ATGAAGCCAGAGTTCTTAGGCTCGCTGATTTTGCTCTCGGTGAACTGAAGATTCATCCGGAATCGGAACTCGAGATTCTGTTCTACGACGAAGCGCCCATGACCGAGTTACACGTCAAGTTCATGGATGAACCTGGCCCGACAGACGTTCTCAGTTTTCCGATGGACGAGCTCCACCCTGGCGACGACTCGGCACTTTCTAACGGAGATCTCGGATCTATTGTCATTTGCCCTTCCGTGGCAATCGCTCAGGCGGCATCCGCTGGGCACGAGCCAATAAACGAGATCCTTCTTCTAACGACTCACGGGATTCTTCATCTTCTTGGCTTTGATCACGCAGAACCCGAAGAACACCGTGTCATGTTTGGCCTCCAAGCAGAACTCCTCGAAAAGTTCTACCGAATCGAGCAAGCGTGATAGCTCTAGCGCTTTGGTCTGCTGGAGCCCTTGCACTCCTGACAGCCATCTTCACCATTGTTTCCGCTGCCCTTGGACGCCCCGAGTCGCTTGGATTTGTGCGCCTTACTCTCACGGGTCTTTTTGGAGTGGTTCTGGGTCAGGCGATCGAGCCGCTCGACATCCGTTGGTGGTGGAGCGCGGCAATCGCATTCGGACTAATGGCTAGCCTCTTGGTTAGCTCCCAGCTTTTAGGGCGCGTCCTAGGGCATCGCAGCTTTGGGCAGTGGCTGGCCAAAGCTATGTCTCCGGTTGTGAAGTCGCTCAACATCCTTTTCACTCCACTCGCTCTTCCTAAAACCGAGGAACCGGAAGAGTTTGAGCAAGAGCTGCTCGATTCGGTCGAAGAGTTTGGCGAGACCATTGTTCGCGAGATTATGGTTCCGCGAATCGACATGGCCACCATCAGTCGAGACTCCACGCTCGAACAAGCGATGAAAGTGTTCCTTGAGCGCGGTTATTCACGACTTCCGGTGACCGGAAAGAACGTGGATGACGTTGTTGGAGTCCTCTACCTGAAGGATGTTGCCCGCCTCATGTATCAGGGCGAACTGACGGGTAAAGACGCTGTGTCAGTTGCACGTAAACCAATCTTCATTCCGGAGTCGAAGCCGGTCGATGATCTCCTTCGTGAGATGCAGATTTCCGCCACTCACATCGCGATCATCATCGACGAATACGGCGGCGTAGCTGGCGTAGCAACTATGGAAGACGTCATCGAAGAAATCGTTGGCGACATCGCAGACGAGTACGACAAAGAGGTGCCAGACATCGAAGAGATCGAGCTCGGCAAGTTCCGGGTCGCCGCTCGTTGCCCGCTTTTTGATCTTGGTGAGCAGTTCGGTATCGAACTAGAGGACGAAGACGTAGACACCGTTGGCGGTCTGCTGACTAAGGAACTCGAGAGGCTACCTAATCGGGGGGACTCAGTCACTTACAACGGCCTAATTTTCACAGCCGACCGCATCGAGGGTCGAAGAAAACGTCTGATTACCGTTTTGGTTCAGGCAAGTGCCTCGCTAGAAGAGTCTCAGGAGGCTTTTGAATGACGTTTCGCAGTGGTTTCGCTACCTTCGTTGGTAGACCAAATGTCGGTAAATCAACCCTGACCAATGCCTTGGTTGGTGAAAAGATCGCCATCACCAGCGCAAAGCCCCAGACCACGAGGCGACTCATTAGGGGAATCGTCCACCGCGAAGACGGTCAAATAGTTTTGGTGGATACGCCGGGACTTCACAGACCTCGAACCCTGCTGGGTCAACGGCTAAATGACTTGGTCGGTTCAACCCTTTCGGATGTCGATGTGATCGGGTTTTGCCTACCTGCAAATGAAAAACTCGGCCCGGGCGACGCATTTATCAACGAGCAGCTCGGAGAGTTCAGGCGCGCCAAACTCATAGCCGTGGTAACCAAGACTGAATTAGTCAGCCGCGACCAGTTGGCCGCGAAACTTTTCGAGGTTTCGCAAATGCGTGACTGGGCCGCTGTGGTTCCAGTTTCGGCTCTGGCAAACCGTCAACTTGATGACCTAGGTAAAGTCATCACCGAACTGCTTCCTGAGTCTGAGGCACTTTACCCTCGCGATGCCGTTACCGACGAGAGCGTCGAGGCGCGCATCTGCGAACTGATTCGCGAGTCTGCGCTCGAAGGTGTACACGACGAACTACCGCACTCATTAGCCGTCACAATCGACGAGATGAACGAGCGCGAAGACGGTTCGATGATCGACATTCACGCGAATGTTTGGGTCGAACGTGACTCACAAAAGGGAATCATCATCGGCCACGCGGGCTCTCGACTGAAGGCCGTCGGTGCTGCCTCACGAAAAGAAATCGAAGCGCTGCTTGGCAAAAGAGTTTTCCTAGGTTTACGTGTGAAGGTAGCCCAGGACTGGCAACGCGACCCCAAGCAACTTGGCAAACTCGGTTTTTAGGGGCTACCCTGAAGGGGTGTCCTACTTGCTCCTGCTTAGTGGCCGCGGCGAGGCCTAACCCGGCCTTCCTCGCTGCGGTGCGTTCTGCTGGCTGAATACCCACACTTTTATCAGGAGCTCCTAATGGAAAACACCCAAAAACCCTCTTCTATGCCGGTGCATAAGTACCAGCCGTTTCACGAGCAAATCGTCGTTGATCTTCCCGATCGCACCTGGCCATCAAAACGAATCACGGATGCGCCGCGCTGGTGTGCCGTTGATCTTCGTGATGGGAACCAGGCTCTCATTGACCCAATGAGCCCAGAGCGCAAGTTGAAGATGTTCAAGCTGCTGGTTCGCATGGGCTACAAAGAGATCGAAGTTGGCTTCCCAAGCGCAAGCCAAACTGACTTTGATTTCGTCCGCGAATTGATCGAGGGTGGCCACATTCCCGATGACGTGACCATTCAGGTTTTGACTCAAGCTCGAGATCACCTAATCGAACGCACCTATGAGTCGATCAAGGGCTCGAAGAAGGCTATCGTCCACTTCTACAACTCGACCTCGGTTCTGCAACGTCGCGTGGTTTTTGGTCAGGACAAAGAAGGCATCACGGCAATCGCACTACACGCTGCAAAGAAATGCCTTGAACTTGAAGCCACGGTTCCCGGCACGCAGGTTTTCTACGAGTACTCACCTGAGAGCTACACAGGCACAGAGCTTGAATACGCGCTTGAGGTTTGCAACAAGGTGATCGAGGTTATTGCTCCAACACCCGATCGCAAGATGGTTATCAACCTTCCAGCCACCGTCGAAATGGCTACTCCGAACGTTTACGCCGACTCAATCGAATGGATGAGTCGTCGACTTTCGAGGAGAGACAGCGTCCTACTGTCTTTGCACCCGCACAACGACCGGGGTACCGGTGTCGCAGCCGCCGAGCTTGGTTACCTTGCAGGTGCTGATCGAATCGAAGGCTGTCTCTTCGGTAATGGTGAGCGCACCGGAAATGTCGATCTGGTGACACTAGGACTCAATCTCTTCAGCCAGGGCATCGACCCTCACATTGATTTCAGCGATCTAGATGAAATCAAGCGAACCGTTGAATACTGCAACCAACTTCCTGTTCATGAGCGCAGCCCTTACGGCGGAGACCTTGTTTACACCGCGTTTTCGGGTTCTCACCAGGACGCAATCAAGAAAGGCTTCGAGTCCATGCAAAAGGACGCCGAGGCTAAGGGTGTCACTGTCGACGAACTGGTCTGGGCTGTGCCTTACCTACCGATTGACCCGAAAGACGTTGGAAGGTCTTACGAGGCCGTTATTCGCGTGAACTCACAGTCTGGCAAGGGTGGAGTCGCTTACCTTCTGAAGACCGATCACAGCCTCGACCTGCCACGAAAATTGCAGATCGAGTTCTCCAGAGTGGTTCAGAACAAGACGGACTCCGACGGTGGCGAGGTTACCAGCGAAGCTCTATGGAACATTTTCACCGACGAGTACTTGCCGAGCACTGACCCTGCAAACAAGTGGGGAAGGTTCGAACTTCGTCGCATGCGCACAGAGAGTGACATGGATGGCGTCGTCAACCTCGATGTCGTTTTGCGCGACGGAACAGGTGAAGCGAGTGTTCAGGGAACAGGTAACGGACCTGTCTCGGCTTTTATCAATGTTCTCGAGCAGCTCGGCGTTCAGGTGCGCTTGCTTGACTACGTCGAACACACGCTAAGCGCCGGCGGAGACGCCCAGGCTGCCGCCTACATCGAACTCGTGGTTGCCGACGAGACCCTATGGGGTGTCGGTATCGATGGTGACATCGCGACCGCTTCGCTAAAGGCCCTGATTTCGGGTGTCAACCGCGCAATTCGCTCCTAGTGCCTAGATACTAGGTCTATGCCCCTTTACCGTGATGAAGCCGTTGTGCTTCGCACGCACAAGCTGGGCGAAGCGGACCGAATTGTGACCATGTTGTCGCACTACAACGGGATCGTTCGCGCCGTAGCCAAAGGTGTGCGGAAGACAGGGTCAAAGTTCGGCGCCAGGTTAGAACCTTTCATGGTTGTCGACGTTCAGCTTTACGAAGGCCGAAACCTAGACACGGTTAGCCAGGTCGAGACTCTCAACTCCTTCGGCGCCGACATCATCAAGGACTACGCCGCTTATACGGCCGCCACCGCAATGGTCGAGACTGCCGAAAAACTCACCGGTGAACTCTCGACTCCACAGCAGTACATCCTGCTGGTAGGCGGACTTCGCTCGCTTGCGCGTCAAGAACATGACAGCAGCATGATTTTGGATTCGTACCTTCTCCGTGCTCTATCGGTGGCAGGTTGGGCGCCAAACTTTGCCGATTGCGCGATTTGCTCGATGCCAGGACCGCATCGAGCCTTCGTGCTTCAACTCGGAGGGGTTGCCTGTTCCGACTGCAAACCCGCGGGTGCCGCGAGTTTGAGTGACGAAACGGCTGCGCTTTTAGGAGCTTTGCTCGCAGGGGATTGGCAGGTTGTTGATTCTTCGAGCGAAGCAGCGCGGTCAAGTGCGGCCGGTGTCGTCGCCGCTTATAGTCAATGGCACATCGAGCGCGGGCTAAAATCGCTACAGCATGTCGAACGTTCCTAAATTTGCCGAAGTGCCTACGCACATTGCCATCGTCATGGACGGCAATGGTCGTTGGGCAAATTCTCGTGGCCTGACTCGAGTCGAAGGGCACAAGGCCGGTGAGGCAGCGCTACTCGATGTAGTGGAAGGCGCGATCCAAGCAGGGGTCAAGTATCTAACTGTCTACGCGTTTTCGACCGAGAACTGGAAGAGATCGCCCGAGGAAGTCAGATTCCTTATGGGCTTCAACCGTGAAGTGCTTCGTAAACGTCGTGATGTGCTAAACGACTGGGGCGTTCGAATTCGATGGTCTGGCAGACGGCCACGTCTGTGGTCTTCGGTTGTAAATGAGCTGCAGGATGCCGAGCGCTTGACTGCGAAAAACAACACTCTGACGCTGACCATGTGTGTGAATTACGGATCGCGAATCGAATTGGTCGATGCAGTAAACAAAATCACCGAGGACGTTGCCGCCGGAAGAATCAAGGCCGGTGCCGTAACCGAGAAGACAATTCAACGATATCTGTCTACCCCTGATCTGCCTGATGTTGATTTGTTCCTAAGGTCCTCAGGGGAGCAGCGTGCAAGTAACTTCCTACTTTGGCAGTCGGCCTACGCCGAGTTCATTTTTGATCAAACTTTGTGGCCCGATTTCAATCGCGAACACCTGTGGCGAGCCATCGAGGAATACGGGAATCGTCACCGTCGATTCGGCGGTGCTGTTGACAAACCGAAAAAGGGTTCCACCAAGTAAAATAAAGACTTCACGCCCCGCATCCAGCGAGGCGTAGACATGGAGTCAAAGTGGCCACACCAAATCGTCTCGATTCAGTAATCTCTTTAGCAAAACGTCGCGGATTCGTATTTCCGGCCGGAGAAATCTACGGCGGAACCCGTTCTGCCTGGGATTACGGACCTCTAGGTGTTGAGCTCAAAGAAAACATCAAACGTCAGTGGTGGCGCACAGTCGTCAACTCTCGCGAAGACGTTGTCGGTCTTGACTCCTCGGTGATTCTGCCGCGCAAGGTTTGGGAGTCTTCCGGTCACGTCCGTGAGTTTGTTGACCCGCTAATCGAGTGCACCAGTTGCCACAAGCGCTTCCGTGCCGACCACCTCGAAGAGGCCTTCGAGGAGAAGAAGGGCCGCGCACCTTCTTCTATGTCCGAGATCGCCTGCCCAAACTGCGGCGGCAAAGACATCTGGACCGAGCCGAAGCTTTTCAACGGCCTACTTAAGACCTATCTCGGGCCAATCGAAGACGAATCAGGGCTTCACTACCTTCGCCCTGAAACAGCTCAGGGAATCTTCGTCAACTTTGCCAACGTGCTAGGCGCTGCTCGAATGAAGCCTCCTTTCGGCATCGGGCAGATCGGAAAGTCTTTCCGCAACGAAATTACGCCTGGCAACTTCATCTTCCGAACCCGTGAGTTCGAGCAGATGGAAATGGAATTCTTCGTTGAACCTGGCACTGACGAACAGTGGCACGACTACTGGATCGAACAGCGCATGAACTGGTACACGGATCTGGGAATCAACCCAGACAACCTGCGCTTGTTCGAACACCCGAAGGAAAAGCTTTCACACTACTCGAAGCGCACCGTGGACATCGAGTACCGCTTCGGCTTCCAGGGTAGCGAGTTCGGCGAGCTCGAAGGCATTGCTAACCGCACCGACTTCGACCTCTCGATTCACTCCAAGGAGTCGGGCGTTGATCTCTCTTACTTCGACCAGGGTAAGAATGAGCGCTGGACTCCATATGTCATTGAGCCGGCTGCCGGTCTGACGCGTTCACTTATGGCGTTCCTAGTTGACGCCTACGCCGAAGACGAAGCGCCTAACACCAAGGGCGGTGTGGATGTCAGAACTGTACTTCGCCTCGACTACCGCCTAGCCCCGGTAAAGGCAGCTGTATTGCCTCTTTCGCGCAATGAAGACCTCTCGCCGCTAGCACGCGAGCTGGCCCAGGACCTCCGCGGGCACTGGAACATCGACTTCGATGACGCTGGAGCAATCGGCCGCCGTTACCGTCGTCAAGACGAAATCGGCACCCCGTTCTGCATCACCGTGGACTTCGATTCATTGGACGACAAGGCTGTTACCGTTCGTGAGCGCGACACCATGGCCCAAGAGCGTGTGTCTCTAGATCGCCTCAAGGGTTATCTAGCCGAGAGGTTGTTGCCCTGAGCCTTCAATACGGCAAGTTAGCCATCAAGACGCCGGTAATCCTGGCGCCTATGGCTGGCATCACCAACACCGCATTTCGCCGACTATGTCGCGAATTCGGTGGCGGTTTGTACGTATCCGAAATGGTCACATCGCGAGCTTTGGTTGAGCGCACAGAGGAATCTCTTCGTCTGGTAAGCCACCACGAGTCCGAGGACATTCGTTCGGTTCAGCTCTACGGCGTTGACCCAAAGACTATTGCGGATGCCGTAACCATGCTGGTCGCGGAAGACCGTGCAGACCATATTGACCTAAATTTCGGCTGCCCGGTTCCAAAGGTCACTCGCAAGGGCGGGGGAGCAGCGCTTCCTTGGAAACGGGATCTTTTCGGCGCAATCGTTAATGCCGCCGTGAAGGCTGCTGGTGAAATACCGGTAACCGTAAAGATGCGAAAGGGCATCGACGCAGAGCACCTAACCTATCTCGATGCCGGTAAGACAGCGCGTGATGCCGGTGTGGCCGCAGTGGCCCTGCACGGTCGTACAGCCTCTGATTACTACTCGGGCAATGCCGATTGGGGCTCGATCGCCGACCTTCGCGAGGCTCTGCCAGACGTTCAAGTGCTTGGCAATGGCGACATTTGGTCGGCGGGTGACGCTGTTCGCATGATGCGCGAGACAGGTGTTGATGGAGTAGTTGTGGGTCGCGGTTGCCTCGGTCGGCCATGGTTGTTCGGCGACCTTCAAGCCGCGTTCGACGAATATGCGGTCAACCCTAACTCGAACGCTGCAATTGATCCGATTCAGCCGACGCTAGGCGAAGTTGCGGATGCTTTCAAACGTCATGCCGAATTACTCGTGGAATTCTTCGACAACGAAGACCACGCCTGCCGAGACATCCGTAAGCATGTCGCTTGGTATTTCAAGGGGTACCCGGTTGGTGGTGAGTTCCGCGCCGACCTCGCCCGAGTCGAATCGCTGGAACAAATGGACGAAATCTTGGCCCGCTTGGATCGCGAGCAACCCTATCCTGGCGAAGAAGCCGAAGGCCCGCGCGGCCGCCTCGGTGGCGCTAAAGTCTGCGCCTTGCCAGAGAATTGGTTGCAAAGCCAAGAGCTAGTTGGCGATCAAAGGAAAATGCTTCAAGAAGCGGAGCTAGGGGTGTCAGGCGGATGATCGAAACACCAGCTGGATACGAATCGACCGATGAAGAGCGTTTCTTAGCCGAAAGCCGAGAGGGTACCAAGCGCCGAGGAGAGTTCGCCAGAGACAGAGCGCGAGTGTTGCACTCTTCTGCGCTACGTCGCCTCGGAGCAAAGACACAGGTTTTGAGCCCTAGCGGTGGCGATTTCGCTCGTACTCGACTCACGCACTCCCTCGAAGTTGCGCAGGTCGGTCGCGAGATGGCTCTAGAACTCGGAACAGACCCTGATCTTGTCGATATGGCTTGCCTCGCGCATGACCTCGGCCACCCACCGTTCGGCCACAATGGCGAAACGGCCTTGAACAACTGGGCTAAAGACTTCGGTGGTTTTGAGGGGAACGCGCAGACGCTCAGGTTGCTAACCCGCATCGAACCAAAAGTTTTCGGTGCTGATGGTAAGTCTTTCGGGTTGAACCTTAGCCGCGCTTCCTTGGATGCCAGCTGCAAATACCCTTGGAGTCGTGAAAACGGAACCTTGCCCGACGGTGACGCAAATCCAGGTAAATTCGGCGTGTACGAAGACGACCTACCGGTCTTCAATTGGCTACGCCTTGGAGCGCTGTCACAGCAAAAATGCGTAGAGGCTCAGATCATGGATTTCGCCGATGACGTTGCGTATTCGGTTCACGACTTCGAAGATGCCATTGTCTCCGGTTTTGTTGAGCTGCCAGAAATTGCCAATCCTGCGCAGCACGATTACTTGATCGACCAAATTCAGGCGTGGGTCGGATCCACCATCACCCGAGGCGAGCTGGAGGCTGCTTTGGAGCGGCTCCAAGAAAACGTCTACTGGCCCGTCGAGTACGAAGGCTCGGGTCGCGACCTCGGACGCCTTAAGAATTTGACCTCTGCACTGATCGGCTCATTTGTGGGGAGGGCCACGGAGGTCACTCTCGCAGCCAACAGTTCGCGAATCACTCGGTACAACGCTCATGTCATCACACCAGTCGAAGTTAGAGCGGAAATCGCCGTGCTCAAAGGCCTGGTGTCGGTCTTCCTGATGTCCAAGGCGTCGCGACGACCTTTTTACGAGTGGCAACGAGCATTGCTCACAGAGCTCTGCGACGCTTTGTTAAAGGCAAATGGCGGACACCTTGATGCCTACTCCAAAGCAGCGTGGTTGCAGGCGCGTGACGAATCTGCGCAACGCCGGGTGATCGTCGACCAGGTTGCTTCGCTAACCGATCAGAGCGCACTAACGCTGCACAATCGCCTGTTTGGCTCGGCATCCTAGGATGAGTGCATGGCTGGCCGAATAAAAGATAGCGATAAAGAGGAGCTCAAGGCTCGCATCAACATCGCCGATGTCGTCGGTGATTACGTCGCTCTAAAGCCAGCCGGTGGTGGCAGCTACAAGGGTTTGTGCCCATTCCACGACGAAAAGTCACCGTCGATGACCGTGACTCCCTCGAAGGGTATGTACCACTGCTTCGGTTGCGGTGTGGGTGGTGACGTTTTCAACTTTCTCGGAAGTATCGAGAAACTCACTTTTTATGAGGCTGTCGAAAAGCTCGCAGCCAGAATCGGATTCCCGCTCACCTACGAAGAGGGCGCATCGAAAGAGAACGGGCAACGTGCTCGGGTTCTCGAGGCGAACGCGTTAGCTGCCGCTTTCTTTGCGGAGGCTTTGGCCACCGAAGACGCCGCACCGGGTCGTGAATTCCTCCAGCAGCGTGGTTTCAGCTCCCAAGCGGCTGAACACTTTGGTATCGGTTGGGCTCCGAAGGGTTGGAACCACCTTACCGATCACCTAAAGGCAAAGGGCTTCACCGACCAAGAGCTAATCGTTGCGGGCCTTTCTAGCGCTGGTGACCGAGGAAGTTACGACAAATTCCGCGGACGCGTCATTTGGCCAATCAGGGACGCCACCAACCAGGTAATCGGTTTTGGTGCTCGAAAAATTTTTGAAGACGACAAGGGTCCTAAGTACCTGAACACTTCCGATACGCCGGTCTATCGCAAGTCTCAGGTGCTCTACGGCATCGACCTCGCAAAGAAGGACATCTCCAAAAAGCAACAGGTAGTTGTTGTTGAGGGGTATACCGATGTCATGGCCTGCCACCTCGCAGGGATTACGACTGCTGTGGCAACCTGCGGAACAGCGTTCGGCGAAGATCACATTCGAATCCTCAATCGAATGCTCGGCAACGACCCTGCCGCCCCGGCTGAGGTGATTTTCAACTTCGACCCCGATGAAGCAGGTCAAAAGGCAGCCATGCGCGCCTTTGCGGATTCATCCAAATTTAACGCTCAGACTTTTGTTGCAATCGGGCCAGACGGATTGGACCCAAGCGACTTACGTCAGCAACGCGGCGATGAAGCGGTTGTCGCAATGATCGAAGCAAAGCGCCCACTCCTAGAATTCGCCATAGACCGCAGCGTCTCAAAGTTCGATCTAAACTCGCGCGAGGGTCAAGTTTCGGCGACGCGAGCGGGAGCTGTGGTTCTCGCCGGAATTCTGGATCCAATTCAGAGGTCCGTTTACGAGAAATACCTAGCCGAACTGACCAGCGTTGATCGCTCAGCGATTGCCTCGCTAGTGGCGGAGGCGCAGAAAAAGAACCGAAACACCAAAGTTGCAACTATGGCATTAGATCCTCCAGAGGACGAGCCAGAGCCCGAAGTAAAGGCTGGTTTCGAACCAGTCGACCTTCGTGACCCAACGAATCGCCGAGAGCGTTGGTTGCTCGAGGTTGTCGCCCAAATGCCCCAGTTTGTAGATTCGGTAACGCGAAATCGAATTTTCAGAATCTACTTTTCGGCTTCTCGACACGTTGCAATCGCCAAGGCGATGCAGGAAGAACTCGCCAACGGCGCTGAAGGTCTGATCGACCGGGTCGCGGCCAAACTTGCAGAACAACCCGAATTGAATGAGACGTTTCGTGAGATCGCTATGCAGCGCTTGCCAGTAGCCGACGACGAGCAGCGAGAGACGTATGCCAGAGGAGTTCTGCACACCGCTCTCGAGCAAACCATTGAGCTTGAGAAGAATTATCTGCTCGCCGCCAGAACCAGAGCCGAAGCAGCCGGTGACGCTGAGACAACAACTCAAATAGCTCACAAGCTCGTCGATCTCGACCGTGAACTATTGCTTGTGAAGTCGAAACGCCCGTGAAGATTGCGGTTTTACCAAACGTCAAACCCGCCTTCGCCGATGCAATTCAACAGGCTGGTTGCGAACTCGCCGAACTCACCAGTGAAGTAAAGGCACTTGTCTGGACTGACTATTCTGCACCTGCCGAACTTAATCGCGTGATTTCTGCCAACCCTCAACTCGAGTGGGTGCAATTGCCCTTCGCCGGCGTTGATGCATTCTCGAGCACCCTTATTTTGCCACCTATGTTCACTTCGGCTAAGGGAGCCTACAGTGAGCCTGTTGCCGAGCATGTGCTAGCCCTGATGCTTTCGCTCGGGCGGGCCATTCCAGAGAGAGTGCGGGCCACGACTTGGGGTTCAAAATTCGCGGTTTCGATTTACGAATCCAAGGTTGTCATTGTCGGTAACGGTGGTATTGCCAAAGAACTTATCAAGTTGCTAAAGCCCTTCGGTAATGAAGTTGTGGCACTCGGACGAAGCGATTTAGGCAGACTGGACAACGAATTACCTACCGCCGACTTCGTCGTCCTCGCCTGCGCGCTTACAGACGAAACCCGAGGATTATTTAGCGCGGCCAGGTTCGAAGCTATGAAGCCTTCGGCGTATCTCGTGAATGTCGCCCGCGGCCCGGTTGTAGTGACGACTGATCTTGAGCATGCTCTTCGAACAGGTCAAATCGCTGGAGCGGGCATTGACGTGACAGACCCTGAGCCCTTACCGGATGGCCACCCACTATGGACTCTCGAGAACCTCATCATTACTCCACACACCGCTGACACCGACGCCCAGGTAGTTCGCATGTTCGCTGAACGTATTCGCGTCAACAGCTTGGCCTTCAGGGGAGCAGGAGAGTGGGTCGGTGTCGTAGATAAGGAACTTGGCTACTAAAGCCAAAGTTTTTTGGTAGTGTTTTTACCTGTTACAACATTCCTCGGTAGCTCAATTGGCAGAGCAATCGGCTGTTAACCGATAGGTTCTTGGTTCGAGTCCAAGCCGGGGAGCCAAATCAAACTTCGTTTCGGGAGGCCACATGTTCAAGTGGATCCATGAAAACGGCTGGCTCCCAACCTCCTACATCGCCACAACCATGTTTTTGGTTTTTGGCGGTTTAGATCTAGTTGTGGTTGGCCCAACAGCACTAATTCCCGGGGCGATCTACTCACTTGGATTGCTGTTTTCAAGGAAGCTTCCCTGGCTGACGGTAGCTTTGCTGGTAGCCGGACAGTCGGCGCAAATTGTCCTGTCACTGACCCCAACCTTTTCTGTCTTCATCATTGCCTCGGCTGTCTTACTAGTTGCTGCCTTTGGGTCAAGGGCAGTTCGCGCCGCGACTCTCGTAGCAACCTCACTGAGTTCATTCGTTGTACTTTGGCTTTTGACATACGGGCCCTATGCAAGTTTCGATTCCATCGGATTACAGATTCGAGAAGACCAGAAATTCCTGATTCTATGCACAGCCTTTGTTTTGACCGTTGGCTGGCTCACGCTCGCGTGGTTACTAGGTCGTTTGGCATACGTTCAGTTGGAGCACATTGGTTCGCCATTGGACCGTGCGCTCACACTTCTTTCTCAGGCTCGCATCAACTTTGAGTTGGCGCGACAGAATGAACGCCTCGACATTGCTAGAGACTTGTCTGAGCTCTTGGTCCAGCGCGTAGCGGCAGTAGTTAGCCTCACCGAAGGTGGTGCCTACGCAGTCAGGACGAATCCTGAAGCGGCCGCCAGAGCTCTTACCCGAGCCGGAGAGGCTGCTAATTCGGCGCAGATTGAACTTCGAAGACTTTTTGATCTGCTGCACAATAACGAACTTTCAAAGGCGGCAACGTCTCGTCTCGTCGATCTAGACGCGCTTGTGGTTGCCTATCGCGAACTTGGATACAACACCGAGCTCTCGAGTTTTGGTGAGCCCTTCACTTTGGATGAAGGTGCCGAAACATGCCTCTACAAGATCGTTTTTGAGTCGCTAGACAACGTTCGGAAGCACACTCCACGCGGCACTAGCGTGACTGTGAGTTTTAGTTGGGTGGGCGAAGGCCTCCAGTTGCTTGTAAAAGACAACGGCGTTGAGTTTTCGAACCGTGAACGGGCTCAGCTCGGAG
>JACCDI010474407.1_pt1 | contig 13526 bp, 10 predicted proteins | sample 7442791 | NCBI WGS metagenome assembly JACCDI01 (sample SAMN15323434, study PRJNA562643) | freshwater metagenome | isolation source: river surface water | place: USA:Blue River Watershed | collected 2017-08-15
ATATTTAACCATCAGGTCTGCAATAAAAACCCGCTGGTCCCGCTTTTGGTACAACTCGGGCCCCAACTGCCCTCTTGCCCTGGCTCCACTTTCATTAAAATTGTAACTAGCGCCAAGGGACAGTTTAGGACGGGGCTCCAACTCTAGATCTCCTTCTGAATAATCCCCCCCGTTCAAGAATTTTCCAAAGGGAAGCACCTCCATTCTTCCTGTGTAACTTAATCCACGATCCCCAACTGATGGATTTCTTCCTTCACCCGCAGTAATGGCTCCTTTGAATTGGTATACCGCCTTACCCTGTGTTGGGAGCGTGTAATAGGCAAAAACACCAAAATCTCGGTCAAGTGTGAAAAAGGAATTGGCAATAGATCGCTCTGCAAACTGCAAATTTCCAGAACTAATGACACGCTCCCGGTTTCCAGGGAGTTTGGCTTGTCCCATTCCCACATAAAAATTAGGGGTAAAATGGTAATAGAGGATGGCATCCCGAATAGGCTGAGCGACTTCTCCTCCATCCAAGTCCATATCTGATTTGGAAAATCCAAGTTGGATGTAATATTGGATACGTGGATTGAACACAAAACCATCCAATCGTACCCTTAGCCTTCGAACACGAAAATCCATCTTTTCAAAACTCAAATCCTCTCCACTTTCTGTCCGAAAACCAAGACGATTTTGCAATCGAAAGCGCAAATTCAAACTATACAAGGAGTCTTTGGTAAAACTGATCCCCTTTTGAACTTGAAGTAAGGACCGTTCATCGGATTCATTTTGTGCCATAACGGACTGGCTTAGTACCAAACTAAAAAAGCCGATAATTAACTGAACTAAATGAATCCTTTTCATAACGTATGGATGTAAAAAAAGCCGTAACGAAGAAATCATTACGGCTTTCTTGAATTTATGTTTACTTAAACCTTGGCCGCTTTGATCAAATTCAAAGCACTACCTGCCTTGAACCATTCGATTTGACCTTCATTGTAGGTATGATTAGCAAGGACCGTGTGTGAAGTACCATCTGCATGATGGAAAACCACTTCCAAAGGCTTACCTGGAGCAAACGTAGTCAAGCCATTGATGTCGATTACATCATTTTCTTGGATCAAGTCGTAATCCGCAGGATTTGCAAAAGTCAAGGCTAGCATACCCTGCTTCTTTAAGTTGGTTTCGTGAATACGAGCAAAAGATTTCACCAAGATCGCACGAACCCCTAGGAAACGAGGTTCCATGGCTGCATGCTCTCTTGAAGATCCTTCACCATAGTTTTCATCTCCGACCACAATCGATCCAATTCCTGCTGCTTTGTAGGCGCGCTGCGTTGCTGGCACTTCTCCATATTCACCAGTCAATTGGTTTTTCACCGAGTTAGTAGCATCGTTGAAGGCATTTACTGCTCCAATAAGCATGTTATTGGAGATATTGTCCAAATGGCCTCTGTATTTCAACCAAGGACCTGCCATGGAGATGTGGTCCGTAGTACACTTTCCTTTGGCTTTGATCAACAACTTCAGTCCCTTCAAGTCAACCCCTTCCCATGCAGCGAATGAATCCAATAGTTGCAAACGATCAGAAGTTGGAGATACAAGCACTTGAACGGTAGATCCATCTTCAGCTGGAGCCTGATATCCTGCATCTTCTACAGCAAAGCCTTTGGTAGGCAATTCCAATCCTCTTGGCTCATCCAAGCGAACTTGGTTGCCTTCAGAGTTGGTCAAGGTATCCGTAAGTGGGTTAAAGGTCAAGTCTCCAGCAATGGCTAGCGCAGTTACAATCTCTGGTGAAGCCACGAATGCGTGTGTATTTGGATTTCCATCTGCACGCTTCGCAAAATTTCGGTTGAAAGAAGTAATGATGGAGTTCTTTTCCTGCTTTTCAGCGCCATGTCTAGCCCACTGACCGATGCAAGGTCCGCAAGCATTGGCAAGCACCACACCACCCATTTTGTCGAAGGTGTCCAAAAATCCATCACGAGCCACAGTGAAACGAACTTGCTCGGAACCTGGAGTGATGGTATACTCAGATTTGGCTACCAATTTTTTGTCTACAGCTTGTTGCGCAAGCGAAGCCGCTCTAGAGATATCCTCATAGGAAGAGTTGGTACAAGAACCGATCAATCCTACGTCCAACTTCGCTGGCCATCCATTTTCTCTGACAGCAGCAGCGAATTTAGAGATCGGCCATGCCAAATCTGGAGTGAATGGACCATTTACATGCGGCTCAAGTTCAGAAAGGTTGATTTCAATTACCTGATCGAAGTATTGCTCTGGGTTAGCGTACACTTCAGCGTCACCAGTCAAATGTTCAGCGATGCCATTAGCCAATGTAGCGATATCGGAACGACCTGTGCCAGAAAGGTAAGCGGCTGATTTTTCATCGTAGCCAAAAATGGAGGTAGTTGCTCCAATCTCAGCACCCATGTTACAGATGGTTCCTTTACCTGTAGCAGATAGGGAGCGTGCTCCTTCTCCAAAATATTCAACGATTGCTCCTGTTCCACCTTTTACGGTCAAGATACCCGCAACCTTCAAAATCACGTCTTTTGCGGAAGTCCAGCCCGACATTTTACCGGTCAACTTCACACCAATCAACTTTGGAAACTTCAGTTCCCAAGGCAAACCAGCCATCACATCACAGGCATCAGCACCACCCACACCAATAGCGATCATTCCTAGACCACCAGCATTGGGAGTATGGGAATCTGTACCGATCATCATTCCGCCTGGGAAAGCATAGTTTTCCAACACCACTTGGTGAATAATCCCTGCTCCTGGCTTCCAAAATCCGATGCCATATTTATTAGATACAGAGGCCAAAAAATCATAAACCTCTTTATTTTTATCCTTTGCTTTGCTCAAATCTTTATCTGCTCCAATTTCTGCTTGAATCAAGTGGTCGCAGTGAACAGTAGATGGAACAGCAACTTGAGAACGACCAGCTTGCATGAATTGCAAAAGGGCCATCTGAGCAGTGGCATCTTGCATCGCAACGCGATCAGGTTGAAAATCAACGTAAGAGGTTCCTCTCTTAAATGCCTGACTAGCAGCCCCTTCAGTCAAGTGAGCATAAAGAATTTTTTCAGTCAAGGTAAGCGGTTTGCCGACCACCTTTCTTGCCGCTGCAATGCGACTAGGGATCCGTGCATACACCTCTTTGATCATTTCGATATCAAAAGCCATCGTTTTGTATAGTTTATGGAGTAAATGGTTCAAATTTCCGACTGCGAATATAGGAAAAAGCAATAAAAAAGGTAACGAACATTCCGCTTTAAGGGTTGCCTAAATTGAAGTTAGTACCTGGAGTTTCTGCTAGAATTTTCGCTAAACTCCCAACCCACTTAAAAATTGAAGGGTGTCTACTCCATCTGCATAGTCCCAGGGAGCTGGATACTGGGTTTTGCCAAAGGGAATTAGTCCAGGAATACCAAGGCTAGCACTTCCCACCACACATTGGATCTGGCTAGATAAGGCTGAAAGTTTGGATTGCAACTCAATTTCGTCCTCGTACATCTCGTAAAAAAGAACGCCAATCGGAGAAACTAAGTCTAAGGATTCTTTGAGAAGGAGAAAACCATTGTCCAAATGCGGCGTGCCATTCACCAAATAAATGGACTTATTGTATTCGTAATTATTGAAGTATTTGTGGTGATTGGCTACTGATTCAAAGGATTGAATCGCATCTAAAAGTTGGGTCAATTGTGCTTGATTTTTAACGAATACCTTGGAGACATTTCTACAACCCAAACCAAAATAATCAAAAACATCATGTCCTAAAGCTTCTAATTCAGCTTGGGATTCATCACCGGATAGAATGGCCACAGAAGTCCGATTGGAGCGAATCAGGTGAGGATACTTCCCAAAGTAGTAGTTGAAGTATCGGGCAGAATTGTCACTACCCGTGGCAATGTAGGCCTGTTTATTATTTAGAAGCTCTTCAAAATGAATCCGCTCCGCAAAACGAGGCTCGATTGACTTCAATTGGGCGAGCAGCCACATGGGTAGTGCTGCATCCTGAGAACTTAGTTTGATGCAGGCCGAATGACCCGCAATTAAAACCGCCAAAATATCATGAAAGCCTACCCCAGGGATATTTCCAGCAAGCATCAACCCAATTTGCTGAGGCTGATCCGACTCTAAAAAAGAATAGTTGGCCACCCATTTTTTCAATGCATGGGCATCCAAGAGAAGTTGGATTCCCTTCAATGCCTGTTCCAAGGATTCTGGCGTAAACCAAGCATTCTGGTTTTGGGCTTGCTGAAAAAGCGCCAATTTTTCATCGCCTACCAAATTGGATAGACATTCTCTTAGGCGAATAAATGCTGAAATTCGGTCAGAAAGCGGAAAAAAGGATTGCATGAAGCAAAGGTATCCAAAAAGAAAACTCGATGGAATAAATTTAAATTAATTAGTGTGACAACTTTTTTATTGCGAAGGTGTTTAGGAGATTGTAACTTTGAATTCAAATTTGACTTCCTATGGCGATAATGATTACAGACGAATGCATCAATTGCGGTGCATGCGAACCTGAATGCCCAAACACGGCAATTTATGAAGGTGGAGTAGAATGGACTTGGGCTGGAGGCACCAACTTGAAAGAAGTAACCCTAGAAGACGGTACGGTGGTAGCAGGTACTGCAAAGCAAACCCCTGTTTCTGATGAGTTTTATTACATCGTATCGGATAAGTGCACCGAATGCAACGGCTTCCATGAAGAACCGCAATGCGCGGCCGTTTGTCCAGTCGATTGCTGCGTAGATGATCCGGATCACCGAGAAACAGAAGAAGCGTTACTTACCAAGAAAGCTTTCTTGCACGGAGAATAACTAGTTATGACAACCGAATTAGGCTGTTTCTTTTCAGAGGCAGCCTTTTTTTTTGCTAAAACCTTTAAAAAATAGATCATGCGATTACATCTAATTTCACAGGACTAAATCCTTATTCGCTAAACACTAGTTAATTCTAAATCAATTATTTACACTGAATTTCCAAAGAACACCATACATTATTCTCCCCTAGTTCTTGTTTAAGCTATTGAGGTTGATATCGGAATTAAATCCTTTTATACCCTTTTTTTTACAGATTTTTAAAAAAAAGCAGGCCTTAACTTTGAATTCTACCTTGCTTTTACCTTATCTTAGACCCAACAATTGAAGCATTCCAAACCAAAATCCCTACAACATTGGAAGATCACCGAGGATACGATAGAGATGAGATTTTCTCTAAAAAAGTAAAGGCAGGAAAAAGAACCTATTTTTTTGATATCAAGTCAACCCGTGGTAACGATTATTACCTGACCATTACGGAGAGCAAGCGAAGAACAGACGGTGATAACTTCAGCTACGAAAAGCACAAAATCTTCTTATATAAAGAGGATTTCTTCAAATTCGTCAATGCGTTGAATGAAGCAGTTGATCATGTCAAAAACGATTTACTTCCTGATTTTGATTTTGAACAGTTTGAGAACGAAGAATCTGAGAACGAAGTAAATAACGATCTTCGCTGGGAATAATCTAGTAAGACAGCATTAGGGATAACGTTCTTATTCCAATATATTTGAGGAGGCTTTGGCCTCCTTTTCTTTTACCTACATGCAGCGGTTTTTCGTATACCTCATCCTTTTCTTTTTCACCTTCCTCGCGTTTGGTTGGTATTTTTCTGCAATTTCCCTTTATCTAGTAGTTTCTTTGATACTGGCTGCATTGCTTCGTCCATTGACCAATCGCGTCAATGAGGTGCACATCATGGGGCAACATATTCCCCGCGGGATTGCCATTCTGTCTTCTTATGCAGTGGTTGTTTCTTTGGTGTTTTTGTTGGGACTCCTTTTTTTTCCTTTAATCAATCGTCAAGTAATTCTTTTGAGCGAGTTGGATTTGGATAGCATTTACCAGCAGTTGGAAGTTCCCCTTGAAAAGCTCGAGCGGTTTTTAATGAAATATCAACTCATCGAAAATAAGAAAGGAATTCTACTAGAAGAACTCCGCTTTTCAGTGCAAGAAGCCTTGAAAAAATTTGATATCGGAGGATTTATTTCGGGTGTCATTTCGGTCACTAGCAGTGTATTTATTGGAACTATGGCCGTTGCCTTCATTACTTTTTTTCTGCTTTTAGAAAATGGACTACTTCGCCGAAACCTCTTAAATCTCATTCCAAATGCCTACTTTGAATTATCGGTAGCGACCTTTACCAAGGTTGAAAAACTACTATCCAATTACCTTTTTGGACTATTGCTTCAAGTATTAGCCATTTTCTTATTGGCAGCATCAGGACTTACCCTTGCCGGCGTGGAATATGCACTCACCATAGCCTTGTTTGCAGCGATTGCCAATCTTATCCCCTACGCAGGTCCGATATTAGGAACAGTTTTCGGAATCGTGGTGGGCGTATCAACGGGTGATTTCGCGTTGGATAGTGAGTATAATTTTTTCCTTTTTAAAATCATTTCCGTGTTTGCAATGGTTCAGATTACGGATAATGTATTGCTTCAGCCGCTTATTTTTTCCAAATCCGTAAAAGCACATCCCCTTGAAATATTTGTTATTATCTTTGCGGGTGCAAAAATCGCGGGAATCCTAGGGATGATCTTTGCAATACCTGTTTACACCATTTTCAGAGTATCGGTAATGGAATTTTACAAGGGGTATAAGTCCTACAAAATATTTAAAATTAAAGCAACGAATTAATGGCATTACAATGTGGCATAGTAGGTCTCCCCAACGTGGGAAAGTCTACCTTGTTTAATGCGCTTTCAAGCGCAAAAGCTGAAGCAGCAAACTTTCCTTTTTGTACCATTGAGCCCAATGTGGGGGTGGTTTCTGTTCCTGATGCACGCTTACAAGAACTAGAAACCCTAGTCAATCCCCAACGCGTTGTACCTACAATCATTGAATTTGTAGACATTGCAGGTCTTGTAAAAGGAGCCTCAAAAGGGGAAGGATTAGGAAATAAATTCTTGGCCAACATTCGCGAAGTGGATGCCATCATCCATGTCATCCGTTGCTTTGAAGACAATAACATTGTTCACGTCGCTGGTGGTGTAGACCCAATTTTCGACAAGGAGGTAATTGATACGGAATTGCAATTGAAGGATTTGGAATCTGTAGAAAAAAAGATTCAGCGAATCGAAAAAATGGCCAAATCCGGTGATGCCAAAGCCAAACGTGAATTGGAAACCTTGGTCCAATTTAAAGATGGCCTGACTTCTGGGCTCAATGCGCGTGCCATTGAAGTAGACAAGGAAGATCTAGAAGCCGTTCGTGACCTTCACCTCCTTACCATCAAGCCAGTGCTTTATGTAGCCAATGTAGACGAGGGAAGTATTCATACAGGAAATGCTTTTGTAACCAAGCTTCGTGAAAAAGTAAAAGAGGAAAATGCAGAAGTCATCGTACTCTGTGCTGCCCTCGAATCTCAAATTGCTGAATTTGATGACCCAGAAGAAAAAGCCATGTTTCTTGGTGAATATGGACTAAATGAAAGTGGTCTCAACCGCTTGATCTATGGAGCCTATACCCTGCTCAACCTGATCACTTACTTCACAGCCGGTGTACAAGAAGTACGTGCTTGGACCATCCGAAAAGGCTGGAAGGCTCCTCAAGCTGCTGGCGTAATTCATACAGATTTTGAACGTGGATTTATCAAAGCAGAGGTAATTCGTCTTGAGGATTTTAAACAATTTAAAAGCGAAGCAGTTTGTAGAGAAAATGGCAAAATCGCAATCGAGGGCAAAGAATACGTAGTCCAAGATGGGGATATTATGCATTTTAGATTCAATGTTTAAGTTTTGCTAAAAATTTAGTGTAGTTTTACAGCAACTAGTTAATTACCAAGGCTTGGCATTGCTTATCCTTGTATTGTTTCATTTTATTTTTCTAAACCGTGAGAGTACGTCTGATATTTTCCTTAAAAAACAAAGGCTCCTTTTTGCCTTTTCACCACCAGTATATTCTGGCTCAATTTCTCAAAGGACTTATTGTCAAAGGAGGAAGAGAGGAATTTTACAACTACAACTTCTTCAATTTCTCAGGATTGAAAGGACAAACCAAGGTGAGCCGCAGTGGATTACACTACTACTCTAGTTTGGTTACACTTGTACTTTCTTCCCAAAGTGAAGAATTTATCGATTACTTGCTAGAACAAGTATTTGCAACTCCAAAAATTGAGTTAGGCAACTTGATTCTTTCCCCTGAGTACACCGAACTGGAGGCTGAACCAACCTTGGAAGTTTCCAACAAGTTTGTGTGCATCTCACCTTTGGTACTCATCACCCCAGCATTCAATGAAGAGGCGGGTAAGCGATTCATCAACCCTGATAGTGACGAGTTCTCTGATTTATTGTACGAATCTACTTTGACTCGTATGGAAAAATCAGGCTGGTACACTCCCGAACAAATGGAATCTTTCTTTAAGTTCCAAGTAGTACCTGACATGGTCTATGTCAACAAGTTGAAAGAACAACAGAAAAAATTCGCTCGTATTTACGCTGTTTACGATCTAGATGTAAAATACGAGGTTCGTGGATACACACTTCCATTCACCCTTTATGCCGCTCCTGAAGTGCAAGATTTTGTATTCAAGTGTGGTCTAGGCGCCTTTACTCACAAAGGTTTTGGAATGATGGACTTGGCTACGCATCCTGCTGACAATAAAACTACTCCTTACAAGTTCAAAAGAGAAGGATTTGTACCCTACAAGGCTACTGGTGAACGCGTTCGTCAAAATGTAGCTCCAACCGAAGAAGAATCTGAAGCCTCTACAGAGGAATTTTAATCCCTTCGATTACTAACAAATAACCCCCAAAAAGATCCTTCTTTTTGGGGGTTATTTTTTGGATAAAAATGGATTAGAGCCTTCGCTTATTCGGTTGCAAGTACACATATCCAACCAGCTGATCGTAACGAGAGCCCAATCCCCGGTAATACACGAACACCTCGTACTCATTCTCGGTTTGGAAGTGACTTCCTTCCATAGCCTCAAAGTCATAGGAACCATCCGCCTTTGCATAAGCAAATTGGTAATCGTACCAGCCCTGCTTCAATAAAATCGAAGTGGAATACAAACGCTTTTTGCTATCGTACACCAGATTCGCTTCAGGTGCCTTTCCCCATTGGGTGAGTGCCCCCATCAACTTGATATGTTTACCTGGTGCATCATTGAGGTAAAAAGTAGTGAATATGTACTCACTTTCTACTTCAGGATCACCACCTGGTCGGTCATTCGTTTGAACCACATAGAACCCATTGAGGTCTAAATATTGCGCATAAGCCCCACCTGGACGCGGTAAATCCACCCGTGCCTCTGCGGATATGAGGGCTTCTTCCACTTTGACCGAAGCCACATTGACTCCTGTAGCACGGATAAATCGTAGATCAATAAATCGAAACTCGTTTCCAGCGCGAAAGGTACTTTCCCCCTCAAACGGTTCATACCGAAGAAGCTTGGAATTTTGATTCAAGAAGGTAGGTTTACTCAATACTTTCGCATTATCCCAACGCTGGTTTTGACGAATGACAACCTTGATTTGTGCTTGAGGATCAACTACTTCCAAATTACTGTAATTGACCGAGGCGTTGATTTGCTGTAAAGTACGGCGATCCTCGGTCTGCGCAGGTGGCACCACTTGAGCTGCCACAGCAGCCAAACTCTCCACTACCATAAACCGCTTAGTGAAAATGAGTGCATTCTCATCTCGGTTTTTGTACACCTTGAGCAGGTAATTCCCAGATTTACTTACCCGAGGAAGGGTAAAGGAATACCGAATATAAGGCATCCGCGTGTTGACCGAATAGGCATAGTCTGATAAGGTAAATTCATTGAATGCCAAGGAAAAATCAGTGTCCCGTAATCCCGACTTTTTCCAGTCCGCATCACAGTGAACGAGTTTGGCCGTATACAGCTCCGGATCATAAGAAACATCGTCAAACCAAACCACCAAAGATTTTGAATCAGACAAGGAAACCACTGGCGCATTCAACTGGCTTTCTACATCTCCCCCTTGAGGAAACATCCGCACAGAAAGGATGTGGTCTGCATAGACCTTATCCTCAAGCACCTGGGCATTTCCCATAAAAGAGAGGAGGAGAAAAAGTAGGAGCAGTCCCTGAGTTTTCATGTGCCTATTGTAAGTTAAACCTGAGCCACTTGCTGTTGCAGAGAGGAGATTTGATCTACCAACTGCTCCCAAGTGGCATTTACTTTTTCAAGTGTCGCCTGAACTTGCTGGTAGCTTGCCTGAATTTTCTGGGCTTCCACCTCATCCAAGTACAAAGAAGGATCCGCCAATTTGGTTTCCAAATCCTGCTTCTGAACTTCCAAGTGGTGAATTTCTTTTTCGACACCTTGCAACTGATCCTCTAATTTCTTCAATTCCTTTTTGGCTAGTTGCGTGTCTTCTTTACTTTTTGGGGAAGTCACGGGTGCTGCCTTGACCGTCTTTTGTGCGGGTGCAGCAGCTACCTGTTCTACCTGCTGACTTCGCCAAAACTCATATTCCTCATAAGTACCAGGGTACTCCTTGATTTCATGCTGCTCGATGTACCAGATCTTATTGGCCACGCCCTTGATAAAGTGTCGATCGTGGGAAACCGTAATGAAGGTACCCTCGTACTGCTGCAAGGCCTGAATTAGAATATTTACGGATTGAAAATCCAAGTGGTTGGTCGGTTCATCTAGCAACAAGAAATTCGCTTCAGAAATCAGCGTTTTGGCCAAAGCCACACGAGACTTCTCCCCTCCTGACAGCACTTTGATTTTTTTGTATACCTCTTCGTTGGAAAAAAGGAAACACCCCAACACCCCTCTCAACTCCATTTCAGTTTTCCCACTTCCTGCCTGAGACATTTCTTGAATGATCTCATTGTCCAGCGTCAAAGCCTCCAATTGGTGCTGGGCAAAAAAGGACTTGATCACATTGTGTCCTTCTGCACGCTTTCCTGCAATTGCCTCTGTTCCTGCAATGATGCGAAGCAAGGTGGATTTTCCTTTTCCGTTGGCACCAATCAGCGCGATTTTATCTCCTCGCTCAATGCGAGCAGTGGTATTCTTCAAAATCGTCAAGTCCCCATAAGCCTTGGATACCTGATCCAAGGTCACCACATCTCGACCTGATTTTTGTGAAAACTTAAACTTAAAGTTCACGAAAGCCTCATCATTCACCACCTCATGCACACGTTCCATACGATCCAAAGCCTTAATTCGGGATTGAACCTGGTTGGATTTGGTTGCTTTCGCACGAAAGCGCTCAATAAAACGTTCAGTTTGTTTGATTTGCTGTTGTTGATTTTCGTAGGCATTCTGCTGCAACTCCATCCGCAACTTTTTCTCTTCCTTGTAAAAAGAATAATTGCCCGGATAGGAAGTCAAAGTCTGGTTAGCTACCTCCACCGTAGTATTGATGCAATTGTCTAGGAAAGTCTGGTCGTGAGAAACTACCACTACTGCGCCTTCGTAATTTTTTAAATAATTCTCCACCCATTGAATGGAAGGTAAATCCAAGTGGTTGGTCGGTTCATCGAGCATCAATAAGGCTGGCTTCTCCAAAAGTAATTTGGCGAGCATCACGCGCATCCGCCAACCTCCGGAAAACTGGCGTAACGGCTTTTGTAAGTCGTTGGTTTGAAATCCAATTCCTTCCAATACCTCTTCAGCTTTGGCCTTGATCGTATAACCTTCATTGGATTCAAATCGATCCTGAAGGTGTGCTAGTCGGTTGATCACCTCTTCAGAATAATCCGTTTCCATCAATTTCAAGACTTGTTCGATTTCATCTTGAATCGCCAAGGTTTCCTTAAATGCGGCCAAAGCCACATCTAAAATAGAATCATCCGATTGGTAGGAAAGCAAGTCCTGATTCAAAAATCCAATGGTACAGTCCTTAGCCTTCTGCACCTCCCCCGTTGTGGGTAGGTAATCACCATGGATAATTTTTAGCAAAGTGGATTTCCCAGTACCGTTCTGGCCGACTAGACCAATTTTATCCTTGGGCTTGATGTGTAAGTTGGCATTTTCGTACAGCGCACGGCCGCCAATAAAATAGGAGAGGTTACTGATGGATAACATGCCGCAAAAATAACCAATACTCCACTCTAATCTGAATCATTCTCAGAACTATTCGGTTAAATTTACCCAAAATTCAAGCCTATGATTCGACCCCTTCGTTTGTTATCGTCTTTTGCTGCTGTTCTTCTGTTAAGCCTATTCGCTTGCAGCGAAGAAAAGTCGGCTACCTCTACTACTCCAGTAGGTACAAAAATCTCAATCTCAGCAGCCAAAGCGGATGTGCAGTTGGCTAAGCTCAAACTCCCAGAAGGATTTAAGATTGAGGTATGGGCTGCTGATGTTCCGAATGCACGTTCAATGGCCATTTCAGAAAGTGGGATGGTGTTTGTTGGAAATCGACAAGAAAAAAATGTCTATGCCCTTGTGGATGAAAATGGCGATGGCAAGGCAGATAGCAAATACATCCTTGCCAATGATCTTCGTATGCCCAATGGAGTGGCCATCAAGGACGGAGACCTGTATGTGGCAGAAGTATCACGCATCCTACGATTCAAAGACATTGAGAAGAACCTAGAAAACCCAACCTACGAGGTGGTCTATGAGGGCTATCCAGACGAAGCCCATCACGGTTGGAAATTCATTGCATTTGGTCCCGATGGCTTACTCTACATTCCTGTAGGTGCTCCCTGCAACATCTGTGTGTCTGAAGATCCAATTTTTGCAAGCATTACCCGATTGGATGTAAACAAGCCAGGTGCAAAACCTGAAATTTATGCCCATGGGGTACGTAATTCGGTAGGAATGGATTGGCACCCAGTCAGCAAAGAATTGTGGTTTACCGACAATGGTCGTGATATGCTTGGCGACGACATGCCAGATTGTGAACTCAATAGAGCCACTAGCCTTGGACAGCATTTTGGATACCCATTCTGGCATGCAGGTACGATCCAAGATCCAGAAGTAGGTGCAGAAGGAAAAGAAGCCTCGTTCTATACCGCACCAGCAGCTAAATTAGGCGCCCATACTGCGCCTTTGGGCATCCGTTTTTACGAAGGAGAACAGTTTCCAGCGAGTTACAAGCAGCAACTATTCATTGCCAAGCACGGAAGCTGGAACCGAAGTAAAAAGTCCGGATACGAAGTGGTGTTGGCACGAATGGATTCCACTGGAACGGTTACCGGCCAAGAGGTCTTTGCCACAGGTTGGCTAGATGCCGAAAGCCAGGAAGCCTGGGGAAGACCAGTGGATGTACAGGAATTGAAGGACGGTAGCCTGTTGATCTCGGATGATGTAGCCAACTGCATTTACCGGGTGACCTATTCCAAGTAATCCAAGCAATAAGAGTTAAAAACAAAAGAGGCTGTCGAATTCGACAGCCTCTTTTTAGTTCAACCAATCTGGCTTGGTGGTATCCACCGTCGCTTCAAGCTGATTGAGCAAATTGTATAGACCAAAGTACGTTCGATTGATGTACAAACCATGACGTGAGCCACGAGCCTGTCTGGAACTTTTAAACATTTTGTCGTTGGAAAT
>JACCDI011400106.1_pt1 | contig 13523 bp, 6 predicted proteins | sample 7442791 | NCBI WGS metagenome assembly JACCDI01 (sample SAMN15323434, study PRJNA562643) | freshwater metagenome | isolation source: river surface water | place: USA:Blue River Watershed | collected 2017-08-15
CCACTATCCGCCTGATGTTGATTCTTGCGAACCTACTTGGCCTGAAATCAAAGCAAGCAGATGTCACCGCCGCCTTTTTTCATGCTACTCTTGGAGAAGATGAGAAAGTTTATGTGGAGATGTCTATTGATTTCAAGCTGCACAGTTCAAATGAAAAATGTTCAAGGTTCTTTTTCTTAAGAAAACTTTGTATGGTTTGCATCAATGTCTCTGTGCCTTCTGGAAATACCTCACTGAGAACATGGTAACTGTGGCCTACCTCAAGCTCCATTTGACACCTGCCTCTTTATTGGTAAAAAGGTCTTGCTATCTGCTATGTTGATGATGTAATCTTCTGGGCAAGAAATAAAAAAAAATTGTTGATCTGGCTGTCCAATTACATGCTGAAGGAGTCGATCTAGTGAAAGAACATGATACATCCAGCTTTCTTGGAGTTATCATATAGTGTAATTCAAAGACTGGATTTTTCAAGATGATGCAGAGAGGTCTGATCAAATGAGTGTTGGAAAACTTTGCCTCAATGTTGGAACTGCAAACTGAAGTTCAGACCTGTCAAAGGGAACCGTCTTGACAAACATGAGAAAGGATAGCCTACTCATGGCGATTTCATTTACAGCAGTGTGGCTGGAAAGCTTTTTCATCTTGCTGGACACACATTCTGAAATGACTTATGCTGTCAAATGTGCTGCAAGATTTATGTTCTACCCAAAGCTTGCAAACTATCATGCAATTAAGCAAATTGGTTGCTATCTGAAAGCTACTTCTGATAAAACTTTCTGAGGAGCTCTTGAAGATAATAGTTTTCCTGACACTCATTTTTCTGGAGTGTATGGACATGAAGCAATTGATGCTCCTTACTATGTTAGAACTAGATATGTGATTATGGTTGCCAATGTCCTATTTTGTGACAATCCAAATTACAATCTCAGATGACTCTATCTACCATGGAATCTGAAATTGTCACCCTAGCTCATAGCTGTTGTGAGCTGCTTCCTATCATGGATGTAGTCAGCATCATGAGTAAAGCCATGAGTCTTTTTGTTAGCAATGCCACCATCCAAGTTTCCATCCATAAGGATAACATTAGAGCACTTGTCCTAGCCAAAACTTTACCGCCTCAATTCACTTCTCAATGCAAGCATTATCATACAAGCATCATGGTTGGTCAATGATTCTTACTTGACTCTCAACATTCATACAACTCACCTGTTGTGTTCTTCAAATATCACTCCACAGACAAATCCTTGATTATAATTGATTTTTGTGAAAACATACCCTCTCAACTCAAGATACTTTAAACCAACTGTCAACAGTACATATCTATGCATATATCATGAACATCTTCTGAAGTTTACCATATCAAACGTCTGTATAAAAATGAGTCATACCAAGAAAAAAGCAAAAACCAAAGAGCGAAATCAGTACAATACATCATGTTTTCTTTTAAACTTTTTATTACTCTTTGGCATATTGGTAATACTGTATTTTATTATTTCAAACTGATGTGAATATGAATCAATATGGCTCAAATTACGGAATCATGTAAATCAATGATCTCATTGCACTTATGGTCAAAAGTTCATTCAAAGGAGTCTTCTTCATTTCTTCAATGGAATTTTCAATATTTCTTTTGATACTTTTCTACTAATGCCTCTGACCATTCTGAAAAGAAATGACACAACAAAATCTATCAAATATAACACACAGCAACTATAAAGCAAAATCTTCTGATGAAGTGTTGATGTATTATCATCAAATCCATAATTATTGCTAGTGGTTTTAAACCCATGAAATGCCATAATCATGAAATTTTAGGGGAGTTGATTTATAAAAAGAACTTGACTAAACATCAGTTATATGTCATGAATGAATTGCATTCTGTGGTACTGAATTCAATTTTTTAAATTTCAGTAAAAAAATGATTATTCCTTTTTTGTCACAATTTTTTCCCTTTGATCATCCCAAATTGCTGAAATTTTGAGTATTCTTCAACATTTTATTTACACTATCAAATATAATACTCTACAGGACCATATTACCAAACTTAGCCCCATCTCAACACATCAGTAATAACAACTGTTATGTATCTTGTTTGTGATGGAGTATAACTTAGAGAGGAAAACCGTTTGCATACAATGAAAATATCTTCCAGATTTTTTAGAATCATCATTTTCCTTCAAGTTGATGAATTTGCTATATTTACACCTATTTTCTAAACATGCATTCAGCATCATTGAAACAAAATTTTCATGGACATGAATGAGTGAAAGTCCAACTCAAGTATAAAAACTTCTCTGCATCATATTTGAGATTGAATATTTCTTAGGGTTTTAATCTGTTTTAAATGAAAAAATAATATCTTCCGCACATTTTTGTTGTATTATGTGTGTTCGTTTCACTTTTTTCATAAGGATATTGAATAGCTTCAGAAATTCTACACAAGTTTTCTTGACTGTATGACCTGTACATTTGTTGGGACATTTAAAATAATCTTACTAAGTGATGGCATCATTGAAACTTTTGTTGCTACTGGATTTGAATCTAATGATTGACTTTAAACTTTGAATGTGACTGCAACCTTGAAACCAACATTCTACATATTTCATTGTTTGAAATGTTAGTCCCCGTATGAAAACATAGAAATGAGGACCAAAAAAATGATTTATAGTTTCTTTTCTTAGAAGATTTTTAATGCTGAAGATTTGTGACAGTAATGAAGGGGAAAGCTCCTTGTAAAAAGTTGTGGATTAGTTCTCAAATCAAAATTGACAAAAAAATTTCATTGTCAACACATGTTGTAATGGAATATTTGAATATGATAGAATGAATCTTCTCAACTCCAATCATCTGTGTGTGCCTTTTCATGAGATTATCAAACTTAATATAATTTGATAATTTCCTATTTGAAACATATGACTGTGTATATCTTTGTTTCAACAATGCTTGAAAATTTTCAATGTTAACAACAGAAAACTACTCTCACCCTCTCATGCAAATTTAAAACTTAACAATGCACCCATTTCATACTTCTCTTACCATCTTCTGCTTGATTGACGTTATAAACACTGTCTGCACAGAGTTAATGAAAATCAATCATAATCTTAGCTTGGCACGAAAGGGACGTGTGTCAGTTTCCATTATTCAAATGGTATTACCGGAAGTAAGTCAACGAATATCTTCAATCCTCTTTGTCAACATCTATCGTCACATATTTAGAGGTCGCAAAAACAAAATCCGGAAGAAAAAGAAAAACATTCGTCAATCGTAAAATGCCAGTCGAGGCACCACTACTCCCGACAAAATCTTCCAATTATATAATAAGGTCGAGGGTGGAATATTCCAGATCAATCAGATTCTATAATTAGGCCTTACCTACTACATTTTCAGATTGATTTCTACATCTTCCGCAGCTAGTCAAACTTTTAGTCAGATAAACCAGGGAAAAACGTATTCATAATACTATCTTTAACTTGTGATGAAGAGTATCTTAAAGTTTTAAGCAGAAATCACATTAGTCCTAGTCTAGTTTTGCATATTCATCCTTATTCATAAGATAAGGCGTTAGTCACAACATCAAATTTCTTCATAACAGACTCGGCAACCATTTTGTCACGAGCGGCCTCGGCCATTGTATCAAGCCCAATCCAAGTGGGTGGGTTGTGAGATGGCAAACATTCAATCCATTCGAAGCATTCGTCCTTTGAACTTCCTTCGGGTAGAATTGGAGCTCCGTCGACGTTAGCCATCTTAAAGTCTAAATTGAAAGATTCCTTCACAAATGTGGTGTTGACTAAGTTGTCAAGAATGGCCTGATCCGTGTCATTTGTAATCCTTCCACCAAATACGCCCTTGCAGAGAGTTGTGCGGATGGCATCCCACGGTAATTTTTCTGGGTCGATATTTTGCTTCTTTCCACAAGCGTCGTCCACAAGTGCATCGATGACATCTAGTGCATGAACAGCATCAGCCTCGGTGAACTCGTATTGCTCACTCCATCCGTTAGGCATGAAACGAAGGCGCTCTTGGACGACGGCATGGATCCATCCTAGAATCAGGTATAAACGATTCTTGACACTGTTTCCAAACCTATCATTCGAGATACTGGAGAAGAAACGCGACAAAGACGCCTTAATACCAGTCGGAGCTTCGGCAACTATGATGTCGCATATTTGAAGGAGAGCGGCAGGAAGTTTTGGACTAATTTCGCTCGTGATGAAAAGTCGGAAATCCCTGTGGGTTCCGGCATTGAGCGCTTGAAGAATCTTGATGAGAGTGCCTTCCAACCAATCAGTACATAGATGACAATTCTTTATCATGACCCATGTGCCACGTTTTGAAGCACCCATGATAAGATTCTCAGCAGTGCGATATCCTTCAATGCTGCCCATTGCAACTGACGCCAATTCTTTCGATTCGGACTTGGCCATCTTCTCCACTCTACCACTAACATCGTGACCTGGTGCACTGCACAAAAGGAGAGGGACTGTTGAATTGATGTCTTGGAAGGTCACATGCCTAAGATCATTTAAGCCCCTGCCTTGCCAAGGGAAATTCATCCCGAACGCCCTGTCGATTTCACCAGATATATCATCAGTTCTAAGCTCCTCCGGACATCGAGCATGGACACTTTCTCCGGTAAATATCTTCGCTAGGAGAAGAGCAAAGGTCATTTTGTCCTCAGATTTAAGCCCACGGGCAACTCTCGATGCAACTTCTCTAAACAGAGCAGTTTTCAATGCTGAAAGGCGATCGTTATCGCCTCCTGGATTGCCTAAATTATCTTTACCAAGCACACAGTCCAATACATTCATGAACGACTTCGCGGTGAATTCATACAGGAAACTAATCTCTCTCATGCCTCCGAAAAGAACGAATAATTGTTTGCAGACTTGAGAAAAAGGTTCGAACTTGCTAATAGCACGTTCAACCTCGGACATAATCTCGGCACTCTTCGCAATTTGTTCCTCGACTTGAGCACCCTCTTTCATCAAGCGTTCCATGCCTTCAACAACACGGTCATTATCGAGAATACTTCCTTCAACAGCACTGATTTCTTTCAGCATCTGCTCCTCGAGTTCTCTCAACTTTACATTTTGCTCTCCTTGTAGCTTGAGAATATCGTTCCGTTGCTTTTCGATCTCAGGCTTTTCGCACCTCAAAATCCTGCTGAGACTTTGAGATTGAAGCCCTGCTGGAGTCACGGTGAAATTAACCAATGTCACTCGGGAACAAATATCAGGTGTTAGTTTGACTGCAGGGTTTTTGGTGCTGAGAATAATATTGAACTTAGGGCTGTAGTCAACTTCCTCCGTTCCAATTCTGACCAAGGACCTGCCACCAGTTCGCTGAATTTCTTTGTTCAAAATGGGGTTCAACACGGGATCTAATTTTTCGACGTTTTCGACTAAAAGAGTTGTTCCAAAGCGAACAGCCCCAGCAAGTGTTTTCATGAAAGCCTTGTCCAGAAAACTCGTCTTCTGGATCTTTTGTTCCTTGTATTTATTCATAATGAAATCGATAGCGTTACCGGACGGATCAATGACCAGAGGGAATCTGACGCAACGATCAAGGATTACACCATTCTCTAAGCTCAACGAGTCGGATGGTAGTCCAAGCGATTGCCATTGAAGCCTGTCAGACGCCTTACTCAATGATTCAACCATACTCAAGTCCTCTCGAAAATCAATTCCTAGAAGGTCAAGTGTCTCGCGCCATCGATTTAAAAGTGATCGCCTTGTATTGAACGGAAAAAAGCCGGCGTAAGTGAGAAACGCAGCCATTTGCAATCCATCGCCAACTAAACTCTTCAAAATAGCTTGAAAACTTTCACTACTCTTCGACCATCGTTCACTCTCCTGACTCAAACTCTGCATCAGACTTTCAGCACGATCCACTTTGGTGGTAACGACTTCCATTTCATGCTTGAGAGCCTCGACGTCCCTAATAAGGGTGGCGTACTCAGCTTTGTAGTTGGCGATAGAAGACTCGAGTTGTGCAACTTCAGACTCTAGATTTTCCTTCTTATTGTTCGCAATTTCCGCCTCCTTTTCAAGCTGCTCAACTTCTTCTCGCAATGGCTGGATGCTGTTGTAAATCGAAGAGTACTTGATTTGAGATTCAGCCCATTGGTAGAGAGGTCCGCACGCCTTACTGCTCCTCATCACACTTTCTACAGTCAAATCAGCGTTACCATCCAAGTATTTATCGCGAACAATTTTGATTTGGCGAGAAGTCAATTTATCAACTGAAAAGAGAAAAAAAGCAAAAGAAGGAGTGAGTTTAACACAGGCCACACTGATGCAAGGAATCCCCGTGATTACCGCACCATCAAATGACAGAATACTTGGAATAAACTCTGATTTTGCGAGAAGTTTCCTAACATCACCCCATTCTACGCTCTTTTCTCCCAGCATGATGGCCACACATTCAAGAGTCAATTTAACATTGCTGGGGGGGCGACCTAGGTTTCTGATCTCGTCAAGGTCTCTCTTTTTGATTCCTTTCACGCTGTTTTTGGCACTAATTAAAGCAGGCTCAGCTTCATCAAGGTCACGTTGCGCTGATTCCTTCCTCTCAGCAATCGCAACTTGTTGCCTTTCTACTTCAATGCTCATTTTCTCGGCCTCATCCTTCCTCTTCTGAGCTTCATTTTGATCGGCAACCATTTGCTGGAGTTTGTCGTTGGCTAAGGCTTCCTTCTCCCTTAGCTCAATTGTTTTAGCCGCGAGACCGGTCTTCATTTCTGCAACATTTTCTTGAGTCTGCCAAAGCTACGATAGACCAGCATTTACATGGAGTTGTTCATCTTCGATTTGTTCCCGAAGATTGGTGACGCAAGTCACAAAGTTGTGGATAAGGGCTAAATAGTCTCGGGGCGACAAAAATGTGCGGCTAGAACTTGACGCTGATATTGCAGCTGCCTCTGATACTTCTTTGGTGATGTTGTGCAATTCGACTAATGCAGCAACAACTGCTTGGTGAAAGCTTCCCTTTGCAACGCCTTCGAAAACTCCTTCAACCTTGGCCATCAACTCCTCTCCTGCTCCAATACCCCACGAGCCCCCCACAGACTCGGCATCACCCATATCAAGTCGTATTGTAAATTCTTTTCCAACCTCAGCCATTGCCTTCGGACTCCAAGAGCCGAACCAATCCACCACACACCTATTGAAAAGTGCTGGACTTGTTGTAGAACGATCCTTCCATTCTCCTCCACTTGGATTCATCGTGAATACAACGTGCAGGTTTCTTTGGACTTTTCCAGTGAAACGACGCCACAATTCTTCTTCACTATCCACGATAACTCCATCACGAGCAGCGCTATCTCTACAAGCGCTCATCAGAGCAGTATAATCGTCACCGTCAAAGAGGCCAGGAACTTCGCCGCTTGCAAGGAGAGCGTTCATGGCCTCAAGAAACCCACTCCCAAGAACATTTCCTTCGTCAAAAATGAAACAAATCCTTTCTCCATCGACGCCAACTCTGCGCATCACACCACGCAAATCTTCGTTAAAATCGTCGATTCCGTAACGTGAGTGTGCTTTGATCTGGAAAATTTGAAGCCCATTCATCCAAGACACAAACTTGGACAAGACAGTTTTTCTGCGGGTTGAAAAGACGAAAGAAATGAAAACCAAACCTGAAGAGGATTAAGAAATGATTGCATACAAATACGCACCCAGCGCCACTATCTCCAACAAGCAGGCAGTGACCCATCGGCTGGCGCAACACTCGGTCAATACGAAGCACGTGGTCCAAAACTTGATCAAAAACAACAAGGGGCACATCCAACTCCTCTTCGTAAAATATTTTGAGCCTTGCACTGAGGAACTGCTTCAGCTCATCACGATTGACACGCCGAGTATCTTTGGTCAGCCAAGAACTGTAGAACAAAGGGCGTGCTAGAACTTCATCATGATTGATAGCAGCAAACATTTGCTTCGCCACCTCGTCAATCTTGTCAGAACACCATTGAACTTCCTCTTCTTCAACTAGCCGATCTGAAAACAAACGAAGCGCCTCATGAGCCCAAATCCTTACAAGTTCTTCTCTTGTGAGTCCTTGATCCATGTGGACAACTGCCTCGTAAATGCCTCGAACCCATCGACTGAGTTCTCGCGGGGAGTAAAAATATTGCGGCTGCATTTCCGGAGTGAATTTCTTCTGGCAGGCAGTGAAAAGCTCAATCATTGCTTCTGTTATGACGTCAGTTTCTCCTTTCAAGTGAGGGAAGAGTTTCATGATGCCTCCATTAAATGTTCTGTAAATTTGTGTCAGTGAATCTCGAGACGGGAAATCGACAAGCAAAAGGGATGCATGTCGAAGAAATCTTGATGACATTTCAACACGCCCGGCGTCAGTTGGAGGATTACAGGCACCGACGAACTGAATTCGGTTGGTTTTCACCCAAACATTATCATCTCTCCAGAATCCACCTTGTTCAACAAGCTGCCTCATGAACATAATAACACGCTGAGTTCCATACGAATCTTCCTCCGGTAGATTGATCTCGTCGCAAAATACTACGAGCCAGCTGTTAGTCCCAAGGCTTTCAGCGGGCTCCAGAACAATATCTTTCCCTTTCCTGACATAATTACAATACTGTGCAAACGTTTTCATGATGATCTCAGGACTTGTACGCGAGGAGAAATTGAGGCTCGCAAGTACAACTCCTTGAACAGACTGCAAAACGCTGGTAAGTGTCATCGTTTTACCCGATCCTGGGGGGCCGCAAAGAATTAGTGGAGAACGACTTTCAAGCCAAGCTCCAAGAATGTCGGAGTGACGAACAGTGTCGGTGGTTGTCACAACAACATCTGTTGCAGTGACCTTGTGGCTTTCAATTTCCATCCTTGGCACGCTCTCGCTCCAGAGTTCCAGTTCTCCATTTTCCACTCTCACACGGTAATCAGCAAGTGAAGCGTTTCCGTCGTCGTCTGGAAGCATCATCCCACTCAATTGAATGAGTAAATCATCAAGTTCTTTTCGAACGGTCCATGATGCGCTCCCGGCAAATGACCATAGTAATGAATGCATCAACCATCGCTTGGCGTAATTTTCCATGTGTTGACAGGTCATTGGGAAGTCAGGATGATTGTCATCGTATTCAATTGCTTGAGCGATTCCTCTCACAAGAAGAGACTTCAGGCTTCGCAGCAGACCTTCCCTCGTAATTTCCATTATATGTGTCTTCGAAAGAGCAAACTCCAACGCATCAGCAACCAGTGATGTTGAAGTCGAATCGTCAGACACAACAAGGCCTTGGATAGAATCCAGGAATGAAATTTGAGTGGATGGCACAGCAGTGCTGGATTGGTTGTTAATGCCTGCAATGTTCTCTGTTCTTAAGGTTCTCATGAGATGCTGGAGGCACATTTCTGAGGAAATTGTGTCGGCACTGAACCATACCATACCACAACGAGAAACTGTGGCCAGTGTCGCCTGTTCCAGGCTATCCACCTCAAGGATGATGCGAACATTGTTCGGAATACTGAGACGCTCACCACTTGGAAGGGTCAGCAACTTATTGTCATCCAATACACTGCGTAATCAAGATAGACATTATATTCAGTCTTGGATATTCGATCGCACAAAAAAGTACTGTGTGACACATCAACTCACCTGTTCAAGTTTTCTGCCCATTCAGGATCGACGTCACCATCAAATACGATCCAATGTCGTCGATCTGCTTCTCCACGCTGATTCGCTAGGATTGTTCTGAGGAGGCTGGTAAAGATTCCATCAGTCCACTCCAAAGTTGTTCCATCCAAAACTCCGTAAAGCGCTTCCTTGTCGATCGCCTTAGGATCGATGATATAGAGTTCGCCCTTGACTCCGTCTTGTTCTTCGAGACTTTTAATCAAAGTTTTGAGGGCGCTTGACTTTCCAACTCCTGATGGCCCTACAATCATTACTCCGTGCCTCATCTCAATAACCATTTTGAGCTGCAATATTTTTTGAATCCATTGCTCAGATGGAGTGTAGTGGTTTGTCTTACAGATTTCGTCCAGCTTGTCTTTAATTGTTTCGTCCTCCATCTTGGTTACCTCTGATCCAGGGAAAACGTCTTCGAGGATCGAAGTGAATATATCCAAGTCTCCAGCGACAAGTTTCGGGAGAATATTGTTGCAGGCCCCTTGAATCAAAACTTGACGTTCAACCTTGGCGAGTTCGTCTCCTTCCAACTTGTCGTTGTCTGCAATCGCTTTCCGTTTCAGACCTCCAGCCGATACAAGTAATGTTTTCAATGCACGGAGCCCGAAGTCGTAATGACTCTGGCGAGACATTTTCTCTTCACTCATCAAAAAGAGATCAACAACCCTACCAGCAAGTTTTTCGGCACTTACGATCCCTTGGCTGTAAAGCATGACTTGAGCGATCAGTTTACGGTCAGGGACAACCATTGCCACAGACCTAAAAAGCGTTTTCAGGTTATCAGGGAGATTGCTACGTCCTGCGTAACCAGGATTCATTGTGACGAAAATTCCAACGTTTTCGTGCAGAGAAATGGTCTTTCCTAACAATTCAATATGTTTCTGGCGTTCAAGTAATCCTTGTTGAATGGTCAAGATTTGTTGACTGACGGCACTCAAAATACGTTCTTCGAGACGATTGAACTCATCGAAACATCCCCAAGCTCCAACCTGGCAGAGTCCGCAGAAAATCCGTCCCATTGCTCCGAAGTCAAACGTTTCATCACCTTAATGTTGTGATTCGGGGTTGAGTTAGAAGAAATACGAAAGGAAAAAATAAAAAACACAGGACACATTTAATGACTTACAATTCATTACGACAACGAATCGGCCAAGCTGAGCTCCAAGCGCTTTCACACTTTCTGTTTTTCCAGTGCCAGCTGGCCCGAAAGGATTGCCACCTTTGATAAAATATCAAAAACAAGATTAGGTATGCACGTATAATATTTGAAATGGATTATTCATTCAGAGAGGCTATGGAATAGGACTTACCCATACGGAAGTGAAGGGCTTGAGTTAAAGTGAGGTAACATCTATCCGTAAGGGGGGTTTGAACCAATCTCTCCCCGATTCCGAGGTATTCAAATCCATAATAAAAGGAGGCGTTAGAGAGACTAATGTTCAATTTCTCAACGATGTTTTTGGCTTGAGGGTTAAACACGAAGCGGAGATGGTACAGCCATCGAAAGTCGTTAACATCTGAAACGCCGCCATCGATCATGGATCGGGTGACATCGCGCTGGTGCACTAATTCGGTGATAAGCCTGAATTGATTGAGGTATGCAGTTCAAATTGGTGAAATGAAACAATTCATGTGGAGAAAAAAGGTTGCATATTCAGTTCATACTCACTGTTCAAATTTCTTTCTGGACTCGTGCGGGAGATCAAGCAAAACTGTTTCTGCCATTACCTCAAGTTTTCCATTGATACCATTGTGGACACGCTCTAACTCATCTTTGCTATTGTCCGAACGAAGAGCAGCATCCATACTCATTGACCAATTCACGAGGCTTGCGAGAATCACTGGAGTCGATAAGAGACCCAAAGTTAGATATGTATGACTTCGGGAAAAGGTAAGCTAGTACAAAAGGTCTGACTTACTAACTTGAGCCGGGTAACTCTCCGCCCAGTTCACGAATTCGGTCTTTCCCTCAAGGCTGGTTGTAGATGATTTCGCCGATTGAACTTCACTGACTGCAGAGTTCAAGAGCTTTGCGAGAGTCGTATGCATTCCACTCTCGAGCTGTTTCAACCAATCCTTGACATTCATTTTGGATGTAACCGTGATTGGGGAATCAAGCCTTACCTTTTCTCCGTCCTTCGAGAGCATCGCTTCGAACTTCGTTAAAACACCTTCCTCCTCACACGGGACAGAATTGCACGTAGAAATGCTTGCAAACATTTTACCTAAATGAGGTAGCACCTTTCCAGGCTCAGAGGAATTTCCGATGATTTCAAGTAAATCGTCGTCTCCAAGGAAGTAAAATCGTGAAAAATCGCTTCGTTGTTTCTCCAGATAGGTACCGAGTGCTTTCTGAATAACAGTCATGAGATTAGAAAGTCGTTCGAGAGTACGCTGCAAGTTTTCAATGTTTAGAGCTTCCATGGCATATGGACGAGAAGAAATTCTCCTCATCAAAGTGATGAATTCTCCATCTACACTCTTGAATCGAGACCACTCTGCCGGTAATTGATTCTTGATGTCTGCACTTCCAAAGAAGATTCCCTCTAGGTAGACCCAACGTCTCTGCACATCTATCCACGCATCAAACGCGGCACGAAGCTTTGTCAGTCTGTCTTCCCAAAGGTTGCCATCTTCTTGAAACTCTCGCACGGCGCGATAGTAAGGCGAACTCCTCATAAGCACTAAACCACCAGTGTGGTCATCAAGTGCAGTGAAGAGGTCGTCCCATCCACGGATCAATCTAACTCTGTTTTGATACAACACAAGGTTCAACTCTTGTTTCATCCACCTATCTCTGACTTCGTTGAGGAAAACTTCGATCGCCATTTCTCCTTGTGCAACGGAGAGGACCTCTGCCATGTCTTTTTTCCTTTCAAGGAGGCCGTTGTCCCAGAGCATACCGATTGTGAGTTCCGAAAAGGCAACATGAATGTTCAACTTTTGAAGAATGGTCTTCCAGTGGCGTTCTTTCAAAGCATCAGTCTTCATATCGGAGAGTGTGCTGTGACCTGATAGATAGGATTTCACCTTGTCGTGAAGCGCAGTGTAAGCGTCGTACTGGCGGATGCGGTTTGGAAGCGACCTCATCTCGATTAGAATATCATCCAATGTCTTCCGAACCTTTCGCATCACAGCTGTTGCCCAAAGGGTATCCTTCAATTCTAACAACGAATCAAATGGTTTGCTCACTGCCTCCCAAACTTCAGTGAGGTCGGCAACTTCGTCAAGACATCCAGAGATAGCGTTATCGCTCGCTCCGACATCCAAACCCAGTGCGTCTTTAGCTTTGATGAGATTCTCTTGGTCCAGCTGTGCTTTCTTCATGTTGAATTCGAATTTAGTCAATTTCTCGAGAGCGCCATCAGGAGTAATGTTGCCCATCAGGGGCTTGTTCTGCTCCCAATCGCTAAGCAAGTCAGATACGCGTTGCAAATTGGCTCTGTCTTCGGCCAAAATACGTGATTGCAATAAAGGCACTTGATCTTCCATGGTTCTCATCCTTTTAGCAAGGAGCTGTTCCACTTGTTGTAATTGTCCATCAACTAGACCCGCTTCCATCCAATCGCTGCGGAAGGCATGACGCTGGCGTTTCAACAATTTCTCTGATTCACCAAGCTCTTTGGTCTTTTTGTGCCAGGATGGAAGTTGCTGGTTGACTTCTTGCAAAAAGGTAACTCCGAGAACGATCTCATTGGTGGTGACAGACGACCCTTCGAGAGTAACATTCATCAAGCGAGTCTTTGCATCTGAGATTTTCTCGTAGTTTTCAATGATACGTTCAGCGAGGACAGCTGCAAAGTATGTCTGGAGCTCTTTCTGCCACGAGTCGTACTTCAAATTGACCTGAGACTGAACCTTGTTGTACC
>JACCDI010030265.1_pt1 | contig 13521 bp, 14 predicted proteins | sample 7442791 | NCBI WGS metagenome assembly JACCDI01 (sample SAMN15323434, study PRJNA562643) | freshwater metagenome | isolation source: river surface water | place: USA:Blue River Watershed | collected 2017-08-15
GTATTTCCACCACCCCGGAATTCTGATGCCATCTAGAACCAGCCTCCCAGTGTTGGGATCGGTAATTAGGTTTCCAGTTCCGCCAAAGACAACCCCGACTGATGTGAAGGCGAGCAGCGTTATGAGCCCCAAAACAATCAGTGAAGAAATCGCTGCCTTGTGAGCAAAGAACCGTTTTCTGACGATGGCTGACAGAGACAAGCCTTCGGTTTCTCGCTGGGTCAGCTCCGCTTCGGGATTTAGTTCAAACTTTTTCTTTGCCATCACTGCACCCGAATTCTTGGATCAAGCGCCGAATACAAAAGGTCTGCCACCAAATTGCCCAGCACCGCAAACAAACCGGTGACCAGGAAGAAACCCATAACTAGATTCACATCCACCGCAGCCAGTCCACGGTTGAACAGCGATCCCATTCCCTCCCAGGCAAATACCCGCTCGGTGATGATGGCCCCGCCAATCAGACCGGATATATCAAAAGCGATGATGGTTGTGATTGGAATCATGGCATTGCGGAAGGCGTGACGAACCACGACCCTTCGCTCCCCTAGACCCTTGGATCTTGCTGTGCGAATGTAGTCCTGGTTCAGAACCTCCAGCAGGCTGGCTCTCGAGTACCGGGTGTAGCCAGCGACAGAGACAATCATCAGGGCAATGGTTGGCAAAAGCAGATGCGAATAACTATCGAGCAGATTCAGCCAAAGATTTTCTTCCCTAGCAATCGAAGGTGTGACAGCGCCAATGGTCGAGATAAATCCGGTTCTCATGGGAAGCAGCGCTGTGAACTGGCCCCAGTACTGAAGTGCCTCATCAATCACCAGGAATAGGCCCGTCAAAAATCCAACCACTCCAGCGGTTCGGGCCAATTCCTTCTTTGCATCTGCGCCAATCAAGATTGCCAGCAGCACTCCGACTGCACTCATCATCAACAGCGCTGCCGGTATCGAAAGCTGTGCGGGTAGATAGAAAAATATGTACTGCGATGGAAGCCAAAGCGCCCCAGCCGCCAGTGGCAGAGCAAGCAGAACAATTGTTGAACGCCTGCTCTCCAGTCCGGTGGTGAACATCAGTGCGAGGGCTGCTGCCAGGGTCCCCAGCAGCATTACCCCAACTGGTCCAAGCGCTGGGTTCTTCAGCCACTGAGTCAGATTGAGAGTGACCAGCAGGGCGATCGCGAGCGCCGCCCCAAACCCAAATACCTTTAGCCTTCGAATAAGACTTCCGCCAACAATTGCGGCAAGAACTAATCCAAAGCTGAGCCCTATCAATATCAACCACGGTATCGGGATGACCGGATCGCCTAAGAAGCGATTGAACCGAATAGCTCCGTATTCCTTGAGCAAAACAGCGACCCAGAAAATCGGAAGCGAATAAAAGACGAAGGCAAAAAATGTAACCGTATAGTCGTATCCCGAGTACTGGCGAAGAGCGGTGGTCATTCCAACCGCGACACCGATCAGGATTGAAAGAATTGTGGCAATCGTGATCAGCTGCAGCGTCGAAAACATTGCGGATCCCAGAGCTTCGGTAACCGGCATCTCGCTCTTAGATATGGCAATACCTAGATCACACCTACCAACCAGACAGCCTGCCGCTCCCCCAAGCCAGAGAAAATATCTCAGAACTGGCGGAACATCTAGCTGCAGAGCATCGGTGAGATAGGCAATGCGCTGCTGAATGTTTGGATCTCTGGATCCTCTTAGCTCGGTGAGGGGATCTCCACTTATAGCCGTTAGCTGATAGACCACAAATGACGCGGCAAGCAAAACCAGCAGCGTCGCTGCTAAACGTCTTGCGATAAAACTGAGCATTGCTACCTTCTGGTTGAACTCAGGGGTCACCTCAACCGAGGCAACCCCTGAGCAACTTAACTTCTAGCTGTTACTGGACTGCTGACCAGTTCCAGAAGTTCCAGAAGAAGTAGGGAACCAGCAGGTTGGAGCTAACACCGGTCACCGACTTGTCCCACCAGGTCAGACCTGGGAACTGGAATATGGTGATGTTGTAAGCGTCCTTGGCTAGCTCCGCCTCGATTGCAAGGCGGATGCGCAGCTGGTCTTCCTTCTTGATTGCAACGTTCAGCTCTTCAAGAAGTGACTTCACGGTTGCATTGCTGTAACCAGTCCAGTTCGATGGACCCTCTAGGACCAGGTACTGATCATCACCGGTAACAGCCAGTGATGTTGCAGCCCAGGCAAAGATGGTTGCATCGTGCGGGTTGGTCTCAGGGTAAACGTTCTCGGTGAAGACCCAGTCTGGTTCTGATTCATCAACAAGAGTGAATCCAACCTGACCTGCCGACAGAGAAATCAGCTCAAACTGCTGACCACGACGAACGTTGCCTTCTGGATACCAGAAGCCGACCTCAATCGGACCGCTGACTCCGGCTTCTGCTAGCAGTGCCTTAGCCTTCTCGCGGTTTTCTTCATCAGTTCCCAGGTACATCTCGTAGTAGGACTCTGCGGTGTCATAGCCTTCGGCACCAGGAATAAACAGCACCGATGTTCTCAGCTTGGCATTGGCATTCAGCGGCTTGATCAGCTTCTCGATGATTTCGTTTCTAGGAATCGAAAGCAAGAAGGCCTGACGGACCTTTAGTGCCTTGTCAGCGTCTCCACCGTAGGTGGCAGGGTCGAAGGGACCGCCGTTATTGACGCTCAGGTCAATGTGCTCGTAGGCGCCTTCTTCAGAAGACTCATACTCTGCATTCTGCAAAGCCTGAACCAGTTGCAATACGTCAGCGGTTGGCTGACCGGATGCAATCTGAACCTCGCCGTTGTCAACTGCCTGAATGGCTGCGGTTGAGTCTGCAATCTGACGAATCGTGATGCGCTCGTACTTAGGCTTTGGACCCCAGTTGTAGAGCGGGTTGATTACGTGAGTTGCGTACTGCTCCTCGACTAGCTCTTCTAGGACATATGGTCCAGAAGATAGATAAACCAGCGGGTTGTCAGGAGTGTTTGCGAACTGATAGCCGTTGTTCCAGGTGTCTGCAACCTTGGCCATGAATGCATCGTCACCGTTGTATACGGCGTTGATCAGTGCTTCCTTGGCAGCAGCTGGGTCAGTGATGTCTGGATGAGCCATCATCACGGTTCCGTGAGCCGAAACTCCAACACCAAACTGCAACTCCCAGTCAACGTACTGGACGTCATACTCGAAAGTAATGGTCCTGCCATCTAGCACAGGTAGCTTGGAAGCTAGGTTGTCCTTTGGTGCGGCGTGAGCGAAGACATAGCTGCCATCGTCATTTTTGTAGTAGCCAAAGGTTGAGACCCAAGACAGGAGCATGTCTGCTGCATCAATCTGAGTTCCATCTGACCAAACCACACCCTCATTAATGGTGTACTGAACAGTTAGCGGGTCTTCGTTCACAACCTCATAGGTACCAAAATCAGTGTTCTTCACCAGAGCAGGAGTGTTGTCGTAGTAGTTGAACCCGGAACCGGTTAGGTAACCAGTTAGAGAGTTAGCGACATTGTTTCCAGCTGCTGATGCAGTATTAAAGTGATCAACGATGTCGTTCCAGCCGACTGTGATCTGGGGAGCAAGCTCTTGCTCGGGCGTCAGTTCCTCGGGCGCTGCACATCCAGAGATGGTTAGAGCCAAAGCAGCCGCACCCGCAACTAGTGCGGTTCCGCGGAATTTCTTCATGTTTCTCCTTCGAAGTACGGGCAAATCTCCAATGCTTTTGCCTGTTCCCTCAGACTACGCCTGAGGCTCAGACGTTTCTCAGGATTAGGTTGCTTTTCAGTAACAATTCTTGGACTGAGGGCCATAAATCTCTGAGTTTTCAGCCGAAATTGGCAATAGCCTTTGCAGGTGAATAGCAGACTGGCGGCCCTGGGAGCCATTGTTCTGTGGTCCTCCTTAGCCTCGCTGGCATCCCTGATTCCAAATGTTCCCGTTTTTTTAAAAACTGGAGTAGGCCTACTTATTGGGTCAGTCATCGCCCTACCACTGGCCCGCTTTCAAATAAAGCAGCTCGCTGTTAAGCCAAAGATCCTTCTGCTTGGCGTTTATGGACTATTCGGTTACCACGCGGCACTTTTTGTTGCCCTGAGCACCTCTCCGAGCGTGCAGGCGAATCTCGTCAACTATCTTTGGCCGCTACTGATTGTTTTACTTGCTCCGCTATTTAGTAAAAAAGTCAAATTAAACCTTCGAGTGGTTATCGGTGGGTTGATGGGTTTCATCGGTGCTTCGCTCGCCATTCTGTCTGGCTCTTCGTCCGATGGTCTTTTCTATTCGGGATATCTTTTTGCATTTATGGCAGCCGTAATTTGGTCAACCTATTCACTGGCAACCAATCGGATAGGGAGTTTTCCAACTCCTGCTGTTGGGCTCTTTGCACTAGTTTCTGGAATTCTGTCAATTGCGATGCATTTTGTTTTTGAAACTCAGGTTTCACTTACCAGCTTCGATTGGATGATTTTGGTTTTGCTAGGACTCGGACCGCTGGGTGCTGCCTTCTATTTATGGGACTATGCAATCAAGAGAAGTAACCCACAGGAGATTGGTCTGCTGTCTTTTCTCACGCCACTTCTTTCAACCGGATTCTTGTTAGTCATAACCGGGCAAGCACTCTCTTGGCTGCTGGCTATCGCCGCTGGTCTAATTGTTGGTGGATCGCTGATTGGCAGAGCGAGGCAGCAGTGAGCGGCGATTTCAAAAAACGAAGCCTTGCTGCTCCCATTTACCTGCCATCGTTCTTGATTACGGCAGCTGAGGGGGCACTTCTTCCAATTCTTCCCGTGACGGCCGTTGCCTATGGAAATTCTTTGGCAGAAGCCGGCCTGGTAGCGGCCGTACTGATGATTGGCACATTGATCTTTGAAGTTCCAGCCTCTTATGTGAGCAACAAAATTGGTGAGCGAAACACAATGCTGATGGGATCTGTTCTTGGAGTTATCGCCGGTGCTATTGCGTTTATGCACCTCGGCTACAGCTCGCTGTTATTAGCGGCACTTATTTTTGGAGCTGGTCACTCGATGTTTGGGCTTGCCCGCCATTCTGTTCTAGCGGAGCTGGTTCCTCCAGAGCATCGGCCCAAATCTATGTCGCTTCTGGGAGGCATGTTCCGAGGCGGCATGGCAGTTGGACCAGTCATTGGGGCTGCCTTCATCGCCCTCTACGGAGTCGAGTCTGGCTATCTGGCAGTTTCGCTGATGTGCTTGGTTGCAGGAGCAGCAGTCTTTTCTGTTCCTGTTCACAGACTAAAAACCACCCCTTCGGGTCAACAGGGAAATGTTTGGCAGGTTGCAAAACGAGAATCCAAAAAGCTTCTGACCTTAGGAGTGGCATCGGCAATCATCAGCTCCGGAAGAACAATCAGGTTGGTTGGCTTACCACTGCTGGCAGTTTCACTGTCGATTGATCCAGCAACTAGCTCTTTCATTTTTGGTGTGACCGGATTCATCGACTTCGCCCTTTTCTATCTTTCGGGAATTGTGATGGATAAGTTTGGAAAGTTTTGGTCATCGGTCCCCACCCTCCTGGCTCTTGGCTTCACCTACCTCTTTGCGTTTATGGTTACGGACCTAACCAGTTTTTGGATTTTGGCAGCAGTAACATCACTGGCCAATGCTCTGTCGGCCGGCATCAATATGATTCTTGGTGCCGACTTAGCGCCCAGCGGATCAAGAAATGAGTTCCTCGCTTCTTTCCGCATGCTCACATCCGGAGGAGTTGCTGTAGCGCCTGCGATGATTGCCGGTCTAACCGCAGCCATCGGTTTAGCACCAGCGCTGGCAGCTACTGGTCTTCTGAACTTTGTCGGTGCATATCTGTTCTGGCGCTACCTGCCCATCTATGCACCAGATAACTCAAAGAACTAGAAAGCTTTTCGCACTGGCCTGCCGACAAATTGTCATTGAACTTAGGTTTAGGCCAAAACTGTCCTGATAGCGCGCACAGAGCCTTACGTTTGACACACCACCCTGAACCCAAGTCTGAAGATTCAAAATTTCAAGCTCTTTCGCACTTTCTGCGGATTCAACAAAAAATGAGACCTGTTGACGAAGCCTTTCAGCCTTAGGGATTCCAGCAATCACGGATCTGTCATGGCCATAAAGCACTGCAAAATCAGCAACGCCCTGGATTCTATGAGAGGCCAGCATTGCAGTGGCAACGCTCAGCAGCCCAAGCGAACTCAAGAGAATAAGAGCGAGGTAGGTGGCAACCAAAGGTGCTATTGAACCCCGGTCGCTCATCTGGGTTCCAACCCAGCGACCTGAGTCGCGGAAGCATCGCCTACATAAACTTTGAAAACTACAAGCGAGCCTTTAGAACAACTCCCGCAGTCGACATCGAATCTTGCATTCCTGCCCCAGCGACTTGCGAGCATATCAACTGCGATTTCAGCCGTCTGCCGGATGCTTTGTTCACTGGAATGCAGAATCGAGTAGCGCAGCGCATGCCTGGCAATTGACTCCGCAGCAATTTGATCGAAGGCAACAGAGAAGAGCTGGAGCATTGGGGTCACAGGAAGTAGCAGCAGAGTAAGCAGCGCTGCAGTCTCGAGTGGTGCTGAACCACTATCGGATTGTCTCCTTCGCAACCAACACCTCCGCATCGGAATTAAGCAAGTTCAAAAATCCAAACAGCGGAAGCTCCGACACAATTCGGTAGCCAACTAGATTGCCACTCTCTAGCTCGGTAATTTGAATCCCTGCTAGCTCTGGCAGCGAGTCATCCAGTAGTCGCTGCAAGTACGGCTGCTGTGATGTACTCTCTGGCAGCGCTAGGCGACTGGCAGCATTAACTGCGGCGTCCCTAATCAGCAGAGTGTTATAGGCGCTAAGTGCCAAGGCAAGCACACTGAGCGTGATGAGCGTTGCCAAGGTGATGTTTATTACCGCCCCCACAACCGCGTTTCCCCTAGAGCTAGAAGGAGACAACGCGATCCAGGGCCTCATCAAAAATTCCTTGGAGAGCAGGGCCTGCGAATGCCCAAATCACAACCACCAGGCCCGCGGTCATGAGCGTTATCAGAACCCAACCCGGGACGTCGCCTTTTTCTTGCAGCAATAGGTTTTTCATTTTTGTTCCTTTCATAGTTTCAAATTCAGAAGACTTAGAGATGGGTAGATGGTGAACAAAATTGTGATTGGAAGAATCAGAAAGATGGTTGGAATCAGCATCTTGGTCTCGTTGCTGCCAGCTTTTCGCAAAAGAAGAGCTTGAGAATTACTAATCGCCGTTTGGGCAAGTTGATCAAGCTGCTGAGCAATCGGAGTTCCACGCTCTAGAGACACTCTTAGTTTTTGTGAAAGCTCCGTCAAAGTGTTTGAGGGAAGTTTCTCCCAGCTTGCGATAATTTCTTCCAAATCAGCCGCAAGCTCCAAATCACAAGCCGCATCTTTGACGATGACACCAATCTCACCTTGCAACCTTGAAGAAAGCCAGGTGATGGCAACGGCAACTGGCACTCCGTTCTTACTTAGTAGTGAAAGTGCGCGGATGAAATCTGTGGCCTGGTACTCCAGTTCTTGGTTACTTTTATTTGTTCGTAGTCGAATTACATGCAGCGCATGTCTTAAGAATCCAGTCTGAGCGTCAGTGTCCTTATGCAAAAGCAAGAGCCTGTTAGCCAACATGAAAAACCCTTCCCGGAAGAGGAAGGCGACCCAGTGCAGAGGTAAGGAAATACGCAAAGCTACTGAGCAAGAGTCCTAGCAATAGGACGAGCGTCCCCTGAGGTGTTGCGTATGCTTGGCGATTTTGCTCGAGCGACAAAAGTACAAAGACAATCAACCAGGGAGCTAAGACGGCTAGCTTCGCACTACCCAAAACCCAGCCTTGCTTCGCTCTAACCTGGTTCATCAGCTGCTGCTCCTGCCTCACTTCGCTACTTGCTTTTGACCAAACTTCCGCCTCGCCCCTGCCACCTAGCTCGGAGGTAATTAGTAGGACAAGGGCGAGATAGTCGCCACTTCGCGATCCAACCATCGACTGAAATCTCCCAAGAGCTCTTTCTAGCTCGATGCCTCGTTCAAGATCTTGGGCGAGCTGAGTGAAGTAGCCCTTTAGAGCAACCGGTGAATGCTCAGCTAGGTAGTCAATCTGCTCTGCGATTGTGAGACCTGCCTCAGCGCCTGATCGAAGTAGGTCAAAGATTCCTGGCCAGATTTGCTCAAGCGCTCGCTGACGGCTAATACCCAGCGAGCGAATCAGTTCCAACAAAATTCCTAGGACCAGTAGCGAGATTGCCACAGCCAAGCCAAAGATTGTGGTGAAACTGAAGACAGCTAAACCAACCAGAGCCGAAATGCTCAGGCATGAAGCAAAGACATTTCCTGGACTTAGGCTGAGGCCTGCTGACTCGACGAGATCACGCCAGATTTTCATTGGCCACCTCCAAGACTTCGCTGACCTTTCGCCTTCCTTCGCTATCTCTTTCGCAGTGGACAATCAGATCAATTGCTGAGGAGATTGTGGGACGCAGAAAACGATCAGTTATGTTTTCTCCTGCGAGCAGAGGCAGCGTTAGAAGTTTTTCAATTGCTCCTCGAGCACTTCGCGCATGAATGGTTCCCATTCCAGGAATGCCTGAATTCAGTGCGACCAGAAGATCAAGTGCTTCCGCTCCTCTCACCTCGCCGATAACCAGGCGAGTCGGGCGCATACGCAGAGCCTGGCGAACCAGTTCCCGAAGTCCAATTTCAAGACTCCCCTCTGCACTTGCCGGCCTAGTCTGCATTGCAACCCAGTCATCGTGCTCAAGAGACAGTTCAAATGTGTCTTCACAGGAGACAACACGTTCGCTTTCATCCACTTCTCTAAGCAGAGCTGTCAGAAGTGTGGTTTTTCCTGCTTGGGTAGCACCGCTGACCAAAATGCTCTTGCCCGCTTTGACTGCCGAAGAAAGAGTCTCGGCCTGGTTCTTAGAGAGCGTTCCATGATCGACCATTTCCTGAATAGTTAGACGATGCTTAGAAAACTTTCGGATGTTGATTGCCCAGTTCTGCCGGGTTATTTCAGGAATCACCACATGGAGCCTTGATCCATCGGGAAGGTCTGCATCGACATAAGGAGTTAGTCGATCAAGCTTGCGTCTTGAGTGTCTTAGCATTCTGCGAATGAGGTTTTGAATAGTTTCCTGCGATAGAGAAACTGACTCGACATGATGACCAGAGATTGAAAAGTAGTGAATTTGATTTGGTCGATTAATCCAAATCTCTTCAATCAATGGGTCATCAAGATAGCGTTGGAGTAAACCAAAGCCTGTGAGTTCGATTTCGATTTGCTCTGCCAGCTGTATTTCTTCAATCGGCGAATCGGCTAATTCAACATATTCATCTATGGCTAGCTGAGCTGCCTCGGACGGAGAAAATCCTCGCTGACGAACCAGCTGTCTTGATCTTTCAAGAATGGGAGCAATCTGCACGCTGAGAACAATCTCAAACGCAGCCTTTTTGTGCTTTCAGTTCTCCACAGACCCCTAAAGCCATTAGGCTATTCAGGTCCCAGCGGGTGTGGCGAAATGGCAGACGCACCAGATTTAGGTTCTGGCGCCGAGAGGCGTGGGGGTTCAAGTCCCTTCACCCGCACAAGAAATTTAGGACTTTAGGTCTCTGTAGAAATTCTCATGACTGCCTAGAGACTCTAGATAAATAAGGCGAACCTTCTTCTCAAGGCTGTAGCCAAGCAGCAGCTGTTGCCCTAGACAAGAGAATTTATAAACTCGTAGCTTGGCCAGATCACCACTCTTGGTGGCTCCAAGAAGGGGATTAGAAGAAATCTCCTCGACCGCACGATTTACTTCTGGTAGTTGGTTGGGGTTGAGCTTTTTGTACATTCGAAGAAATCTCTTCGTTTGCACAACCTCCCAGCTCACGCGGTTTTCGGGATAAAAGGTGTCGCCTGATCCCGAGGTTCAGCCAAGCTCTCTAAAGAAGCTGCGACAAAGTCCACCGGCAAATCTGGGTTGTCGATGCAAGCTTTTCCGATGCGGGCCCAATGTTCAATTTGCCCTTGGATGGTTCTGTGTTCGGCCTTGGCGGCGGATCTAGCTGCATTCAAAAGATCGACTGGTAGTCGAACCGAAGCTGTGTCCATGGTGACCTCCGGGACGGGGTTACCACAATTGTAGTCAAAGTTCTTCATAACGCCAATCTAGCGGGATTGGCCTTGTTGGCTGAGGTAAACCTACCTAGCTGTTAGTAACTTTTACTTTGTTCTTGGTGTGGTTAATTTCAAACCTAAAAGGACCGCGCAAAACAACCTCAGTGTCTTCTCCACCATCACTTCGAAGCCCCAGGTCTTTCTGTATCTGCCTAAAAAACTTTCTTTGCGATCCAAGTTTGAGCTCTGTTGCCTGATACCAGACTTTCGAGTTGCCATGCTTTTTGACAGTCAATGCCGGCGAACCATCCACATCGCTGTCGCTGAATTTGGCAATCACTTCCGCAGAAAGGTTTTTACTCAGTTCGCTCCAAAGCTCAATCTTGTAGTCGTTACTTAGCGCCCCTTGCCCTTCACGAAGCGGATAGAACTCTTCGACATAAACACCAGCTAAGTCCTTTATAAGCCTTCCGCCATAGCCACCAAGCTTTACGCGCAGCGTGCGATCTGCAATGTTGCTGAAATAGCCAATGAGCAGATTGCCTCCGCCTGCAACATAATCGTGGTAGTTCTTCTCTTCAGAGTCACTGAGCATGTGCACCATCGGCATAAGAACTAGTTTGTATTTAGACAAAATTTCCAATGAAGCATCCGCGGGCACGAAGTCAACCCGAACTCCGTTTTCCCACATTGCTCTGTACCACTTGGCCACCGTCTCCGAGTAGCTGATGTCCTGCGTTGGCAGGTTAGCCTGCATCATCGCCCAGAACTGCTCATAGTCATAGACCATGGCTACCTCTGCCAGGTCGGTTGGATGTGCGGACATCTCGGGGTGCTTACTCAGCCAGTCGCCAAGTTCGCAGATTTCTCGAAAGACTCTGGTGTCTTCTCCGGCGTGAGGAACTAGTGCGGAGTGGAATCTCTCGCTACCCGCCTGCGAGGCTCGCCACTGGAAATACATGACTCCCTGAGACCCTCTGGCAACAAAGCTTGCGCTGTTTCTAAATTCCTGCCCGGGTGTCTTGGCAAAGTTTCTCGGCTGCCAGTTAACAGCCGATGAGCTATGTTCCATCAGCAGCCACTGTTTACCGCCAGCAAATCCTCGTGTGAGATCAGCTTGCTGAGCAAGGTCTATGTGGTTCAGCACATCGTGCTGGGCCAGGTAGTGATCCGTGGAAACGAAGTCGACTTCCTTAGCCCACTTCCAATAGTCCATGGCGTAGGTGAACTTCATTGACATGAAGTTGGTTGTTATTGGATTCTTAGTGTCCACTTTGCGAATGATATCCCGCTCCATTTTGTAGAGCTCTAAGTGAACATCCGAGGAAAATCGCTTGAAGTCCATCTGCTGGCCAGGATTTGGATGCGTTCCATCGGGTGTTCTCTTTGGGACCACCAGCTCTTCCCAGTTGTAGTAGCGCTGGGACCAAAAATCAGTACCCCAGGCATCGTTCAGCGCTTCGATCGAAGAGTACTTCTTCCTAAGCCAATCAATAAAGGCCAGTCTTGAGTTTTCGCAGTAGCAGTAGGGAGCGTGGCAACCATATTCATTATTTATGTGCCACATCACAACAGCTGGATGATTGGCGTACCGAGAGGAGATTCTTTCAACCAGTGCCGAAGCTTTTGCTCGGTATGCGGAGCTAGCTGCGCAATACTGCTGACGCCCCCCGTGAGATAGGCGAACGCCATCGAAGTTCATCGGGAGAATTTCAGGATGAGCCTTGGTAAGCCAAGCGGGAGGCGAAGCAGTCGCAGTTGCCATGTCAATGGAGATTCCGCCTTTGTGTAAAAGCTCAACCACCTCGTCAAGCCAGTCAAAGTGATACTCACCATCGCTTCTTTCAATCTTGGCCCAGGAGAAAATGCCTAAGGAGACCAAATTGACCCCGGCCCTTTGCATCAATTCGATGTCTTTTAGCCAGACATCCTTTGACCACTGCTCGGGGTTGTAGTCGCCTCCAAAGTGGAGCTTTCCAAGATTGAGCATCAGCTCTCCTTTACTTCAATCAGCATTGCGTTTTCGGGAAACAAAACTGGGGGTCGAAGACCCACTGATGCTAGAGCTGCACCAGTTAGTTCAATACCCTCGAGCCATTCAACCTGGGTGCGCTGCAAATAGGTTGGCTCCCCTGCAGGAAACACCGCTCTTACCCGGTAGCTCTTATCTGCGCTCAAACCAGGAAGCAGAATTGCACTCGGCCTCGATCCCATTGCTGCACTAAGTGTGACGTAGGCGAAGAGCGCTTCAGATATATCTTTGGAAATTACACCGTGCACAAAAGTTGATGAGTCTATTTCAGCTCTCACCATTCGACCACTGTGGATCAGAGACCTCTTCTGTTTGTAGTAGTCGATAAATGTCTTTAGCTGATTCTGCTCTTCAATAGTTGCCTGGGTGATATCCCACTCGAGTCCTGCGTGACCGAAGAGGGCAGTAATGGCCCTGAAGGACAGCGAGTGAACACGTCCTGTGGTGTGAGACTGTGTGGGTCCAATATGACTGCCGAGCATTTCAGGCGGAATTGCAATTTGCGTGTAGCGCTGAATGTACTGGCGCTCCAGAGCATCGTTGCAATCAGAAGTCCAGAATCGATCAACTACCTGTGCCATACCAAGGTCTATTCGGCCACCGCCCGATGCGCATGATTCAATCTCTAGTCTCGGGTGTCTTTTCTTGAGTTCACCGAAGAGTCGATAAATGGCGAGGGTCTGCTTGTGAACAGCGGGTCTTCCCATACTCGCCGGCTCCAGCAAGAATCGATTGTGATCCCACTTGATGTAGTCGATCTCGTTCTCACTCAAAATCTTGTCGATAGCACCAAGCACATATTCATAAGCGGCTGGATTGGTTAGGTCGAGCACTAGCTGGTGACGTCCCTCAAGCGGGATTCTGTCGTGAGCCCTCAGAATCCAATCCGGGTGCTGGCGATAGAGATCACTATCTGGATTTACCATCTCGCCCTCAAACCAAAGACCGAACTGCATTCCGTTGTCTTTGACCTTCTTGATTAGCTTTCCTAGCCCCTCGGGCCAAACAGCCGCAGATACTTGCCAATCTCCCAATCCCGCTTGGTCATTGCGACGAGATCCGAACCATCCGTCATCAAGCACAAATCTCTCAACTCCGATTTTCTTGGCAACATCAGCAAGCTCTGAGAGCTTTTCTAGGTTGTGATTGAAGTAAACGGCTTCCCAAACATTCAAAGTCATTGGTCTTGGGCTTTTTGGATGCGTAGGTCTTGACCTGAGCCAGGTGTAGCTTCGATCCGTTATTCCATCGATTCCATCAAAGGAGTAAATCGCGTAAACGCTTGGTGCAAAGTGGATTTCTCCTGGCTCAATCACTATTTCGCCAGGCAAAAGTAACTCGCCAGCAGAAATGAATTTTCTTCCTGACTGTGCCTGCTCAACCGCGTGCCTTGAATTGCCTGAAAAACCAAGACCCAAAGACCAAAC
>JACCDI010101354.1_pt1 | contig 13519 bp, 9 predicted proteins | sample 7442791 | NCBI WGS metagenome assembly JACCDI01 (sample SAMN15323434, study PRJNA562643) | freshwater metagenome | isolation source: river surface water | place: USA:Blue River Watershed | collected 2017-08-15
AATTTTCGAGTAAGTGTGGTCGAAGCAACCATTACAAACTGCTTGTTATTCTGACTGAGAAGAAATTCACTCCATCAAAGAGAAATATGAACAATGCGAATTGAAAAAATCAGAAAATAATCATAAGGAACTTTACTCACTTCGATATTACATTTGATTGTGGATTGAAAGCAAAATCTTTCACTTCACAAATCGTTCCAAACGATGAATATGGGAGTGCTAAACCGTTCCCCGAAAACATTCTTGCTCGGTAATCAATATCATTATGATATTCAATTCAAACATTGTTGATTGTAATTCTAAAATTTCAAGATATAAGTTTGAAAAATTTTCAAATGACGATTCCACTCTCGCTTTCAAATGTGATCCGGAGCAACTACAGAAAAACTGACAACTTCCGGCAGTCCAATAGTCTTGCCTAGAACTTTGCCTCAAACTTATTTGAACCTTTTGACATGAGAACATTTCATTCTGTAACATAACATCCCCCTCGTTTGTTCAAATGCAAATAATGGTGAAGTTTTTGCCTTGAAAAATGCATTCTTGTTTTGCGCCGTATCTTTTGTGTCTCCGACTATTGAAAACCTTATTGCCAAAAACCCGATAAAGCATCACTGAACTGGCAAAACTAGCAGAATATTTTTCCTACACTAACATGTTTATAACGAATATCGATCCATTTACTGGAGTGGAAGCCCGAAAGGAATTAAAGGTGAAATTCCAAATGAGCATTAATCTTTTCATTGATGATTTGAAGAGGACAACTGAATGATTGATGCAAATAAAATTGAAACCCTCTGGACCGTGAGAGAATTGAAGGATATTATTGAAAAAAAGAGTGACGCGAAGCTTGAATTCTATTGTCTTTACCGGGGTTTTGTTTCATAATTGCATGAGATGGCTTATTGGAAGCCTCTTCTCCACGTTGTTGTTTCGAAAATCAAAAAATAATTATAAATGACCACAATACGCCATGCATCTCCATTGTAAAATTGACTCTGGTCACAAAATGAACATCCAAAAGATACTGTTTGCCTCAAATCCGTAGAGTTTGACGTCAAAGCTGCTTTCATTCAGCTGTGTCTCGAAAAAGAAAAGAACGTTTCTCTACTGTCGAACTCATTTCACAATCTCTAATTATATCGATTGGATTTTGATGTAGTTGGCTACTTTTTCACCCCGATCTGAAATCTACGTATTTATTAAGCTAACAGTTTTTTTTCGTGGGAGGTTCAGGATTTCATCTTATGAGCAGGAATTGGTAATGAATTCGGTAGGGAAGCATTCCACTAACCCAAATTTATCATCAATTTTATCTTGACTAGAATTACAAGACCAGAGTCTTGAATGCAATGCTGAAAAGTCTTATTAAATTAGTAATAAAAATTTTTGGCCTCAATGTTGGAAGAAATAATGGCAAGGGTAACTCTGTAAATTAAGCGAATTTTGCTGATATTGGTTGGGGACAGCCTTCATCTGGCAATCATAATTACAGTTGTGTTGTTCAATTGTAGTTTATCTTGATGGGCAATTTTTCCTTGATATTGACGATTTCGTAAACTGAGATGCAAGTAAATTGTGTTGCCCAAATCTTATATACAATCAGGCCCTCAACAAATAGGTCAATATTTGAAAGCTACTTCAAATAAGGGATCGATCATTATGAAGTAAAAACTTTGTTGGTGGTAATATACGATGGTCTCATATACTTCTCATATACCAGTCAAACATGTAAGTTCTTGTGAACTCTGGAATTTTTCACACTGGTTGAATATTATCATGTCCCAAAATGGTTCACTTACGTTTATGTTTTGTATACTGTGTGTTAATGTGAATAAATCGGAAAAAGGTAAATAATTTATTGTGTGCAGTTTGTTTTTACCCTCTGGTCCGAATGGATTGTCTGTACTATTATAGATCGATGGCCAGAAACTGCACTTCAACCGCTTCATCAAAACAGCATTTGAAATGTGATAATAACTTGTATCATACATGCAGTATTCATGTGCAGAATGGTACCAGATTTTTGGTCCAGATTTAGCCATTTTTATTTTGAAAGTAAATGCAACCACTTCTTTTCAACTGTAATTCATAATTTTTGTTCCCAGCAAGAATGATGTCACTAGATCCGTGCTAGTGAAACAGCTTTTGGCAATGAAATTCGGCAATATTTGCTGTAAGAACACTGTTGCTAGATCTGTGCTAGCAACAGTCCCTAAAATTAATGTGTTACACAATCACATACACATGAATTAATAGAAAGAAAGATAAAAAGGGGTAATGGACATGATAAAAATGACATGAATAGGAACTTGTTAAACAAATATTCATTTTAATTTTTTCTACAATAAGGTTTCTGTTGAATTATGAGAATATTTGTCGAAAATTTGGTCACACTATTTTCCTCATGATAGCACTAAAGAGACAAAGAGAGAAACATTATTAACTTCATAGCATATCACATAAAATGAAAGAATGATATCCATGGTGTCCATTTAAAAGCTGATTTTGTCCCTGCTTCCTCCTGTGCACTTGTTAAATAAAATCTTGAAATGTGGGCAAGGTTCCACTTGAAGGGGAGGTTGTGCTGAGCATTACCATGATGACCTTAATGATCAATAAGTGCCATAGCTCACAGATTGTTGGGAGACAAAGCCGGATGATGTTACTTGTTCATCCATTACAAAGTGCTGTTTTGGACAGTTTGTGTTCAGTTCTGTGTCTTGTTTGGCTGTCAATAGTTTTTCAAGTACTGATCAATTGTCAGTTTGGTGACAGCCACACAGCTGCAAAGACCGGCAACGTTGCCATTGGTTATTGGGTGTGTTATTATGTGTGTTGTCCCTCTCCCCTCTATGGTGCTTTGGGATTGTCGTCACCTTGAAGGGGGAGGTTGTGCTGATCATCACCATGACTACCTCAATGATCAATAAGTGAAAAAGACAAACATTTTGATTGGGGATGAAGTGTGAAGTAGTTACCTCTCCATGCTTTGAGGATGGTGCTGTATCTGGCAGTTTGTGTTGAGTTCTATCCCTTGTTTGGCTTGTAATAGTTTTTAAATTATTGATCAATGGTCTTGCATCTTGGGTAATATCCACAAAGCTGTAATGACCAGAGATGTTGCCATTGGTTATTGTTTGTGTTAAATGTGTGTTGTCCGTTTCTGCTCTTTGGTGATTTGGGATTGTTGTAACCTTGAAGGGGAGGTTGTGCTGATGATCACCATGACTACCTCAATGATGTAGAAATGAAAAAGAAAAACATATTGTTGGAGGACAAAGTCTGAAGAACTTACCTCTCCATCCCTGAGAAAAGTGCTGTTTCTGGTAGTTTGTGTTGAGTTCTATCCCTTGTTTAGCTGTCAGTAGTTTTTGAGTTATTGATCAATGGTCTTGCAAGTTTGGTGATAGCCACACTGCTGTAAAGACTGGTGACATTGCCATTGATTATTATTGCTAGGGTCAATGTGTGTTGTTCCTGTCCTTTCTGTGGTGCTTTAGGATTTCTGTCACTGCACACAAGTTACCTTGAACGTTGTCCCTTTCTGGTGATGCCTAGCGCTCTAAGGTTGTGTTTGATCATCCACTTCTTGTGTGTTGTCCCACTATGTAGTGCTCTGAGGTTGTGTTGATCAACACACTTGTTATGTTGTCCCCCTTTGTTAAGCCCCTCCCCAAGATCATGCAAAATTCATTGTTGAAAAATATCAAGATGAAGCTGCTGTAGGATATTTGTGCCACAAGCCGCAAGTCTATTCTACACCAAGATTCATTCCAAGATGATGCTTTATTGTAGCAGCAACAAAACCATAAGATCATCATTTCACTAGCAAGACAAGACAAGTTTTTAGGAAGTACAATGTTGTACATATTTAATAAGAATTGTATTACCCCTTTGTTAGCAAGACACTGTATTTGCTCAGAATTAAATAGCTAGACACATTGGGCTGGCATTTTGTTGAGACATTGCTCGTTGGCTGGCAATGGCTTATTCATTTCGCTCCTCAGGTTGAAATCAGAGTTTTAATGCCTCAGTGGTCAATTTGTGAAGATTGAGACAGAAAGCTCCAGTTGTGTGCATTTCTACCTCTTGTTCGGGGGAGGAGATTCAATTGGTTTTGTAAGTTTTCAAGTAAGGTTGGCTGATGTATGGAAAAAATTTTTCATTGAATGAATTCCGCTGATTTTTGATTTTTCATTTTTTTTCTTGCTGTGTTGTGAGCTTGGCCATATCGCAGTTAAAAAATAGAATTGAATGGCACAAGATGTGTTCATCTTGTCCCCTTTGTTCAGAGGAGGAGATGAAGTTGGTTTTGAATTTTTGAAAGGAGGGTTGTCTGGGGAATTGGTCTTTGTTTTGATTGAATGATTTTGGCTGATATTTGATTTTTTCATTTTTATTTTTGCTGTGTTGTGAGATTGGCCACATCTTAACAGAACACTTGAATTAGAAGGCGCAAACTGTGCGCATTTCTTCCACTGTGTTCAGAGGAGGAAATGTGATTGGTTTTGAAATTTTGAAAGGAAGATCAGCTGAGGAATGGTTGCTTGTTTTGATTGAATGATTTTGGCTGATTGTTGATTTTTTCATTTTTAATTTTGCTGTGTTGTGATATTGGCCATATCTTTGCAAATAATAGTCTTGAAAGGTGCAAGATGTGTTCATCTCTTCCTATTGTTCAGAGGAGGAGATGAGTTTGGTTTTGAAATTTTGAAAGGAGTATTGGCTAGGGAATTGGTCTTTGTTGTGATTGAATGATTTGGGCTGTTTGTCAATTTTTTACTTTTGTTTTTGCTGTGTTGTGAGATATGGAATATCTTGGCCAAACACTTGAGTTAGAAGGTCCAAGCTGTGTGCATCTATTTTTCTTTTCTCAGAAAGGAGATGCTGTTGGTTTTGAAAATTTAAAAATAGGGTCAGCTGGGGAATTCGTCTTTGTTATGATTGAATGATTTTGGCTGATTATTTATTTTTCATTTTTATTTTTGCTGTGTCATGAGTTTGGCCATATTTCAGAAAAACACTTGAGTTAGAAGGCACGAGTTGTGTTGATCTTGTCCTCGAGGAGATGCAGTTGGTTTTGCAATTTTCAAAGCAGTGTCAACTGAGTATGAGTGTTGCAGATTGTTGGTTTTTCACTCTCATTTTACTTTTTATGCTTTTTGTGAGGCTCTTTCTTTTCACAACATTTTTGTTTGTCAGAGAATAATTGTTTGATAGTATTATTGCACGTACCATAAATATTGTTTTCATCTCCATGAATTGTTTGACAGTACTATACTACCTACAATATTTGATAATGATACAGTGGGAGGGAGAAACAGTTGTTATACCAACAAATTTGTGGTGACATTCTTACTGGCAACAATATTAATTGGTAGAAACAATTGAATTACTGTTGCTGATTTTTATTTTCTTTTCTATTTTATGTTAACAATGTCAAGAGAGTTGCCATAAATTTTTGCGATCTCTTTGACAACATTGCAAAGGAGACTCAAACTTAGGGTCAACTTGGTTACTGAGGCATGAATCTTCTAGTTTGATTTGATTGAACTAGGCAGAAATAGAAGCACTTTTTTGGTTTGGCTTGACTCCTCCTGCTTGTTAAAATAGAGCTTATTTGATTGGCTTCCTTTAGTGGAATGGTTTTGCTTATTGCTACAGCTGTCAGAAATGGATTCACTCTTTGGGTTTGCTGATTCTTGAAATAGAGCCTATTTGCTCAGCTTCCTTGACTGGAATGGTTTTGCTTATTGCTTCAGCTGAAGTCGTTTTTGCTGAACCTGTTTTGAATGTGATTAGTTTAATAACTAGGTACTGATCTTTGATGGCCTTTCTTATTGGCTCCAATGCATGTCATGAATTCTTGTTCATGTCCTTGGGCTTGGCCTAGCTTATTTCCTCAGGCTTGACCTTTCCAAGCTTTGTAAGCTTGCTTGAGTCCTGAAGCTTATGTAGAGCTTGGCTGGACTCCTCAGCTGCCTGGCTTGTAGACCTTTGAATCCTTGGATACTCTAAGTGGCTCATTCAATTTAATAAGCTCAAGGAATAGGTCACACTTATTAATTTATTTTGCAGTGCTGTTAGATTGGTGACAATTGAGTTGGATGACACCACTTGAATGTCAGAGGAAGAAATGCAGCTAGTTTTAGGTGCATAACAAATAACTTTAGCAAAGGACAGGACCTTTGGTCAAGAGCTGAAAGGATTGTGATTTGATACTTAACTGTTTTTGTTGTGTGCCATGATTTGGTGAGTGTGGTTTATTTATCAAAGTTTTTTACTGGGAAATCAATGCCAACAGGACAAGTTTTGAAAACCCCATCATTGGCGCTTGCTCTAAATTGGAGTCAATACCAAAATTTTTATTTATTAGTTCAAAACAGAAATAAGACAGTAAAATACAAAATCCCAGAAGGCGCTCCATCTGTCTGGCTTGAGACAGACAAAAAATTACCCCTTGTGATCAATATGGTCAAAACAGACTCATGCATATCAATCTCAATATTTTTTCTCCTCATTCTTGTAACCTATAGCCCTTTTGACATAATTAAATTTTATTCAAATTCATTTGCTTACAATGTGTGTCATCACATGTTGATTTAATGAAAAGTTTTTTTACACAATTGATGGCTTATTTGAGCATGGAAGTGCATTGCTCCATTCACAACAGTGCAGAAAATTCTAAATTGATTTTTTGTGCACAAAAAGTTTTTTGATTTTTCTTGATAAGAAGTTTTGTGAAAACACTGGTCTGTCTGGTAGAGATGGACAAAACATTGAAAAACACCTTTCCAGGTTTTGAATTTTACAGTCTTAAATGTGAACTCTATCAAAAAGCTGAAAGTCACTTTATTGAAATAGTAAGAAACGTTTTTTTTTGCTTTTGTTTTTGTTTCTTTTCCATTCAACATTTTTGATCAATGCCTTTTTATTATTTTGCTTAGGTTCATTGTTGCTGAATAACTTTTGCAAGCAAACTGGAACAAATTGAAAAAAATACCAAAATTAACCCACTTGATTTCAAAACCTAAATATGCCATGAAGTCAATTGATAAAACAAGGTTTCATGGAAAGTTATAGCTTTGGAATGATGTTCTGTTGTAGGTCAAAGCTTGAAAGATCAGAAGACAATCCATTATTGAACATTACAACAAATTGATGAAGTCAAAAGAAGAAGAGTATGTACCTTGTACTGACTGATCTGAGTTAATCTATTTTTAAGCAAGAATGTACAAGTAGGTGATAGATGTATTTGTGCATTCAGTGTATTTGACTTGTGACAAAAGATTATTTGTCATATGCTGGAGCATTTACTGCTTTGTGATTTTGGTGGTATTACTAAAATACCGGTTTTTTCTCATCCACATTGTTACTCTTAATTCCACAACTGTTATTACCATGTTATGAATGTTGTCATTGCCAATATTGCTTGGTTGCTATGATAGTAAACATTGAGGGGTGGTGTACGTAATATTCCTCATTTTTGATCATCTGATTATGCGTAAGACAATGTTTTGCATAATGTGTGCTTGTATTGGGACCTATCTATCTAGAGAGAGGTGTCATTGTTGATGTTTGATGTTTGCATTGCTGTGGCTCACTGTGATAGTATGATTGTTTGACTAGGGAAAATTCACAACTACCAATCATGTACTTGTGATGAAGTGTGCAATCACATAATCATCATTTGTGCTATGTACTTCTGATAACACAAGAGGCAAAATTGCTTAGTTACTTAAAATGTTTTGAATAATATCATTTAAGCTATTCATGTTATTAAAAATTGTAAGTAGCCAGTAACAGTATTTTTACTAGCAAAGAACTAGCAACAAAATTGACAAAATTGTTGCTACCAACAAACTACCAAGAAACTGCAACAGTTGCTAGCAGCAAAATTGTTGGTAGCAAGAAACTAGCAACAGCTTTGTTGTGTGAGGTACAAATGATAAAAAATCGGTCAAAAAAAATATTGTCACACAAAAATTTTCTACATTATATTGCCAATTTGGTATCTTCCAGAAGGGCTCATCTATCCTCATGGGCCAACACACTCATTTGGAACCCTTCACAACTTCCATGAGAACCAAACAATTATGTCACATGGATCTTAGGAGCAGGTATTGCATTAGCACCCATGCACCCACCACCACATTGCAGTGCCGCACCACCCCCTGACCTTACCCAGGCTGATCATACTCTCCCCAGCCAACAACCCATAACCCCGCCACCCAAATTGCCTATATCTCTACTGTTTCCTTTCCTTCTTCTCACTATGAGCACTTACTTCACTCACTTTGACCCACACCAAAGAACTCCTTTTGTGCAGACTGTGCAACAGGCAGCTACAAAACCACCTTCACATCTTTGGCATAAACACACCCTCCCAGGCACAGCACACCATGCTCTCTGCCACATTAGGTTCAAGTTCAACCAATGGATCACAATCCTCATCTATCTTGCTTTTGGGGCATTACTGCTTCTGTACATAAGCATTGGTTTGCCACTTCAGGTGCCCTCTTGCTGCAATTTGCATCAAAAACTCCCTCCTCTTGGATTTATCTCTCCTTTCACCCTCAGCTGGGTCATCCTCCCTTTAATGGACACATGGAAATATGGGAGAAGCTCTTTGTTATTAGTTTGTCAGGATCATGCATCCCCCTTACTGTTACTCCATGGGAATTCTATCGTCATTTTGTCATGTTTCCCAACCTCAATGTCAAGACTGGATTCCTCTTTTCCTTTCCTGAGCATATCTGATGCTCTTATAGTACAAAAATCTCATCCAATCTATATACCAATATCCTTCACACATCATTCAGTCTATTGCCAATACCCATACCTCTTCCCACCCAGTAAACCCCCACAATTTACCCCAGCAGCTAACCCTGGCATTACTCCTTCCTCAAATGCCACTCTCCTCTGGCAGAATGGACTTTACCCCACACTGCATTGCCACCCAAAATTTAGATTGATTCTGTTGACAAGTCTCCTTTTGCAGCACCCAGCACCAATCCCTGTACCACCCATTGATGTCCCAACCCTTCCTTCCACAAGCCATATAACAATGTCAAAAATGTCTTACTTGATCACTACACTGACCTACCTGTGCGTCATAAACTGTCCAACCAATTTAAGCTCCAGTACATCACCCATAACTGGGAAGACAAATATGACCTCCTTGAGTTTGCCAGCTGCCACTCAGCTGAACCACCTATGCTCCCTATCAACATCAACCACCTCCATTACCCTGCCTCTCTTCACTCAATTATGTCTTCATTCCATCAATTTGACTATGTGTCACACTCTCTCACCTCCAGAAACATCATCTCAACTACTACATCTTGGTTGCACATCATCAATTCCTCCTTGCTGTGATTGGTATCATTACCATTGTGCACAGGATATCCTTGACTCTTCCCTGTTCTTCCAGGGTCACCACATCCTTCTCCCCAACCCTCCATTAATCATGTCTATCACATCAAGGACTCCTGTATCATCTTGTCTGTTCCTATCATCCCATCCCCACCACATTGGGGCCCAGCTCTCCCAAATTATCCATAGCACCCTCCTCTCCTTCCACCTCTGTTCATCTCACAGCCCCAGTGTGCTCCATTGAATGTAATCCCCCATTTTTAGCATGTTCTCTCATATGGTTTTTGTCTTCACAATTCAGGAACACAAGATCTGGTGATGGTTACAAAAATCTTAGCAGATCCTAGGACTTAGTGGCACAACTAGTCTTTGCAATATTACACCTGTTGGAAGACAAACTGTAAAGGACCCCAACCAGTGGAGAGATCAAGGCAAGACATAGATCATCTGACTATCAAAGCAAGACATAGATCATCAGACTTATGAGGAAAATCAAAGGCAGATGGTGAATGGCGATGAGAGGGTCATAGCAATTTACACCACACAGATGAAGCATCAATTGCCACAAGAAAGATGGACCTCAGAAATGTCATTATTACTGAATGATGTGTTAGTCTTAGGTTGAATGTGAATTAAAATCAGACAAAGCAAATATTGATCACCAATTATTAGGCTCATGGCACTACAAACACACTGGCCTATGAATCCAGCTAATTTGTTCCTGTTTTCATCTATCCACCTGATCCTCCCCGGTAGCACAAGCTCTGGGAACAGTCATGCAAATCTTAGTAGATTCAGTAACAGTTTACTTGAGGGCTTTGCTGCCACAATCACTTCTAGCAATGTTTTAGCAAGTACAACACAAATCCTGAAGGATGCTGGTCATAGGAGAAATGAAGACATGATGTAGGCTTTCAAATTTTTGAGGAAAAGAAAGTTCTTTAGGTATTTGTTCCACAATACATTGGATTGATTCTTAGTAGGCTGGGCTGAAAAACAGATCCAAAGACAAAGCCTCACTGAAAGAAGAAGATGTGTTGATGACAAATAAGAAGGTGCATGAGACATCTTGTTGGTGCTTTATCGTGACTGTGCCAAAGGAAAAATCAACCTCAGTACCATCCTTTGTGGAAGTCATCATGTTGATTGGGATAGAGTCCACAGGGGGTCATTTGGCTTCATTGAAAACGAGTCTGTCCTTTTTTCCCTCCTTATCAGGGTGTTGTGCTGAGACTTCATGAATATCTATGGTATAAAATGCAATAACCAGGCTGATGAAACAATGAAAAACTTGTTTTGTTCCCCTTGTTTGTGAGTTTTTATAACCATATCCAAATTTTGTTCATCTAGGGTTTTTTCCCTTTTGTCCCGTACCATAGGAAGTGTTGTGATGAACATTTTGTATTGGCATCCCCTGGTCATAAATTGATAGAAGTGAACAATGAGAACTTTGTCCCAATATGACAATAAGCATTTGATGATGTCTTCCACATTGCAATGAACTACTATGAATTTTCTTCCAACATAATAGTCACAAGGCCAACATCCATGCCAAAATGGAAGATGAAGGTGATGATTGCAATGGGCTTGGTGTTGAGGGAATAAGCTTGAAGACATGAAACCAAGCCTTCAGGTCTGTTTTACTTTGAAACAACCAAATATTATCAGAAATAGTGATGGATTTCAAATCTTGATTTGGTCATTTTTGTTTTTAATACAATTTTTTGAAGAGGAGAAGCCTCTTCATTTTAGAATGGATTTGCTCTCTGATGTACAGTTTGAGTCAATACTGGTAGGTGGTAAAAAACACAATTGACTAGTACCTACCTTTTTGTTGATGAGAAAGGTCATTTTTTGAATTTTTGGATTCCAAGCATGGTGTACATATTGCAATAATTCAGTCAATAGGTGAATGTTATTAATCAAGAGAATCATTTGAAAATTGTGGTAATGCTAAAAAACAAAAAATGCTTAATATTACAAGAAAACTGTTTAAACAGCTCAGATCTTGATATGAGGCTTGAATATCAATGTGCATTCAAATATAAGCCTGACATCTAGATCTAAGTCGATTTCTGAACAAAGCTTAAATCTCAGTCAGGCTTAAATGTATATGCACATTCACTTTATTGTCAACCATCAAGATTTAAGCCTCGATACACAATTTTTTTAGTTTATATGACAAAAACAATATTTAAGCCAGGCATCATGGTATAACCAAATTTGTCAAATAGCTTAAAACTTGATGCCTAGCTTAGATACTGATTCTGGATAACTTGCTTGACTTAATAATTGATACTTATTGCCACTTGTTGTATTGTATAATACTTACACATGGTTTGTTTCATAATATACTACAATCTGGTACTATATTGTACATTGTAGATATGATGTACTTATGGTACAATACATGATATGGCTTGGTTGTGCCAGCTGTTACGTGTTGTCATGCAATATATTTACAACAACAGTCTGTTGATTATTAGCTAATTTGTTAATTTTCATGTTCACTCCAATTAGAAGGTTTTTGTTATAAAAATAAATAAATCAAAGACAGTCAGGCTGAGCAGACAATTGGTAGACAGACAACATTCACACAACAAGTCTCTACCTTTCTGTTTCATCATGTAGCACCTTAAGCAGGTGAGAAGCAGAATTGCTCCAGAAAACAATCTCATAAATGTTTAGAGTTGTTTATGTTAGATTGATTCATAGCCTTAGGGCATAAGTTCTTGTTTTCCATCATACTCATCACAACTCTTTCTGCCACAATGCACTTTGGTGTATTCATTTTTTACACCAACCTAAATGGATCCTATTGTAAAGTGTAATCTTGACCTTGTCCACTTCCTACTGCCTTTTTGGAACTCTTGTGTCTTGTTCAAGCTCAATGCCAGGTTGACCCTCTTGTTTTGCTCAGGGTCAACCCCTCTTGCCTTGTGCAAGCTCAACAAAAATTGCGTAGCAACCTCTACATTAATGGCTGAGAGTCTCTACCGTGCTTTTGACAATCTCATTTGGCTTGCTATTTCCATTCCTTGACATCAATCTTACCATGCCTCCTGTCATCATCCATGTTACCAACTCAACAGTTACCTCTGCTTCTACCTTTGCTGCTGCACCATTTGTCCCAGATGCTGCTGGCAGTTGTATCACCACCTCTTGGGAAACCCACAAACTCTGGAACAAAAAATTGACCAAGTTTGTTGGCACCTTCTTGGACGATGATGCAGTTATCTTGTTACCAGTACTGATTTTGCCAGAGTCATCTCTGTTACTGCCAAACAAAGGATCCAACCTCTCCTCCTACCTGCCATCATCAACCTACCAGATGGATTAACCAGGGAGAGTTTCAACATCCTTGCACTTGTATTCCCTTGTCCTTTACTTCAAAGACCAAATCCCTTGCCATGATTAGGGAGGAAAAACTTCTCCTTGGGGAGTACAAGGAAAACCTCACCAAGGCGGATACAGCAGTGAGGCTAGACACAGATATCCAACCTGGCACAGGCCACACCATTGACAAAAATTTGGTCTTCCTCTGCTGCCGCTTTATAAAGGTACAAGCCAACAACAATGCAAACCACCTGGCTCCTTTCCTCCACAAAGCTGCATTACAACTTTGCAACATGGACTCCATCCCAGCTCTGCTTGACAGGGTCCAGGATGAGCAGGCTGATCTTGTGTCATTTGCAGTCATTGCCTGTCTCAACACCATCTTTGTGAACATGGCAAAAGAAACAATGGACCCAGAATGTATTAGCCTGGCATTCACCAAGTGGTGGACTTTGACTCCATCTAAATGGTTTGGTTGCTCAGAATGCTCTCACACTCTGCCTCACCTATCTCAACATGACTGCAACAGAGGTCATGGTCCTCTGATCTCAGGAAGCAAACATGCATTCTTGGGCAAAGAAATTCTGGTTCACACCCCAACAACCAGTACAGCAGAACATTTAACCACCTATATAGCCAATATAACCACAACCCCTACAGCTTGAGATATTGCACCAACAACACATCACCCATGCCACCAGGCACAGAAGTTTTTCACACAGATGATCTCTTCTTCTCCAGTGCTGACAGAATGCCCATGTCTCCAGGCCAACAACAGCAGCTCTGTGAAGCCTTCCTTTGCAAG